>Ga0272482_10000120_pt1 | contig 24544 bp, 19 predicted proteins | sample RVTome_8_FD_192427 | JGI IMG/M metagenome (GOLD analysis project Ga0272482, IMG submission 192427) | Soil microbial communities from uranium-contaminated site in the Upper Colorado River Basin, Wyoming, United States - RVT160D0 (version 2) ...
ACCACCGGCGTGGACATCGCCGCCACGAACAGTCCGAACAGCACGGTCATCTCCGGCGACCACGACGCCGCCCACCAGATCGCCGACCACTTCAAACAACTCGGCCGCAAGACCAAGGCCTTGAAGGTCCACCGGGCGTTCCACTCCCCACACATGGACGGCCTGCTGGAACAGTTCCGCGCCGCCGCCAGCAAGATCACCTACCAGCCGGCGAGCCTGCCGATCATCTCCAACCTCACCGGAGAGCCGGGCCAGACATACACCGCTGACTACTGGACTCAGCACATCCGCGGGACCGTCGACTTCGACCGGACGATCGCCACACTCAACCAGCAAGGCGTCACCACCTACATCGAGCTCGGACCCGACGGCACGCTCACCGCGCTCGCCGGCACGCATCCGAGCACGCCGGCCGGCACCGTCACGATTCCACTGCTCCGGCCCAAGCGCCCCGAGCAGATCAACTACCTCGGCGCACTCGCCACCGCGCACATCCACGGCACACCGGTCGACTGGGCCACCATCCACCCTGGACATCCGGGGGCCGCGCCGCCGCCCACCTACCCCTTCCAGCACCGCCGCTACTGGATCGAGGCGCCCCTGCGGGACGGCGCCAGCGGCGGCCACTCCGCCGAGGAGCGGTTCTGGAAGGCGGTGGAGGGTGGCGACCTGGACGCGCTCGCGAAGGCGCTGCGCGTGACCGACGACCGGCGAGCCGCGCTCAACGCGATCCTCCCGGCCCTGTCCGCGTGGCGGCAGCAGCGGCGCTGGCACTACCGCGTCGCCTGGCAGCCGCTGGCCGACCCGGTGGTGTCCGCCGCCTCGGCGACCTGGGTGGTGCTGGTCTCCGTGGAAGGCGTGGCCTCGGACGCCGTGGCGGCGCTGGCCCGGATCGGTGCCCGCGTGATCGAGGTACCGGTGGACGGCGCGACAGCCGACCGCGAGGCGCTCACCCGGCGGCTGCGCGACCGGCTCGGTGGCGTGTCCTCCGTGGACGGTGTGCTCTCGCTCCTGGCGCTCGAGAGCGAGCCGGCCGCCGGAGACCTGACCGGGCTGGCGATCACCTTGCTCGCCGGGCCCGCGCTCGACGACGCCGGCGTCCGCGCGCCGCTGTGGATCGCGACCCGCGGCGCGATGGCCGTCGACCACCGCGACCCGCCCGGCGACCAGGCGCAGGCGGCCGTCCTGGGGCTGGGCCGCGCGCTCGCCGCCGAGCGTCCGGGCGGCCGCTGGTACGGGATGGTCGACCTGCCCGCCGCGCTCGACGGTGCGTCGGCTCAGCGGCTCGGTGCCGCGCTGGCCGGGGCCGGTGGCGAGGACCAGATCGCGGTGCGCTCCGCCGGCCTGTTCGCCCGCCGGCTGGTGCCGGGTGAGCCGGTGGCGGAGGGCGAGCCCGGCGAGATCGGCGCGCCGCCATGGGATCCACAGGGGACAGTGGTGGTCACCGGCGCGACGACCGTGCTCGGCGAGCACCTGACCCGCTGGGTGGCCAAGCGCGGCGCGCACGTGCTGCTGCCCATGGCGCCGGAGCACGCCGACGCGCCGGTCGTCGCGAAGCTCCGCGAGGACCTCGGCGCCCGGCTGACGGTCGTGCCGTTCGACCGCGCGGTGGAGGCGCTCACCGAGCAACCCGTCGCCGCGGTGTTGCATGTGGACGCCGCCGTGGAAGACCTCGACCCGCTGCCGCTCTCCCTTGAGCGGATGGAGCGGGACCTGGCGGCCGCGGCGCTCGTCGTACACCTCGACGCCGCCACCGGCCACGAAGCGGCGCCCCCGTTCGTGCTGGTGTCGCCCGCGACGGCGGCGCTCGGCCTGCCCGGCCTGGTCAACCCGGCGCCGGCGGTGGCGGTGCTGGACGCGCTCGCCGCCGCTCGCACCGCCGCCGGCCGGCCCACGCTGCGGGTCGCGGTGGCGCCGCACGGCGAACACCCGGGGGCGGCCCCGCTGGGGCTCCAGCCGGTACCCGCGGACTGGGTGCAGGCGCTCGTGGAGCGCGTCGGCGCGGTCGCCGGCGACGCGGTCGTGGTCGCGGACGTCGCGTGGGGCCAGCTCGTCCCCCGGCTCGGCCCGGCCGGCGGCGGCAGCCTGCTGCGGGCGATCGCCGGTGTGGGCGGCGGTCCCCGGGCGGCGGCCGGCCCGGACGGCGCGGCGCTGCGGCGGATCGCCGAGGCCGGCGAGGAGGAGCGGTTCGACCTGCTCCTCGAACTGGTACGCGCGCAGGTGGCGGCCGTCCTCGGCCACGGCGAGGCGGAGTCCATCGCGCCGCACGACGACTTCCTGAGCCTGGGCCTCTCGTCGTTCACCGCGCTGGAAGTCAGCACCCGGATGCGCGCGGCCGGGCTCGGGGTCTCACCGGCCGCCATGTTCGACCACCCGACACCCGCCGCTCTCGCGCGGCACATCGCCGATGAGTTCGCCGGGATCACCGGCGGTCTCGTACCCGTCAATCAAGACCCAGGTAAGGAGCCCACCTCATGAGTCAACCCGTTGTCATCGCGGGCGGAGGTCCGGTCGGTCTGATGCTCGCCTGCGAACTCGGCCTGGCGGGTGTCGAGACGATTGTCCTGGAACGGATGAACCAACCGAACAAGCAGTCCCGTGGCGCGGCGATGAACGCGGGCGTGGTCGAGCTGCTCAACCAGCGCGGGCTGATGGAGGCGCTGGAGGACGACGGCTTCGCCGTGCCCCGCTCCCACTTCGCCCACATCTGGCTTGACCCGATGAGGTTGCCGGACACCCACCCCCTCACCTTCCTCATCCCGCACTCCATTGTGGAGCGCCGGTTGGAGGAGCGGGCCATCAAGCTCGGCGTGGACGTGCGGCGCGGTGTCGAGGTGGTCGCCGTCGCCCAGGACGGCGACGGCGTCACGATCGGCGTACGCACGGCGGCCGGCGAGGAGTCGATCCGCGGCCGATACCTGGTGGGCTGCGACGGAGCCAAGAGCGTCGTCCGCGAGCTCGCCGGGATCGACTTCCCGGGGATCGACTTCCCCGGCACCGACCTGCCGTTCAAGGGCATCACCGGCGACCTGCTGGCCGAGGACGACGACCCGCTCTTCGACCGGATGGGCATCCTGCAGCAGGGCACCGGCTTCTTCACGCTGGTGCCGACCGGGCCGAACAGCTTCCGCCTCACCATCGGGGAGTTCGACGTCGATCCGGGCGACCCGGACGCGCCGGTGACGTGGGAGGAGCTGAACGAGAGCGTCGTGCGCATCACCGGCGAGCCGCTGACCACCTCGGGCACCGCGCCGTGGCTGATCCGCTGGACCGCGCCGACCCGGCTGGCCGAGCAGTACCGCACCGGGCGGGTCTTCCTCGCCGGCGACGCGGCGCATGTCCACTTCCCGCTCGGCGGCCAGGCGTTGAGCACCGGCATCGAGGACGCGGTGAACCTGGGCTGGAAGATCGCCGCCGAGGTGAACGGCTGGGCGCCGGACGGGCTGCTCGACACGTACCACACCGAGCGCCACCCGGTCGGCGCCCGCGCGTGCCTGACGAACCAGGCACAGGTGACGCTGCTGTACCCGATGTCGAAGGTCTCCCCGCTGCGCGACGTGCTGACCGAGCTGACCAAGTTCGACAACGTCAACGAGTACCTGGTCAAGATGGTCGGCGGCCTGGACGTCAAGTACGCGCTGACCTATCCGGCCGATGCCGGCGTGCCGGAGCACTCGCTGCTCGGGACCCGCCTGCCGGAGGCGGAGCTGCCCATGGGCGCCCGCGAGGTGACCGTGCCGGAGCTGCTGCACGCCGGGCGCGGCGTGCTGCTCGACCTGTCCGGCGACAAGGCGCTGGAAGGCGCCGCCGCCGGCTGGGCGGACCGGGTCGACGTCGTCACCGCCTCGGGGCCGTCGTCCGAGATCGCCGCCGCGGCGCTCCTGCTGCGCCCGGACGGCCGGGTCGCCTGGGCCGTCACGGATGCCGCCGACACCGCTGGCCTGGGCGCCGCCCTGCGGACCTGGTTCGGCGAGCCGACTCCGGCCTGATCGGCCGGTGTGAGGCCGGGCCCAGGTAGCCACGAGCCGCACCTGCCGCCCGACCGGAGAAACACAAAGGGGGGCCGTCAGCCAGACGGCCCCCGCTTTCTGTGCTTGCTTTGTGCTTGTCGTATCCAGTGTGGACACATGGAAACAGCGCCGAACCCGCTGGGTCCGGCGCTGCTGCCTTGGAGCCTGCTTTCAGTCTTCGGCGGTCACGTAACGGTGCACCGCCAGGCTGCCGAACACGACGATCAGCAGCACCGACCAGCCCAGCGTGGCGATGATCGGGTGCTCCAGCGGCCAGGCGGAGTGCGTGGCGTCCGCACCCGGGTTGCCAAAGAGCACGCGCGCGGACTGCGTGACGGCGCTGACCGGGTTCCAGTCGGCGATCGTGCGCAGCCAGGTGGGCATGTTTCCGGTCGGCACGAAGGCGTTACTGATCATGATGAACGGGAAGAACAGCGGGCCGAGGTTGTCCAGCGTCTCGCTCTTCGTGGCCAGCCCCAGGAAGACGCCGGCCCAGCTCATCGCATACCGGAAGAAGAGCAGGATGGCGAACCCGGCGACCGTGCGCCCGAGCCCCTCGTGTGCCCGCCAGCCGACCAGCAGGCCGACCGTCGCGGTCATCGCGAGCGCGATGATGCCGATCCCGATGTCGGAGCCGGTCTTCCCGAACGGCATCGCCACGCGCGACATCGGCATCGAGCGGAACCGGTCGACGACGCCCTTGGACTTCTCCCGCGCGATCGCCACCGCGTTGATCATCGCCGGCGTGCCGGAGGCCATCGCGAACAGGCCGGGCATGAGGTACTCGCGGTAGTTGCCACCCTCGGGCACCGAGATGGCGCTGCCGAACACGTAGCCGAACAGCAGCACCAGCGCGCCCGAGAAGATCAGCGGCAGGACGATCTGGATCGGCTCGGACTTCATGTGCCAGAACTCCCGCCGCACCAGCGTCCAGCCGTCGGCGAGCGTCCAGCGCAGCTTCTCCAGCGGCGAAGTGGGCATCGGTGGGACCATCGGCGCGCCGCTCATCAGGGCTTACCCGCTTTCATGTCCGCGTGGGAATTGGACTCGGGCGGCGCGTCGCGCCAATCCGGCGGATCCGGCTGGTCGTTGCCGGTCAGGCGCAGGAAGACCTCGTCCAGCGTCGGGCGGCGCAGCGACACGTTTTCCACCGACAGCCCGGCCCGATCCAGCTCACGGATCACGTCGACGACGGCGAGCGAGCCGCTGTTGTGCGCGACGCTGGCCTCCCGCCGCTCCGGCGTGACCCGCGCCTCCAGGCCGGCGAACCGGCTCAGCACCTCGGCGGCGGCGGCCAGCTCGCGCACGTCGCGCACCACGACGTCGAGCCGGTCGCCGATCGCCGCCTTGAGCGCGTCGGGCGTGTCGGACGCGATCGTCCGCCCGCGGTCGACGACCACGATCTGGCTGGCGAGCTGGTCGGCCTCGTCCAGGTACTGCGTGGTGAGCAGCACGGTCGTGCCCTCTTGGGCGAGGTTGCGGACGGCCGCCCAGATCTCGTTGCGGCTGGCCGGGTCGAGGCCGGTGGTCGGCTCGTCCAGGAACAGCACGCGCGGGGCGATGATCAGGCTCGCGATCAGGTCGAGCCGGCGCCGCATGCCGCCCGAGTACGTCTCGACCCTGCGGCCACCGGCCTCGGCGAGGTCGAAGCGCTCCAGCAGATCGTCGGCCCGGCTCCGGGCCACGCGGTCGCTCAGGTGGTACAGCCGGCCGAACATGCGCAGGTTGTCGCGGCCGGACAGCTTCTCGTCGACCGCCGCGTACTGCCCGGCGAGTCCAATGTGGTATCGCACCTTGCCGCGATCGCGCACGACGTCGAAGCCGGCGACCCGGGCATAGCCGGAGTCGGGGCGGATGAGCGTCGCCAGGATGCGCACTGTGGTGGTCTTGCCAGCGCCGTTCGGCCCGAGCATGCCGCACACGGTCCCCGCCGCGACGTACAGGTCGAGCCCTCTGAGCGCCTCCGTCTTACCGAAGCGCTTGGAGAGCCCTTCGGCTACTACCGACGCGTCGCTCTCCGTGGATCCGGCCATCGCTCCTCCTCACCTGTACCGGTGCCATGCGAGGGGCATTCGCACGGCGGGCACCCTGTGTGACTGGCAATGTGTCCAGAGTACTGAGGATGTTCCCGCGCGAATGCCCCGTTTGCACGCGCCGCCGACGCATGCCTGGCTAGCAGGTACGACGTCTTCACTACAGGCCGAGGTTCATCGGATATGTACACGCGGTACGTACAGAATCCACTTGCCACCGGCATCCCGGAAAGCGCGCTCCTTCGCCATGATCTCTTCGGCGTGATTCCACGCGAATAGCAGAGCGTAATCGGGATAGGGGTTGGAGAATGCGTCCGGCTTGACCACCGGAATGTGCGAGCCGGGGGTGAACCGGCCCTGCTTGGTGGGCGTCGTGTCACAGACGAACGACACGAGGTCCGGGCCGAGGCCGCAGTAGTTGGCGACCGTGGCGCTCTTCGCGGTGGCGCCGTACGCGACGACCCGCTTGCCCTGCTCACGCAACGACCCGAGCAGCTCGACCAGGTCGTGCCGGATCTCCCGGACCCGCTCGCCGAACGCCGCCAGGGTCGCCGGCAGGGCCAGGCCCGCCGCCTCCTCCTCGGCCAGGAGCTCCGCGACCGCCGAGCTGGGCTCCCGGCGCCCGATGCGGGCCAGCGAGTAGCGCACCTCGCCGCCGTGCACCGGCAGCCGCTCGACGTCGACCAGGTCGAAGCCGAACCGCCGGGCGGTGGCCCGCACCGAGCGGGCGGTGAAGTAGTAGTAGTGCTCGTCGTAGATCTGGTCGAACGCGGTGCGCTCGGTGATCTCGGCCAGGTAGGGGTCTTCGAACACGAAGACGCCGTCGGGCTTGAGCAGCGCCTCCACCCCCCGGAAGATCGAGTCCAGGTAGGGGATGTGACAGATCGTGTTCGCGGCGAAGATGACGTCGGCGCGGCCCTCGGCCGCGACGACCTCCAGCGCCGTCGACTCCTCGAAGAACGCGGTCCGCACCCGAACACCCTTGCCGCGGGCGAGCTCGGCGACGCCGCCGGACGGCTCGACGCCGAGGTGGCGCACGCCCGCCTCGCCGACCGTGCCCAGCATCACGCCGTCGTTGCACCCGATCTCGACGATGAACGGATCCGGGCCGGTCAGCTCGGTCTCCAAGAACCGCCGCGCGGTCTGCTCGAAGTGCTTGCGCATCACGGAGGAGCCGGAGGACTGGTAGGGATAGCCCTCGTGGAACATGCGTTCTCGTGGGACCTCCTCCATGAGCTGCACCAACGTGCAGGACTCGCAGGAGCCCACGGCTAGGCGAAAGAAGAACTCATCAGTGACGTCACCGGATTCCGGAAATGCGTCCGACAGAGGCTGACGCCCAAAGTCGAAGAATTCACGGAGAACACCGCCACACACACGGCAATCAGCCATGCTAGGAAGATAATTCGGCGACTCCACCCCCGGCAACCCCTGGGTTGTCGGGCCTTTGGGGTTAGGGGGCATAGGGGTTGCCAGCCCACATCCGCCATGATTGGCTGCTGCGAAATGTCCGCAGTTGCCTATTGCCTGGCGACCGACATTGACACCGGGGAGGTCGGTCTGGCCATGACCACTTTTGTTTGGGATTACCGCGAAGAGTACGAGAACGAGCGTGCCGAAATTCTGGACGCCGTCGAAACCGTGTTCAGTTCCGGGCAGCTGGTCCTGGGGCGGAGCGTGCGCGGGTTCGAGGAGGAGTTCGCCGCCTACAACGGGGTGCGGCACTGCGTCGGCGTCGACAACGGCACCAACGCGATCAAGCTGGGGCTGCAGGCGCTCGGCGTCGGTCCGGGCGACGAGGTGATCACGGTGTCCAACACCGCCGCGCCGACCGTCGTCGCGATCGACGGCACGGGTGCGACGCCGGTGTTCGTGGACATCGACGAAGACAGCTACCTGATGAACGTCGACCAGGTCGCCGACGCGATCACCGACCGGACCCGCTGCCTGCTGCCGGTGCACCTCTACGGTCAGTGCGTCGACATGGCGCCGCTGGAGCGGCTGGCGGAGCGCCACGGCCTCACCATCCTGGAGGACTGCGCCCAGTCGCACGGCGCCCGGCACCACGGCCGGATCGCCGGCTCGATGGGGCGCGCGGCGGCGTTCTCGTTCTACCCGACCAAGGTGCTCGGGGCGTACGGGGACGGCGGGGCGACCATCACCTCCGACGACGAGGTCGAGGCGAACCTGCGCCGGCTGCGCTACTACGGCATGGAGAAGGTCTACTACGTCGTGCAGACGCCGGGGCACAACAGCCGCCTCGACGAGGTACAGGCGGAGATCCTGCGGCGCAAGCTGACCCGGCTGGACGACTACATCGCCGGGCGGCGCGCGGTCGCGGACCGGTACGCCGAGTCGCTCGCCGACACCGACCTCGTGCTGCCGTCGACCGTGCCCGGCAACGAGCACGTCTACTACGTGTACGTGGTGCGCCACCCGCGGCGGGACGACATCATCGAGCGGCTCAAGACGTACGACATCTCGCTGAACATCAGCTACCCGTGGCCCGTGCACACGATGACCGGGTTCGCGAAGCTCGGCTACGCCGCCGGCTCGCTGCCGGTCACCGAGCGCCTCGCCGGCGAGATCTTCTCGCTGCCGATGTACCCGTCGCTCTCGCGCGACCTGCAGGACAAGGTGATCAGCGCGCTGCGCGAAGTGCTGGCCACGCTCTGACCGGCCCTTCCCAGGACCACCCCCGAGACGAGAGGTGACGAAGTGGTGACGACCGAGGCGGCCACGCGGCTGGACGCGATCCCCGGGCCCGCCGGGCACCGGATGCTGGGCATGGCCCCGGCGTTCCGGCGCGACCTCCTCGAGTGCCTGCTCGACGGGTTCCGCGACCACGGGGATCTGGTCGCGTACCGGCTCGGTCCGCGCCGCGGGCCGCTGGGGCACACCGCGGTGGCCGCGTACCACCCGGACGACGTCCACCAGGTCTTCACGAACACGGCGCACTTCGGCCGGCGGACGATCGGCTTCGGCGTACTCACCGAGATGATCGGCACCGGGCTGCTCACCTCCGAGGGCGACGCGTGGCTGCGCCAGCGGCGCACGCTGCAACCGCTGTTCACACCGCGCCGCGTCGGCCGGTACGCGGAACTGATGGGTGCCGAGGCGGCGCAGCTGCTGGCCGAGCCGGGGACCGGCTCCGGCGAGGTCATCGACCTGCACCAGTTCGCCCGCCGGTACGCCGTACGGGTGCTCGGCCGCTCGCTGTTCGGCGAGGAGGTCGACGAGGTCCTGCCGGACCTGTACCGGCTGGTGCCGTATGGCGCCGACCTGGTCCGGGCGCGCACGTTCCAGCCCATCCGGCTGCCACTGGCCTGGCCGACGCCGCACAACCGCAAGATGACGGCGCTACGCGCGGCGATGTACGGGCTGGTCGACCGGATCCTCGCCAAGCGCGTCGGCCGGGCCGAGGTCGACGCCGACGACGACCTGGTGACCCGGCTGCGCGCGGCGCGCGATCCGGAGACCGGCGCGGCACTGTCCAATCAGGAGATTCGCGACCAGCTGCTCGTGTTCCTCCTGGCCGGCCAGGAGACCACCTCCGGCGCGCTGACCTTCACGCTGCAGAAGCTCGGCCGTGACCAGGCGCTGCAGGACCGGGTCGCGGAGGAGGCGGCCGGCGACACGGGCGCCGACGAGCTGGCCCGGGCGTCGCTGCGGGAAGGGATGCGGCTCTACCCGCCGGCGTACGTGAACGAGCGCGTCACCACCACGGAAACCGAGCTGGCCGGCCACCGCCTGCCGCCCGACACGATGGTGCTCGTCACGCCCTGGGTAACGCACCGGCATCCGCAGTACTGGCCGGAGCCCGAGCGGTTCGACCCCGAGCGCTTCCTCGGCACCAGCGACCGGCCGCGGTACGCGTACTTCCCGTTCGGCGGCGGGTCGCGCAGCTGCATCGGCGAGCACTTCGCGATGCTGGAGGCGACCGTCCTGCTGCAGGCGGTGCTGGCGCGCTACCGGATCACCGCGCTCGACGAGCCCTCGGTCGCGCCGTTCATCACATTGCGGCCGCGCGGGTCCGTACGGGCGACGCTCACCCCGCGCTAACCCCGACCGAGGACCGTTTCCCCAGCCCAAGCCCTCCTTTAGCCGTGCCGACCACACTGGACGACGCCGGTTCGGCGACTAAGAAAGGCACAGGATGGACACCCCCGACATTCTTGTTCGCGCGGTGGGCACCGCCCTGCCCGGCCCGGCCATCGACAACGCGACGCTGACCCAACGGTTCGGCATGCCGGTCGCGTGGGAGCAGTGGATCGACACGTTCGTCGGCACGCGCACCCGGCACTTCGCGGTGGACCTGGACACCGGCGAGGTGCGGCACTCGCTGACCGGCCTGGGCGAGACCGCGAGCCGCCGGGCGCTCGACCGCGCCGGCCTCGCGCCCGCCGACATCGACCTGATGGTGCTGGCGACATCGTCCCCGGACATGCTCATGCCGGCCACCGTCAACCTGATCGCGGACCGGCTCGGCATCAACGGCATCGCCACGTACCAGCTCCAGTCCGGGTGCGCCGGCGCCGTACAGGCCCTCGACATCACCAGCCACCTGCTCCGCTCCGGCCGGCACCGCAACGCGCTGGTCATCGGCGGGGACACCTGCGCCAAGCACTTCGACGTCACCGTCGACGCCGCGTCCCTGCCGCCCGCGGAGCAGGTCAACGGGATGCTGTTCGGCGACGGCGTGGGCGCGGCCGTGCTCGGCGTCGGGCCGGCGCCCGACACCGCCGTGCTGCGGCACGCGTTCGTCCAGTTCGTCGGCCTGGGGCGGGCGCCCGGGCAGATCATCGAGTGGTCCGGCCGGGCCGACCGCCACAACGACCGGCCGCCCGTCGTCGAGGACTACAAGGCGATCGAGGAGTCCGTACCGGTGCTGGCCGCCGAGGCCCTGCGCCAGGTGCTCGACGACCTGGACTGGAAGGACACCGAGCTCGACTACCTGCTGCCACCCCAGCTGTCCGGCCGCATGACGGCGCGGATCGTCGAGGCGCTGGACGTGCCGCAGGCACACGAGATCTCGTGCGTCACGGAGATCGGCAACACCGGCAACGCGCTGCCGTTCTTCCAACTCGAGCGCGCGCTCCCCCGCATGGGCACCGGCGACCGCGCGGTCGGTGTGGCCATCGAGTCAAGCAAATGGATCAAAGCGGGCTTCGCGCTGGAGATGGTCTAGCCCCGGCCGGCTCAACCCGAGGAGAGCACTCGTGAACACGATCGACGACTTCATCACGCTCCTGCGGGACGAGATGGGCATGCCGGTAAGCGCGGGAGACGCCGCGCTCAGCCTGGACCAGGTCGCCGGGTGGGACTCGGTACACGTGCTGTCGCTGCTCTCGGTGCTGGAACGCCGCACCGGGAGAAGCCTGCCGCTGGCCGACGTCCTCGAAGCCGGCAGCCTCGAAGACATCTACCGCCTGGCGGTGGCGGCGTGAGCGCCGCGGTGGCGATCGCGCCGGTGCCCAAGCAGCGCCGGCACACGCTGCGCTTCCTCGACGAGATCCGCGCGTTCGCGCCGGTGCACATCGACACCGAGATCGACATGACCCGGGTCAACGCGCACCGGGCGGCCGCCCGCGACGGCGGCCTGCGGCTCTCCGCGATCGCCTACCTGCTCTTCACGGCGGCCCGGGTGCTGGCCGCGCACCCGCAGGCCAACTCGGCGATCCGGGGCCGGGTCCGGCCACGGGTCGCACGGTACGCCGCGGTCAACGGCAAGATCGCGCTGGACAAGGCGCTGGACGGGCAGCGCGTGGTCCTCTCCACCGTGCTTCGCGACCTCGAGCGGGCGAGCCTGCCGGAGATCCAGCGCGACATCGACCGCTTCCGCGACGGCGACCCGGCGACGATGCCCGAGTTCGCCGCGGCCCGGATGCTGCAGCGCCTGCCGTGGCCGGTCGCGCCCCTGCTGTTCCGGCTCGGGGTGCGCCCGCTGGCCCGCCGCGCGGAGGTGATGGGCACGTTCGCGGTCAGCTCGCTGGGGCACCGGCCGATCGACGGCTTCTACTCCGTCGGCGGCACCACGATCACGCTCGGGGTCGGCCGGATCGCCGACCGGCCGGTCGTGCGTGACGGCGCCGTCGTCGTCGCGCCGACGATGCGGCTGAGCCTGACCTTCGACCACCGCGTGATCGACGGCGCCGAGGCGGCGGACGTGCTCGCCGAGATCAGGGCGGCGATGGAGTGCTTCCAGGCGACGCCACTGGCCGCCGAGGCGCCGACCGCCGGGGCGGTGGCCTGATGAGCGCCCCCGGCAGCCGCCCCGTCAACGACCTGGCGGAGCTCAAGGAGTACGTGCGCGCCCACGCCCGGGTCCAACGGATCCCGGACTACCAGGCGCTGCTGGACCGCGTACGCACCGACGAGGGCGACGGCGCGGGCTCGTGGGTCGGCGAGTGGTGCCGCGCCGGCGAGGTGTTCGAGCGGCAGGACAAGGACCTCGAAGCCGCCCGGCACTACGCGATGGCCCGGTTCCCGTACGTCAACGGTCCGGAGCGGCAGGAGGCGCTGGAGCGCTGCGTCGCGGCCGTAGACCGGTGGCGGTCCGGCAACGCCGACGTCGAACCGCTGGACATCCCGCTCGACGGCGGCCAGGTGCGCTGCTGGACCAGCGGCCTGTCCACAAAGGACCCCAAGCCGCTGCTGATCGTCATGGGCGGCATCGTGTCCGTCAAGGAGCAGTGGGCCCCGACGCTCGCCGGCCTGCGCCGGCTGGGCGTGGCCGGCCTGGTCACCGAGCTGCCCTCCGTCGGCGAGAACACCCTGCGCTACCAGCAGGACAGCTGGCGCATGCTGTCGCGCATCCTCGACGCGGTCGCCGATCGGGCGGATGTGACCCGTACGTACGCGATCGCCCTGAGCTTCAGCGGCCACCTGGCGCTGCGCTGCGCGATGGACGACCCGCGGATCCGCGCCATCGTCACCGTGGGCGCGCCGGTCAACAGGTTCTTCACCGACGCCGGCTGGCAGCGGCGGGTGCCACGGATCACCGTCGACACGCTGGCGCACATGATGGGCACCAAGCCGGACGACGTGATCGGCGGCCTCGACGGCTGGGAGCTGGATCCGGACCGGCTCGGCGAGCTGGCGATCCCGGTGTCGTACGGGGCCAGCCTGCGCGACGAGATCATTCCGGCCGCCGACTGGGAGCTGCTGCGCGACCGCGTACCCCGCGCCGAGGTGATGGAGATCGACGACGTGCACGGCTCGCCCAACCACGTCAGCGAGATGCACCTGTGGACGGTCCGGTCGCTGCTGCGCGCCGTCGGCGCCCGTGGACCGCAGAGCGCCGTCATCGGCATGCTCCTGGCCGCGCACCGGCTTCGCCGGCGGCTGAGCGGCGGCTGACCGCGCCGCGGGTGGGGGCGCCGGCGCGCCCCCACCCCTAGACCGCCACCGGGCTCCCGGGCTCGGCCATGTAGTCGCGCAGCTCCTTCGGCAAATCGGTGCGGCGGCGGACGTTCAGCTTCCGGTACACGCGGGTCAGGTGCTGCTCGACAGTGCTCACGGTCACGAACAGCACCTTGGCGATCTGCCGGTTGGTGTGCCCCTGGACGGCGAGCGCGGCCACCCGCAGCTCCGCCTCGGTCAGGTCGCCGATGGAGGCGTCACCGGTGGCGCGCCGCGACTGGATCTCCACCTCGATGTCGCGCAGGCCCTCCAGCAGCCGCCGGCGCAGCGGCTCCGCACCGCACCGCTCGGCCAGCCCGTACGCCCGCTGGCCCAGCGCCCGGGCCGAGTAGACCTCGCCCAGCGCGCGGTGCGCGTCGCTCAGGTCCGCGAGGGCGGATGCGGTCTCGTACTTGTCGCCGCTGCGCTGCAGCACGTCCACCGCCTCTTCCAGCAGCGCCGGGCGCTGGTCGACCGGGCTGGTCGCGGCGAGCAGCCGCAGTGCGGTGCCGCGGGGCCACAGGCTGTCCGGCTCGAGCTGGGCGAGCTGTTCCAGGGCGACGTCGCGGGCCTGTTCCCGCTCCCCCATCGCCAGGTACGCCTGGGCCACGTCGAGCCGCCACGGCAGGAGCATGGGCACGTCGCGGTCCCAGTTGTCGAGCATCTCGCCGCAGGCCTGAAAGTCGCCGAGGGCGGCCCGCAGCCGGCCGGTGGCCAGGTAGTGCCGGCCACGAGCCCGCAGGTAGTGCAGGCCGAACGGGGTGCGGAACGTCGCCTCGGGCACCGGCACCGACAGGTAGGCCGCCGCGTCGCTGAGGCGTCCCATCGCGGTCTGTGCGAGCAGCACGCAGGCCAGCGGCGCGCCGATGGCCACGCCCCAGCACTTGTGCGAGATGACGGTCAGGGCGTGCTGGGCCGCCACCTCGGCGGCGGCGAGCCCACCGCGGCGCAGCTCGGCGGCGGCGCGGATGGTCAGGAGCATCGCCTGCCACATCGGGGCCCGCCGGTTGGTGGCCTCCTTGAGCAGCGAGTCACAGAACTCGACGGCCTTGTCCTGCCGGCCGCCGTAGATCAACGTGGCCAGCGCGGCGGTGATCGGCGCCAGCGCCGCGTCGTCGAGCCGGACATCCACCAGGATCCGCTCGACGCTGTCCAGAGCCGTCTCGTCCACACCGGAGGCGAGGATCGTGCCCAGCGAGCTGGCCGCCTGGACCTGCACGTCGTCCGCGGACTTGTCCGGGTCCGGCGCCATGCCGGGCAGATCGGCGGACGCGTGCTCGGCCGCCAGCGGGTACACGTACCACATCCAGAGCCGTACCGCGTCCAGCCCGTCGGTGGGCCCGCCGTTGATCTCGGGCGTCATGGGAGGCGCGGGCTGCGCGGGCGGTGGGTCGTCCCGGCGCCGCTGCTCGACGAGGTCCAGTGCCTCGATCGCCTCCTCGGCGCGGCCGTGCCAGAGCAGCTGGGCGATCGTCGCCGTCGCGTGGGCGGACTCCAGGCGCCCCTCGCGCAGCGCCTTGGTCAGCTCGGGCAGGTGGCGCGCGGCCGCCGAGGGGTTGGTCCGCCACTCGGCGCGGGCGAGCAGGCTCTTGATCGCGGCGCGTTGCGGGTCGATGTCGGACACCTCGTAGGCCAGCCGCAGCGACTCGATGGCGAGTCGCACGTCTTCCCCGGCCAGTGCCTGCTCGGCGGCCGCCCGCAGCACCGGCACCGCCCACGGCGCCCGGATCGGTGCGGCCGCGACGACGTGCCGGGCCACCGTGATCGGCGACGACACGCGCCTGTACAGCACCTCCGCGATCCGGGCGTGCAGCAGCGCCCGCTCGGCCGCACGCATGCCGCCCAGCACCGCCGCCCGGCTGGCACGGTGGCGAAACCCGTCGCCGGCCACCAGCCCGGCGTCGTTCAGCGCCCGCAGGGCGGTGGTGACCGCCTCGATGTCGACGTCGAGCAGCTCGGCCAGCACCGGCGGCCGCTGCGGCTCGCCGAGCACCGCCAGCACGCGGGCCAGCCGCAGCATCAGCGAGTCGCCCCGGTACAGGCAGTTGAGCACCGCCTGCCGGAACGCCTCGCGCGGCGCGAGCGCCTCCACCCCTACCCGCTCCGGGTCGAGGCAGTCTTCCAGCAGCGCCTCCACCAGCAGTGGATTGCCCGCCGTCACATCGTGTGCCCGGCGGGCCAGCCCACGGGCGACCCGCCGGCTCAGCCGATCGGCGAAGATCGTGGCCAGGCCGGATCTGGTCAGCAGGCCCAGCTCGAAGTGTCGGACATGTGACTGGTCGCCGAGGCCGGCGTAGAACGGCGGGTGCTCGGGCACCGGGGCGACGAACTCGGTGACGACGAAGAGGATCGGCGCCGACCGCAGCCCCACCACGAGGTCGCGCAGGCACTCCCGGGAGGCCGCGTCGGCGTAGTGCAGGTCGTCGATGCCGACGACCAGCGGTCCGCGCCCGGCCAGGTCGAGCAATGCCCGATGGAGCAGGCCGCCGATCCGCTCGGCGGGCAGCGCCGCCGCGCCCTCGTCGAGCGGGTCGGCGGTTTGGTCACCGCCCTTGGCGGCCCGGTCACCGCCCTTGGCCGCCCGCTTGATCGCCTGCAGGAGCTGCCGCGCCAGCCCGAGCGGCAGCGCCGTCTCGATCCGGGACGCCGTCGCGCTGGCGAACGTAGCGCCAGCGGCGGCCGCCCGATCCGCGAAGCTGTGCAATAACGCAGTCTTTCCGCTGGCCACCGCGCCCGTGACGACGGCCGCACGGCCATCGCCGGACCGACACTCGACGAGCATGGCCGCGAGCGCGGCCAACTCTTGGTCACGGTCAACCAGTCTGGAATGCGCCAGATTCATGTTTCCCCCCGTACCCGGCACGCCAGTCACCACTATCTACCCAAGCGGCAAGTTTGTATCGCTCAGGTTCTATGTATCGCGTCTATCGTCGAAAGTGGCCGACGCGCGCAAGTGCCGCGTCAGCTCCCGCCAGGCGCGGCGCTCCGCCGCGGTCAGTGACGCCCCTCGCGCATCCGGCACCTCATCGGCGACGGGCGTCGCGGAGCCGGCGTTCCGATCCAGGTCGGCACCGGTCTCCCCGGGCGCGGCTTCCTTCGCCTCGCCCGGCCATGACCCCTTGGGCGGCACATATCCCAGGACCAGGCCCACGGAGAGTCCGAAATGGACGAAGCCGTCGCCGATGTACCTGAGGGCAGCCCGCAGGGCGCGCCGCAGTCTCACTAGACCCGCTGGCCAGACAGCTTGAAGCTGCCGAACATGCCAGCCTTGACCTTGCCCGACATCGTGTCCTCGGTCACAGTGGTCGTGAAGACCAAGGTCATCTTTCCCTTGGGCAGCTTGACCTTCCAGCGCAGCTCGTCGCCCTCCACCGTGCCTTCGAGGATCTCGCTGGTCATGTCGTTGGTGGTGTTGACGAGGATGCCGCTGAGCTGGCCGTCCACCTCCTTCAGGTCCAGCGATACATCCTGCTTGCCCATCGGGCTGTTGAGCACCAACTGCCAGTTTCCGGCCACGCTCATGAGAACCCCTCCGTTGTCGTACCCATCGCCCTCAGGCGGACGCCGAGATACCTCGCCGCGCCCGCGGCCTGCGGCACGCGGGCGTCTTCATGGTTGGTTTCGCCGCTAAAGCGTCGTTAAACGCGGCCATTTCAGACCACCGAGCGGGCATTCGAGCTCCTCGGCTGCGGCTCGGCCAGCGCCGGCCGGGCGAGCCGGTACGTGCGCCGCACCTCCGGGGTCAGGCTCTCCCACTCGACCGCGAGCTGGCCGCTCGTGAACAGCTCCCGCGTCAGGCGCCGCTGGATCTTGCCGCTCGTGGTCCGCGGCACGGTTCCCGGCCGCACCAGCACGACGCTCGCCGCCAGCCCGTACTCGCGCTGGAGCAGGTTGCGGACGGCGGACACCACGGCGACGGGCACCGGGAGAGGGCCGGCGTCGGGCGGGCACTCATGGATCATGACGAGCTGCGGCCCGACCTCCGTGTCCACCGTGAACGCGGCCGCGGTGCCCTCGGCGAGCGCCTCGTGCACCCCACGCGCCTCGGCCTCCAGCTCCCGCGGGCAGAGCGCGCGGCCGTCGATGACCACCAGGTCGGCGATGCGCCCGGTGACGAACAGCTCGCCGTCGCGCAGCCCGCCCAGGTCACCGGTGCGCAGGAAGCCGCTGGCGCCCTCGGCGGTGGTGTTACTGAAGACGCGGGCCGTCTCGTACCGCTGCCGCCAGTACCCGCGCGACACGCCCGCGCCACGGACCCAGATCTCGCCGACCAGCCCGTCCTCGAGCGTGCGCCGGCTCTGCGGATCGACGATCCGGATCTCCACGCCCTCCAGCGCGGGCCCGCTGCCGACCAGCTCGCGGCGTGGCTCTCCCCCGCCGGCGGCGGGCACGATCGCGCCGCGCTCGAGCCGGCCCGCGTCGACCTCGACCACCACCGGTTCCGGGCCGGCGGCGAGGCTGACGGTCGCCTCGGCCAGCTCGTACCCCGTTCGCATGGCGTCCGGCCGCAGCCCGAAGGGCGCGAACCGGTCCACGAACGCCCGCGCGGTGTGCGGCCGGACCGGCGCCGACGCGTTGACGGCCGCGCGCCAGCGGGACAGGTCGACGCCGGCGAGCTCGCTGTCGGCCACCTGGCGGGCGCACAGGTCGTAGGCGCCGTCCGGCGCGCAGGACACGGTGATGCCGTGCCGGTCGATGAGGCGCAGCCAGGTGTGCGGGCGCCGCGGGAAGTCCGGCGGCGGCATCGAGACGCTGAGGGCGCCGGCGAACCACGGGGCCAGGCATTGCCCGATCAGGCCGAGCTCGTGGTACATCGGCAGCCAACCGCCGACCCGGTCGTCGCCCTGAAGGTCCAGCCGGCGCTGCACGGCCCGGCAGGTGGCCAGCAGGTGGCCGTGGTCGATCCGGACGCCCTTCGGGTCGCCCGTGGCGCCGGAGGTGTACTGCAGGTAGGCCACGGTGTGCGGGCCGATCACCACCGACCGCAGCGCCCCGCGACTGGGGCCCTCCAGCCGGTCGGTCACCACGACGTGCGCGTCCCGCTCCAGCCCGGTCGCCCGGGCCCAGCCGCGTACCGCCTTCTCCGTCGCGCTGTCCGTCAGCAGCGCGGTCGCGCCACAGTCGCGGGCGATGCGGGCCAGGCGCTCGCGCTCGCGGGGGTCGCCGTCCGGCGGCGGGGCCGGCACGGCGATCATGCCTGCGTGCAGCGAGCCCAGAAAGCCGGCGGCGAAGGCCGGACCCGGGCCGCACAGCAGCAGTACCCGGTCGCCGACCTCGATCAGCGAGCGCAGCACCGCACCCACCGCCTGGGCCCGCGCGGCGAGCTGTCCATAGCGGACGGTCACATCGCCGGCGGGGTCGGTCGGGTCGGCGCTGAACACCACCGCGGCGCGGTCCGGGAAGGCCGACGCGTGCGCGGTCACCACATCGACAAAGCTGCGATAACCAGGCATCCACGCCTCCGCCCCACGACCTCGACACGCTGCGCCGTCGATACGGCTCCAGTGCCGTGGCCAGGACGCCGCGGCGGGCGGGAGCGCGACCCGCAGGCTGTACACACGGTGACGGGTATGGCTGAATCGCCACTAAACCGGCCGCCGGCTGGTGAGCGCGCCCAGCGCGGCGCACCCGTAGCCGGCCGATACCCAAGCTACGGCGGCGAGGGAAACTGGGGCCGGGCGTGGGTTATCGGATCGGTCGCCCGCCGCTGTATCGCGAACAGCCAGGTCCAGACGAGCGCGAAGGACGCGACGCCGGCGATGGCCAGCACCACGGGCGCGGTGGTGGCCCGCGCCACGAGGAGGACGGCGATCGCCGCGGCGACGGCGGCGTCGATGGTCCCCACGACGGTCGGTGTGGTGATGAGGTGGTAGCTCTTCAACGTCGCACCGGTCGGCGGCGCCAAGGAGTAGCTGGTCTCGAAGCCCGCCCGGTCGTCATACGGGCTCGCGGTGAAGAACGGCCGCACCCCGGGCTCCAGCCTCAGGTAGGCGTTGCGCAGCCGGTTCATCGCCACGACCGTGAGCTTCTCGTCGCGGTTGATCTGGATCAGCCGTTGGTAGGTCGTCAGGCCGAGGAAGAGCACGACGGCCAGCAGGACGACCGTGAGCGTCGCGGCGCGGTCGGAGAACCCGGTGGCGTCGGCGAGCAGCGCGGCCGCCACCATCGCCGCCGAAAGCACCGTCAGGAAGACGGTCGTGCGCTGTTGCGCCTCGGCGAGGAGCACCGAGCGGGTGCCGAGCAGGCTCCAGTGCTCCGTGGACAGGATCGCCGCCGCGTGCGGCCCGAACGACGGGTCCTCGTCGTGCGCGGATGTGTCAGGCAAGATCGATCCTCCCGTTCGAGTTGGAACGCGATCAAACTGGAGCATCTCACGCGCGATCACATCGAGCCGCCCACGGCGTAGCCATCTGCTTTGGGCATAATCGGTCGCTCAGATCGGCTTCTCGACCCAGGACGTCTACGAGTCCTGGGCGTGCGCTTGTTCTATGGCGAGCCGCTTCTGGTCGTAGCCGCCGTCCGGCGGCCTGATCACGCAGAACTCGTTGCCCTGCGGATCGGCCAGGAGCACGGTCAGGAAACCCGCGTCGTCATGCGCCGGATCAACGATGCTCGCGCCCAAGCCGACCAGGCGCTCCACCTCGGGGTGGACGTCGGTGACCTGGATATCCAGGTGCATCCTGTTCTTGCCGGCCTTCGGCTCCGGCACCTGCTGCAACAGCAGGTTGGGCCAGCGCTCCCTGGGATCGACCAGTCGAACGTAGGGTGCGTGGAACGCGTCGCGGCGAAACCCGAGTGCGGCGGCCCAGAAGTCGGCCAGCGCGTCGGCGTCGACGCAGTCGAGGACGATCATCAGGCGCATCTGTTCCACTCCCGGGCCGAGTCCGACGGTGATTCGAGCACCCTACCGATCGGCACGACGAGCCCGCCCCGGCCGGTGGGCCGGAGCGGGCGGCGGCGCGGAGGGGTGTGCTACTTCCACCAGGAGGTCGGGATGGGCGGGGTGAGTGCGGGCACCATTCGGGCGTCCACCTTCTGTTCGTAGGCGTACGCGTATCCGAGCAGCTTCGGCTCGGTGAACGCCTTGGCGAGGAACGCGATGCCGGCGGAGGCGCCGTTGGTGTCGACACCACCCTGGACGAGCATGTCGGGGTATCCGGAGAGGGCGGCCATGTCACTGCCGCCGCCGGTGGGCCGGACGACGGCGTCGAGCCGGTTGTCGTCGAGGATCTTGTCGATGGCGGCGCGCATCTTCGCGGGGCCGTCGTGCGCGGCCTGCCGGTAGTCGGCGTCGGTCATCGCGCCGCGGGTGGCCTCCGTCTGCAGCCGCACCAGGACCTCGGGCGCCATGTTGAAGCCGGGCTGCGAGCTCGCGGCGAGGACGTCCGCGTGCGACTTGACGGCCGCGGTGGGGCGGTAGGTCGCCAGGTACTGGCCCAGCAGCGTCTTGAACTCGGTTTCGGAGACGATCGGGTAGTACTGCGCGCGCAGGGCGAGGGCCTCCGCGGGTAGGGCGAGGTCGTCGACGACGGTGGCGCCCGCCTGGCGCATCGCGGCGATGGCCGCGTCCATCATCGGGGCGGTGCTGGCGTTGACGTAGTTGCGCAGTACACCGATCCGGGCGCCCCGCAGCGCGTCCCGTTTCAGGTATCGGGTGTAGTCGTTCGGCACCTTGCCGCGGCTTAGCGCGGTGGCCGGGTCGGCCGGGTCGTATCCGGCGATGGTGTTCAGGACCAGGGCGCTGTCGGTGACGGTGCGGGTCATCGGGCCGGCACTGTCGAATGTGGACGAGAACGGGATGACGCCGCCGCGGCTGACCAGCCCGACCGTCGGTCGCAACCCGGCCAGCGACTCGGCGTTGACCGGGCCGCGGATCGATCCGCCGGTGTCGGTGCCGATCGACAGGACCGCGAAGTTGGCGGCGATCGCGGCGGCCGGCCCGCCGCTGGAGCCGGCGGGCGAGCGCGCCAGGTCGTACGGATTGAAGGTCTGCCCGCCGGCGGAGCTGTATCCGGCACGCCCGCCGTGCGCCCACTCGTCCAGGTTTCCCTTGCCGAGGATGATCGCGCCGTCATCGCGGAACGCCTTGGCGATGTGGGAGTCCCGGCTCGGCAGCGGCGCGATCAGCGTCTTCGAGCCGCCGGTGGTGGGCAGGTCCTCGGTGTCGATGTTGTCCTTGAGGATCACCGGGATGCAGTGCAACGGCCCGACCCGCCCGCGCTGGCGCTTGTACCTGACGTCCAGCGCCTTGGCCTGGGCCTTGGCGTCCGCCGCCACCGAGATGAGGGAGTTGATCGCCGGGCCCTGGTTCTCGTAGGCCATGATGCGGGTGAGATACCCGTCGATCAGCTGCGCGCAGGTGAGCTCGCCCGACCTGAACGCCTGGTGGATCGTGGCGACCGTCGCCTCTTCCAGCACGAAGCCGCGCTGCTTCGAGTAGGCCTGAGCCGAATGCGCCGACCCGGCCGTTGGGACAGCCACCAGCGCCAGCAGGGCACTGGTCGCGATCGCACGATTGAAACGTCTCTTCGCCAACAACGCAGCCTCCTAGCCGCAGATGATGTTGCGGAGGCTAGGACCGAGCGGTTTCGACCGCGTGTGCGCCAGGTGCCACCGACATTTCCGCAGGTGGACGCGGGCGACTGTCAGGCCGCGTCGGCGCCGATGGTGATGTCGATGAGTATCTCGGCGGCCTGCCGGGCGTGCGTCGCGGCGTCGCTGTTGCCGGCGATGGCCGCGGTGGTCTGCGCACCCTCGGCCAGGATGGCGAGCTGCGCCGCCAAGCTCGGTGGCCCGCCGGCCTCGGCGACGAGCCTCGCCAGCCGTGCCTGAAACTCAGCCTTGTGCGACCGCACGATCTCAGCGATGCGGGGCGCGGTGGTGCCCAGCTCGCCGAAGGAGTTGATGAAGACGCAGCCGCGGAAGTCGTCCTCGTCGAACCAGCGGGCCAACGCGTCGTAGACCGCCAGTAGCCGCTGCCGTGGCGCGCCGGTGCTGACCGCGTCGTCGACGAGGCTGTTCCACAGCTGGCGGCGGCCGAGCAGCACCTGCTCGACGATGGCCTCCTTGGAGGGGAAGAGCCGGTAGAGCCGCTTGAGCGGGACACCCGACTCGGCCCGCAGGGCATCCATGCCCACGGCTTGGATGCCGAGCCGGTAGTACAGCCGGTCGGCCGCTTCCAGGACCCGCGCACGGGCCGCCTCGTCGTCGAGCCGCACCATTCCCCCTGCTTCGGTGACACCTCTCACGGTGCCGCGAGAACGATCGTTCTCTAGACTACAACACAAGCGCGAGAACGACCGTTCTCCGAAGATCGCGGGAGGCAGCGAGATGCCATTCGTCACCGTCGGCACCGAGAACAGCACCAGCATCGACCTCTACTACGAGGACCACGGCGAGGGTCAGCCGGTCGTCCTCATCCACGGCTACCCGCTGGACGGCCACTCGTGGGAGAAGCAGAGCGCGGCGCTGCTCAAGGCCGGCTACCGCGTCATCACCTACGACCGGCGCGGCTTCGGGCGGTCGAGCCAGCCCACCACCGGCTACGACTACGACACGTTCGCCGCCGACCTGAAGACGCTGCTGGACACGCTCGACCTGACCGACGCAGTCCTGGTCGGCTTCTCGATGGGCACCGGCGAGGTCGGCCGCTACCTCGGCACCTACGGCTCGGGCCGGGTCGCCAAAGCCGCCTTCCTCGCCTCGCTAGAGCCGTTTCTGCTGAAGACGGACGACAACCCGACCGGCGTGCCGCAGGAGGTCTTCGACGGCATCCTCGCCGCCGTGACCAGCGACCGCTACGCCTACTTCACCGACTTCTACCGCAACTTCTACAACACCGACGAAAACCTCGGCACCCGCCTGTCCGAGGAGGCTCTACGCAACAGCTGGAACGTCGCCGCCGGCGCCTCCTGGTTCGCATCCAGCGCGGCCGTCCCGACCTGGGTCACCGACTTCCGCGGCGACATCCCGAAAATCGACGTGCCCACCCTGATCCTGCACGGCACCGCGGACAACATCCTGCCGATCGACGCCACCGCCCGCCCCTTCCACAAGCTGCTGCCCAGCGCCGAGTACGTCGAGATCGAGGGCGCGCCGCACGGCCTGCTCTGGACCCACGCCGACGAGGTCAACCAAGCCCTGCTCGCCTTCCTCACCAAGTAGCCGGGTTCGAGATCTAGGAGAGTGGTTGCGCCATAGGCGGGCTCACTCTCCTAGATTCGGCTGCGGGGTGTTGCTGGCGGTTCTTTAGGCAGATTTTCCCGCGTCCGCGTCAGTCACAGGTTGTATGCTCCCGCGGGCCGCCGGGTTCGCGGTGGTCGTCGCTACCCCTTTGCCTCCGGCGGGAGCAAACGGCCCGCCACTGACACGAACGCGGGCAAAAATGGGCTTAGAGAACGGCGAGCATGACCCCCACCCCGAAAGCTCTCCAGATCCGGGGCCCCCGGGGGTGGTCACAGGCCCATGTCCTGGCGGAGGGCGGCGACCATCTTGACGTTCCGGACGAACTCGTCGGCTGAGGTGGCTTCGCTGGCCTGGTTGAGGCCGTGGGGCCAGAAGTGGGCACCGTCCGCGTAGAGGACCGCTGAGGAGTTGCCGTCCAGCGTGCGGAGCTGGTTGAGCGCGTTGGCGCCGGTCCACCGTCCATTGGAGACGCGGGAGGCCCAGCCGCTGTACGTGCCGACGCCGAGTGTGTGCGCGATCTCGTGCATGGCGGTGGCTTGCACCATCGTCGACTTCGCGCCGAAGCGGATCGTGCCGTTGTAGTTGCCGTCGGCGGTCGGCACGCTGGGCACGTAGTGGATCGACAGCGACTTGCTGACGTTGAGGTAGCAGTTGTAGACGGTCAGCGCCAGGTTCATGGCCTCGGTGATCCGGTTGTACGAGTCGGTCTGGTCGGCGGTCGGCGCCGAAGCCCGGTTGAGGGTGTAGGTGATGCCGCCGGAGGCCGGACAGCCGGCGCCGCCGGTCGTGCTGTTCCACCGCTGGTTGGCGCCGCCGTTGCAGGTCCACAGGATGATCGCGGTCCCGTTGCCGGTGCCGCCACCGTTGGCGTCGAGGCAGAGTCCAGACAGGACGTTGGTGACGGTGCCGTCGCCG
>Ga0272482_10000121_pt1 | contig 24501 bp, 18 predicted proteins | sample RVTome_8_FD_192427 | JGI IMG/M metagenome (GOLD analysis project Ga0272482, IMG submission 192427) | Soil microbial communities from uranium-contaminated site in the Upper Colorado River Basin, Wyoming, United States - RVT160D0 (version 2) ...
GAGCGGGTGGCGGTCGAGCGCGGCGAGGTCGTCGGGCGAGAACGGGTCCTCCCGCACCATGCTCGCCTCCAGCACGGCCCGCACCCGGCTGGCCTGGCGGGTGAGGGCGGTCTTCCGGTCGCGCAGGGCGACGATCCCCGGGTCCTTCTTCAGCGCCGCCGGCACCGCCTTGAGCGCCTTGCCTCCCCGGGCCACGGCCAGCGTCGGGGTGCCCTCGGGGTCGACGGCCAGGGTGACGACGACGTCGCCCGGCGCCGTGGCGGTGAGGGGCCCGCGGGCGAGGTCGCCGGCCTCGGCGCCCTCCATGGCCCACACGAGGCGCTGGGGGTCGGGGTAGCCGGCGGTGCGGGCCAGGTTCTCGATGCCGATCCGGACCGCGGCCCGCTCGCCGGCCTGCTTCCCACTCGAGAACCGGGCCGACCCCCGTTCGAACTCGCGCAGCAGCCCGTAGCGGCGCAGGGTGGCGGCCCGCCGGCCGGCCGGGTCGGTGGGCGGCGGCAGGGCCAGCACCCCCAGCATCCGCACGGCGTCCTGGTGCCGCTTCCCGGTGATGCGGGCCACGAGGGTGTCCTCGTCGACCCGGCCCAGCAGGGCGTCGGCGTAGCTCTGGGCCCGCCGGTGACCGCCGCCGCTGGCCACCAGCCGGGCCGCGGACCGCACGACCGCCCAGCGCTCGTCGCCCAACCCACGGTGGCTGCGGGCGAACCAGGCGATGTCGACGGCCCCGTCGGCCAGCTCGCGGGCCGACAGCGGGGTCCGCTCGCCGGCGAGCGCCGCCCACTCGTCGCGGAGCTCGGCATCGGGCCCGTCCTCGTACTGCGCCCGCTCGTCGCGGCTGTGGGCGTGGAGCCACCAGACGGCGTCCTCCAGGCCGGGCCAGCCCAACGCCGCCTCGACCAGCGCCGCCCACCGGGGGGCGTAGGCGGCCAGCTCGACCAGGCGGTCGTCGGCCACGCCCGCGGCCCGGGCCGCGTCCCGGAGCGCCTCGGCGTCGTCGCCGTCGGCCGGGTGGCTGACCAGCAGCAGGCGGCTGAACACCGCCTCGCGGCCGTCGTCGCGGGCCTGCGACGAGCTCGAACGCACCAGCGCGGCCGTCCCCAGCCGCGCCAGCAGGTCGACGGCCAGGTCGGCGCCGGCCACCGAGGCGATCTCGTGGGCGGGCCGGCTGGCCGGGGTCGGCAGCTCGCCGCGCCGGCGCTCGACCTCGACGATGCGGGCCCGCAGCCGGTGGGCCAGCGCCGCCACCTGCGGGTGCTGCTCGGCGACGGAGCCGGGTCGGCGGCGGGTGAGGTCGCGGAGCAGGCGGCTGGCCGGCACGAGCAGCTGGTCGAGCACGTCGTCGTCGGTCGCCGCCCCGGCCCGGTGGGCGGCCAGCAGCACCGCCCGGTCGACCGGACGCCGGTGGGCGCCCGGGACGGGCTCGTCGCACCAGCGCAGCAGGGCGTGGAACCGGGCCAGGCGCTCGGGGCCGGGGCCGTACAGGTCGGGGGCGACGGCGAGGAGGCCGTGGAGGACGTCGAGCCACGGGTGGCCGCGCTCCACGTCGAAGCGCCAGTCGGGAGTCAGCGGGTGGGGCCAGGGATAGGGCGCCGGCTCGGGGGTCGCCTGCAGGACGGCGTAGGGCACGGCGGCCCAGGACGCCTCCACGGCGTCGAGGCACTCGTCGACCACGGCGCGCGTGGCGCCCTCGGCCACCAGCCACGACAGCACGTGCCGCACCACGGCGGGGTGGCGGAGCTCGCCCACCTCGCCGCGCACCAGACCGGTGAGCAGCCGGCCCCACCAGGGGTCGCCGCGCCGCTCCCGGGCGAACCCGGCCCGCACGGCGGCCAGGGCCCGGAGGGCATCGAGGCCGTCGGCGCCCGTGCCGTCCCACCAGGGCCGGAAGACGCCGGGCAGGATCATCCGCCAGTCGTCCGCCTCGTCGCCGGGCGGGTGGAACGGCGAGGGGAGGTGGGGGCCGACGTCGGCCAGCAGCAGCTCCTGGCGGCCCTGCCACGACTCCAGCAGCACGGGCGTGTCGCGGTGGGCCTCGGCCAGGTCGTCGAGGGCGCCGGCCAGCCGGAGCGCCCGGTCCGAGCCGAAGCGCCGACCGGCGTGGGCCCGGGGCGTCGGGACGGGTGACCGGCGGGCCGGGTCGTGGAGGCCCAGCCCGGGATCGGCGTCGTCGACCCCGCCCGGCTCGCCCGCCTCGCCCGGCTCGGCGGTGGCGGCCAGGTCGCCCAGCAGCTCGGCCTGCCGGTCGGTCACGCCGGCGGCCGCGAACGCCCGCGCCGCGGCGGCCACCGGGTCGCGGCCGTCGTCGCTGCCGGGCGCCACCGCCGCCAGCACCTCGCACGCCGCGTCGCGCCGGGCGGCCCCGCCCGCGGCCCACAGGCGCTCGGCGGAGCGGACGGCGCCGGCGGGGTCGGGCTGCCGGGCCAGGAGGCCGATGACGCCCCGCCGCAGGTCGCCGGCCTTGCGGGTGAGCAGCGCCTCGAGGGCCGGGGCGCCGGCCGGGTCGACGCCGAGGGCGTCCATGGCCTCGACCGCCGCGTGGCGGACGACGGCGGCCCGGTCGCCGACCAGCGCCACCAGGGCATCCCCCAGCTCGGGGGTGAGCGCCGGCTCCCGGCCGAGCAGGCGGGCCAGCGCCGCCCGGGTGCCGGGGTCCATGGCGGGCAGCCAGGCCAGCAGGTCGGTGAGGGGCCGGTCGCCCCGGGCGGCCACCAGCGACGCCACCACCGGCGGCCGGTGCAGGACCACGGGCTCGGTCTCCAGGCCGACGGGGTCGGCGTCGGCCCGGCGCTCGGGCAGCCGCCGGGCGAGGCGGTCGAGCGGCTCGTAGGCGTCGCGCAGGTCGGCGGCGGCGAACGGGCCCAGGTTCCGGGTGAGCAGGCGGTGGGCCAGGGCGGCCACCGGGAGCGACGGGTCGTCGAGGAGCCGGGTGAGCCGCTCGTCGCCGCCCCGGAGCTGGGTCAGGGCGAGGAAGCGGGCCGCGGCGGCCCGGGCGCCGGGCTCGGGCCGGTCGAGCACCGGGTCGGCGGCGGCGAGGGCCAGCATCACGTCGGTGGTCGCCAGCACGCCGAGGGCCAGGAAGGTGGGCCACGGCTCACCCGATGCCAGCGCCGCGTCGAGGGCGGCGGGGTCGCCCCGCAGGCGGCGCAGCTCGGCGAGCCGGGCGACCAGGTCGGGGATCTGCTCGACGTCGGCGGCGAGCCCGAGCCACACGCCGACCGACTGCATGGTCGACGCGAAGCGGACCAGGTCGTGGTCGATCACCAGGGCGAGCAGCCGGTCGAAGGCGGCGGGGTTGGCCTCGTCGGCCATGCCCAGCACGGCCTGGCGCACGCCCTCCTGGCCCTGGGCGGCCAGCAGCAGCTTCTCCACCACGGTCCAGCCCTCGGGCCGGGCCGCGCCCAGGAGCCCGACGACCACGTGGCGGTCGAAGGTGGCCAGCGGGTCGTCGCCGTGGACGATGCGGATCAGCGTGGCGAGCACCCGGTCGCCCTCGGCCCCGCCGGCGTCGATCGCCGCGGCCAGCACGGGACCGGCGAGCTCGACGGTGGCGGTGGTTGTGGCGGTGCTCGTGCCGGCGGGGCCGCGGCCGTCCTCCCGGCCCAGGTGGGGCGCCCACACCGCCAGCCACCCGGCGTCGCCGTCGTAGGGCCCGACCCGCTCCAGCAGCGCCCGCAGGCCGGCGGCCCGGGTGCGGCGGGTGACCTCGGGGTCGTGAGGGGCCCGGAACGCCCGCCGGGCCCAGAGCCGCTGGTAGGGCGCCGACCGGGCGTCGACCCACCAGCGGGCCAGCACCGGGCCGAGCCCGGGGTGCAGCGCGGTGGTCACGGCCCGCAGGTCGTCGTCCGCCAGCCCGTCGAGGTGGGCGGCCGCCACCTCCACCACCCGGCGGTGGCGGGCGAGGGCCTCCCGGTCGGACGAGCGGGGCGGGGCGTCGACGAACACCGCGGCCGGCTGCCGGTGCTCCCGGGGCAGGGCGGCGATGCGGGCGCGGGCCGCGGCGCGCCAGTCGAGGTCGCGGACGGCCCGCAGGCGGACGTGGGCCTCCTCGGCGGTGAGCACGACAGTCGGGTCGGGAGCGGTCAGCCGCCGGCGAGGGCGACGAGGCGGAGGAACAGCAGCCGGGTGTCGGGGTGGACGACGACCACGGCGTCGAGGTCGTCGACCGGCCGGTCGTCGACCACCACCCGGTACAGGCCGTCGCGGTGGGCCAGCAGCGCCGTGGCCACCGCGGCGTCGGGGTCGACGGGTCCCTGGTCGGCGGCGGTGGGGTCGTCGCCGCTGCGGACGATCCCGGCCACCAGCCCGTCATCGATGGCGTCGTCGGTGAGGACCCGCAGGAACGTCCGCTGCTCGGCCCGGGCGTGGAACGCCGCCACCTCGGCCCGCACCACGGCCTCGATCAGGGCCCGGAGCAGCACCGGCCCGGGGGCCACGTCGACGTCGACCGGGTGCTCGACCGTCCCGGCCCGCCGCCCGCCGGCCACCGCCGCCTCCACCCGCACCGCTGTCGTCATCCCGTCCGGCTCCCTGCCCCCGGGGCGGCCCGACGGCCTCGCCCCGACCAACCGGCAACGTCTAGCACGCTCCCGGTCGGCCGGGGCACCGACGAGGCCCCGAACCGCGCCGGGTGAAGGCGGCGCCGGTGATCTCGGAGCCCGACTGGCCGGTGACCTCGAGGAACGGGGCCACCCCGCCGTCGGGGGCCAGGAGCACGAGCTGCATGATGCCGCCGTCCTCGCACACGTAGACGTCGCCGGCCCGGGACACGACCACGTTGTCGACGCCGGTCAGCACCGGGTTGCACGAGGTGCCGTCGTCGTAGGCCACGGCCAGCGACTGTCGTCGTTCTCCCCCTGGGCCCGCTACGCATCGTCCGACGAACACCGGCGTTCGATCAAGCGAAACGCGGTGGAGATCGGGCGAACCCGGTGACGCCGAGGTGAACCCGCCGGGACGGCCCCGGTCAGGGCTGGTTGCAGGTCCAGGTGGTGGTGGCCACCGGGGCCGACGGGAGGAGCCCCTGCCGGAACAGGAAGTAGTCGACCTTGGCCCAGTCGAGGTTGGCGAGGTCGTGGTCCTCGCCCGCCACCGTCTCCTGGGACAGCCGGATCCGGTGGGTGCCGCCCCCGGGCGTGGGATACGTGTTGTTGCAGAGCTGCGACCCGAGCCGGATGGCGTTGGGCCACAGCGGGGTGTCCGTGTCGGCGTCGCCGTGGCCGATGAACGTGGGCGGGAAGTTGCCCAGGTTCTGGTCGTCGGTGGCGTGGACCACCGAGGCGGCGGCGATCTCCGGTGCGCAGTCGAGGGCGCTGGGGACGCAGCCCAGCAGCGCCTGCTGCTGCCAGAACGGGTCGATGTCGTCGTCGGGGAAGCCCGGGTGCTGCGGCACCCCCGTGGGGCTCAGATCGTACGCCCCGGACAGCAGCACCAGGGCGTTGGGCCGGGACGACTTGGAGCTGAGGGCGTCGTCGCCGCCCGCCGGCGCCGGCAGCAGGGGGTTGGTGGCGAACCGCTGGGTCGCCACCTGGGCCGACAGGTGGGCGCCGGCCGAGTCGCCCAGGAGCACCACCTTGGTGGGGTCGATGCCGAGCGCATCCTCGTTGGCCCGCACCCAGCGGACCACCCAGTCGATCTCCTGGCCCTGCACCGGCCACTGCTTCGCCGGGACCCCGGCGTCGGCCCGGGTGTAGCCCACGGTCACCACCACCCAGCCCCGGTGCACGTAGCGCTCCAGGTACTCGGGCAGCGTGTTCTGGTTGTGGTGGACCCACGCCCCTCCGGGGATCCGGATGATCACCGGGGCGGCGACGGGTGGGTCGTCCCCGTCGATCCAGTGGATGTCGAGCACCCGGTCGGCGACGGCCGGCGGATCGTCGACGAGGTCCTCGAAGTCGTCCCAGTCGTCGACGACGAGGTCGGCGGCGTTCATGGGGTGGTAGGGGACGTCGTCGTAGACCTGGAACTCGACGTTGTCGGGCGCGCACCCCACCAGCGATCCGGCGGCGAGCACCGCCATCGCCACCGCTCCGAGCAACCGACGCCGTACGACCCTGTCCGCGACCATCACGCCCCCTGTGGTCCCGTGGTCGCCCGCCTCGAGCGACCGGCACCAGCGACGCTAGCGCCCGGCCCCGGCGCTCACCCGTCGGGGGTGGCGACCCGGCCGGGCGCCCGGCGGGACGGTGGGGCGTGGCCCCCGACAAGGACGACGTCCTCCGCCCCGACCGCCAGGTGTCGACCGGGCACCTCCCGCCGCCGGACGACGTCCGGGCCCTCGTCGCCGAGGCCCACGAGCGCTACCGCGATCTCGACGACGGCGAGGTCGCCGATTACATCCCCGCCCTGGCCCCCACGCCGCCCGACCTGTTCGCCGTGTGCGTGGCCGGGGTCGACGGCGGGACGTTCGCCGTCGGCGACGCCACCCACCCGTTCTCGATCCAGAGCATCAGCAAGCCGTTCGTGTTCGCCCTGGTGTGCCAGGCGATCGGGGCCGACGAGGCCCGCCGGCGCCTCGGCGTGAACAGCACGGGCCTGCCGTTCGACTCCGTGATGGCGGTCGAGCTCCACCCCGACCGGCTCACCAACCCGCTGGTCAACGCCGGTGCCATCGCCACCACCAGCCTGGTGCCGGGCGCCACCGCCGCCGACAAGTGGGCGGCCGTGCACGACGGCCTGTCCCGCTTCGCCGGCCGGCCGCTCCCCCTCGACGACGCCGTGTACACGTCGGAGGCGGCCACCAACCTGCGCAACCGCAGCATCGCCCACCTGCTGGAGGGCTACGACCGCCTCTACTTCGACCCCGACGAGGCCACCGACGTCTACACCCGGCAGTGCTCGCTCACCGTCACCGTGGAGGACCTGGCGGTGATGGGCGCCACGCTGGCCGACGGTGGCGTCCACCCGCGCACCGGCGAGCGGGTGGTCGACGCGGAGGTGTGCCCGCCGGTCCTGGCCGTGCTGGCGACGGCCGGGCTGTACGAGCGCTCCGGCGACTGGCTCTACGACGTCGGCCTCCCCGGCAAGAGCGGGGTGAGCGGCGGGATCGTCACGATCTCGCCCGGCAAGGGCGGGCTGGGCACGTTCTCGCCCCGGCTCGACCCGGCCGGCAACAGCGTGCGGGGCGCGGCCGTGACCCGCCACCTGTCCCGGGCGCTGGGCCTCGACGTGTTCGCCTCGACGGCCCACTTCACCCGGCCCGGGTGACGCCGCCGGGCGGGCCGGTTCGTACGTTCGCCCCGGCTTCGAGCAGGGAGTGTCGACGATGGCCATGACGACCGAGGAACCGGTGCTGGACGGGACGACGCCGCTCGCCCTCGTGGCCACCGCGTCCGACACCGTCGGGGCGACTGCGGTCGCCCACCCCGTGGCGTCGGAGGGCGAGGTGCCGGCCGACGTGGGCGTGAGCCGAGACGACCTCGCCGCCGCCGGCTTCCGGGGCGAGGTCGGCGACACGCTGGTGCTCCCCGGCCACCCCGCCGTGCGCGTTCTGTACGGCACCGGCGACCCGGTGGCGCTCGACCGGGCTCGGCTGCGCGACGCCGCGGCGGCCGCCGCCCGGGCCGCGGCGGCCCACGACCGGCTGTCGCTCCTCCTGCCCGGGCTGCTGGCCCCCGGCGACGAGGCGCAGGCGGCGACCGAGGGCGCGCTGCTCGCCCGCTACCGGTACGGCATGAAGCACGACGTCGCCGGACCGGTGCTGGCGTTCCTCACCGTGGTCGTCCCCGAGGGCGGGTCCGCCCTCGACGCCGCCCGGGACGGGGCCCGGCGGGGCGCGACGTTCGCCCAGGCCACCGCGATGGCCCGCGACCTGGCCAACGCGCCGCCCGGGCGCCTCACCGCCACCCGCCTGGCCGAGCTGGCCCAGGCGCTGGCCGCCGACCCGGACCGGCGTCTCGAGGTGGAGGTGTTCGACAAGGCGCAGCTGCAGGAACTGGGGTGCGGCGGCCTGCTCGGCGTCAACGCCGGCAGCGTCGAGGAGCCCCGGATGGTGAAGCTCACCTACCGGGCCGATGTCGCCGACCCCGGCCCCGACGGCGACGGCGACGGGCCGGCCCGTCTGGCCCTGGTGGGCAAGGGGATCATGTACGACTCGGGCGGCATCAGCCTCAAGCCCAGCGACGCCGTCCACGCCACCATGAAGAACGACATGTCGGGCGCCGGGGCGATCCTGGCGGCCATGGCGCAGCTGGCGGCGCTCGGCTGCGGCAGCGACGTCACCGGCTGGCTGATGTGCACCGACAACATGCCGTCGGGCTCCGCGCTGAAGCTGGGCGACGTCATCACGATCCGGGGCGGCACCACGGTCGAGGTGATGAACACCGACGCCGAGGGGCGCCTGGTCATGGCCGACGCCCTGGTGCTGGCCACCGAGGCCACCGGCGACGACCGGCCCCACGCCCTCGTCGACATCGCCACCCTCACCGGCGCCTGCCTGCGGGCGCTGGGCCCCGAGGTGGCCGGGGTGTTCGGCACCGACGGCGACCTGGTCGGGCAGGTGCAGGCGGCGGCCGCCGCCACCGACGAGCCGGTGTGGGAGCTGCCGGTCGACCGCCGCTACCGGCGCTACCTCGACACCCCGATCGCCGACATGAAGAACCTCGGCGGCGAGCACGCCGGGGCCATCACCGCGGCGCTGTTCCTGGCCGAGTTCGTGGGCGACACGCCGTGGGCCCACATCGACATCGCCGGCCCGGCCCAGAACGACAAGGACGCCTCGTGGCGCCCGGCCGGCTGCACCGGCTTCGGCGCCCGCCTGCTGCTGGAGCTGGCCCTCGACTTCCGACCGCCGGCGGGGAACCCGGCCTGACATGCCGACCGACGCCGACACCGCCCCGCCCGGCGCCGAGCCGGGCCCCGACCCGGCCGAGCCCGTCACCGAGGCCGGGGGCGGCAAGCGCGGGCTGATGCAACGGTTCCTCGACGGCATCGAGACCGTCGGGAACAAGGTCCCCCACCCGGCGATCATCTTCCTGGCCCTGTGCGTGCTGGTGATCGTGCTGTCCCACGTGCTGCACCTGTTCGACGCCGGGGTGACCGCCGAGATCGCCGAGCCGGTGCCGACCGTGGTCGAGGAGGACTACGTCGGCGGGTCGACCGAGCCGGAGATCACCGAGGACCCGAACGACTACCTCGACCGCGAGTACGAGATCGTCGAGGAGCGCATCGACGTCGAGAGCCTGCTCACGGCCGACGGCATCCGGTTCATCTTCAGCTCGTTCGTCGACAACTTCGCCAACTTCAGCGTGGTGGCCGTGGCGCTGATCGCCATGATCGGCGTCGGCGTGGCCGAATCGGCGGGCCTGATGAACGCCCTGATCCGCAAGCTGGTCAAGGTGTCGCCCCCGAAGGGCATCACCTTCATCATCGTGTTCATCGGCGTGCTGTCGAGCATCGCCACCGACGCCGGCTACCTGATCCTCATCCCCCTCGGGGCGGCGGCGTTCCTGAGCGTCGGGCGCCACCCGCTGGCCGGCCTGGCCGCCGCCTACGCCGGCGTCAGCGCCGGGTTCGCGGTGAACCTGCTGATCACCCCCATCGACGGCCTGATCACCGAGATCACCAACGAGACCATCGCCCTGGTCGACCCCGACCGCTCGATCGACCTGACGGCCAACCTCTACTTCTCGATCGGCTCCACGTTCCTGGTGGCGATCGTGGCCACGTTCATCACCGAGAAGATGATCGAGCCCCGCCTGGGCACCTACGCCCCGGCGCCCGCCGTCGCCACCGGCGGCGCGGCCGACGTCGTCCACGTCCCGGACACCGCCGCCGACCACGAGCCCGTCGAGGAGATCACGCCCGAGGCCGAGTCGCGGGGCCTGCGCTTCGCCCTCTACGGCTTCCTGGGGATGGCCGGGCTGGTGGCGCTGCTCACGCTGCTGCCCGACGCCCCGCTGCGGAACCCCGAGACCGGCGCCATCGTGGGCGACTCGCCGTTCATGGACAGCCTGATGTTCATCATCACGCTGCTGTTCCTGGCCGCCGGCATCATGTTCGATCGGGGCGCCCGGTCGCTGACCACCAGCGTCGAGGTGATCGACGCCATCGTGAAGGCGTTCGCCGGGCTGTCGGGGCTGCTGTTCCTGCTGCTGCTGATCAGCCAGTTCATCGCCTACTTCAACTTCAGCCACATGCCCGAGGTGGCGGCGATCAAGATGGCCGACTTCCTCGAGGCCCGCGACGTCGGGGCCGTGTGGCTGCTGGTGGGGCTGATCCTGGTGGTCGCCCTGCTCGACCTGATCATCCCGGGCGTGGTGCCCAAGTGGGCGATCTTCGCCCCGGTGTTCGTGCCCCTGTTCCTCCGGCTCGACGTGGCGCCCCAGACCGTGCTGGCCGCCTACCGGATCGCCGACTCGCCCCTCAACGTGATCACCCCGCTGATGGTCTACCTGCCCTTCATCGTGGTGGTCGCCCAGCGCTACCGCCGCGACGCGGGCATCGGCACGATCCTGTCGATCATGGTCCCCTACGCCTTCATCATCCTGGCCGTGTGGATCGTGTTCTTCGTGGCCTGGTACCTGCTGGGCATCCCGCTCGGTCCCGGCTACCCCGTCGAGCTCTAGGCCGGTGTCCGACGCGACGATCAGCTTCGCCGTCCTCGGCGGCGTGGTCGTCCTGTTCGTGCTCAACCGGCTGCCGGTGGAGCTGGTGGCCGTGGGCGCGGCGCTGGCCCTGGCGGCCACCGGGGTGCTGACCCTCGACGACGCGGTGGCCGGCTTCGGCGACCCGACCGTGGTGTTCATCGCCACCCTGTTCGTGGTGAGCGAGGCGCTCGACGCCACCGGGGTGGTCGCCTGGGCGGGCCAACGCCTGGTGACGGCCACCCGGGGCGACCGGCGGCGGCTGCTGGTGCTGACGATGCTCCTGGCCGCCGCGCTGACGGCGGTGGTGAGCGTGAACGGCGCGGTCGCCGCCCTGGTGCCGATGGTGGTGCTGCTGACCACCCGGCTGGGCGAGCCGCCATCGCTGATGCTGATGCCGCTGGCGTTCGCCGCCCACGCCGGCTCGCTGCTGGCGCTCACCGGCACGCCGGTGAACGTGCTGGTGTCGGAGGCGTCGGAGGACGCCACCGGCCAGGGCTTCGGTTTCTTCGGCGTGACCCTGGTCGGCGTGCCCCTGGTGGCCGCGACGATCCTGGTGGTGCTGCTGCTGGGCCGGCGCACCCTCCCCCGCCGCACCGCCGAGGAGCTGGCCCCCGACCTGAGCGGGCACGCCGGCACGCTGGCGGAGCAGTACGCCCTGACCGGCGACGAGGGGCTCATCACCCGGGACGACGGGGTGGTGGAGGCCGTGATCCCACCCCGGTCGCCGGCGCTCGGGCGCCGGGTGTTCGCGGGGATGGTGACCTCCAGCGGCGACCTGGTGGTCCGGGCGGTCCAGCGCCACGGGCGACCCCGGCCCCCGGACGACCAGCGCCTGGAGGTGGGCGACACGCTGCTGTTGGGTGGCACCTGGGCGGCGCTGGAGCGGGAGACCCGCCTCGACCCCGACATCCTCGTGGTCGACCCGCCCCAGCTGATCCGGCGCCAGACGGTGCCGATGGGGCGGCGGGCGGGCACGGCCCTGGCCGTCGTCGCCGGCATGGTGCTGCTGCTGGCGACGGGAGCGGTGCCGGCCGCGGCCGCCGGTCTGCTGGCGGCCGGGGCGCTGGTCGTGACCCGGGTGCTGTCGATCGAGGAGGCCTACCGCTCGATCTCGTGGACGATCGTGGTGCTGGCGGCCGGGATGATCCCGCTGTCGGCGGCCATGCAGAGCAGTGGCGCCGCCGACGACGTCGCCCGGCTGGTGGTGCGGCTCGTCGGCGACGCCGGGCCCTACGCCCTGGCGGCGGGCCTGTTCCTGGTGACGGCGGCCTTCGGCCAGCTCATCAGCAACCTGGCCACGGCCCTGATCGTGATCCCGATCGCCGTGTCGGTGGCGGCCGAGACCGGCGTCTCCGCCCAGCCGCTGCTGATGACCGTGAACGTGGCCGCCACCGCGTCGCTGCTGACGCCGATCGCCACCGCCGCCAACATGATGGTGATGGGACCCGGCGGCTACCACTTCGGCGACTACTGGCGCCTGGGCCTCCCGCTGATGGCCGTGTTCTTCTTCGTGGGCGTCTACGTCACCCCCCTCTTCTGGGCCTTCTGACGCGCCGGCCCGCGGTGGCGACCGACAAATACCCACCCACTCCTGCGACGACTTGTCGCAAATCCGCCTTCCGATCTGACAACCAGTATGGTGTCTGACCAGGGATTCTGTGACCGGCTCCGCCAACTTTGGACAACCTCTGACGGCTACCATTCCCGTTTTACCGGTCCGAAGAGGAGGGCATCGATGTCGCAGGTCCCGGAGTCGCACACGCCGGTCCCGCCGCCGGCACCGGCGGACGTCGCGGCGGTGGCGAACCAACGGCAGATGGGCGAGCTCCACGACGCCCGGGTGGTGGCCGGCGCGGGCGCCATCGCCAGGCCCGGCATGGTGATCCTGGCGGTGTCGCTGGTGGTCGCCGTGGTCGGGCTGCGCCAGACCGGCCTCGTCGGGTTCATCGGCCTGCTGGCGGTGTTCGGGGTGATGATCGGCCTGATCACGCTGGCCTACGCGCTCAAGACGGCCCTGGTCGGCGGCGACGACTGGTACCTGTACACGGGTGGCGTGGTCGACGCCCGACGACGCGAGATCCGGCCGATCCCCTGGTCGGAGGTCACCGGCATCACCCGCAAGCGGATGGGGAACAAGGCCAGCCGCCACGGTGGCCTGATGAACCCGGACACGGTCGGCGGCTACGTGCTGTCCCTCCGCGACGGCAGCCGGGTCCACCTCACGGCCCACGAGGCCTTCGACGACGGCGCGCGCCTCGGCGACCACCTCGAATCCCTCGCCGCCCACGCCGGCCTCCCCGTCACCGGCTGATCCCCGGCGCCGGCATCGGCGGCCGGCACCCGCCCGTGCCGTCTGTGGCCCCACGTTGAAGGACGCGGCGATGGGGTGGAGGATCGCCGGTCCGGCGACGAACCTCCACCCCATCGACCGGTTCCGTGCGGGTCAGCGGCGGCGGGTGGTGAGGCCGTGGTCGTAGGGGAACAGCGGGTTGTAGGGGCGGTCGCCGATGTTGATGGGGACCTGGGCCTCGCTGCGGGGCCAGGTGACCGGGAGCTTGCCGGTGAACCCGCGGCGGCCGAACAGGACGTCGGCGACGCCGGCGCCCTCCGAGCCCGGCAGCCACGACGCCACCAGGGCGTCCATCTTCCCGAGCTGGTCGGTGATCACCTGGGTCCGGCCCGACACGATGAGCACGATGCAGGTGGGGATCGCCGTGCACACCCGGTCGATCGCCGCCCGGTCGGCGGCCACCAGCGACAGCGACTTCTCCTCCTGCTGGGCCACGGTGCCCCACGGCCACTCGGGCCCGTCGATGTCGCCGAAGCCCTCGGCGTACGGCGTCTCGCCGACCACCACGATGCCGACGTCGGCGCCGGCCATCGGGGCCGAGGCGTCGGCGCTGAAGGTCACGTTGGCGTGGGGAGCGACCTCGCGGATGCCCTCCAGGATCGTCGTGCCGGGGATGGCGTCGCCCGCCACGCCCTGCCACTGGATGGTCCAGCCGCCGGCCTGGTTGCCGATGTCGTCGGCGTTGCGGCCGGCCACGTAGATGTCGCCCGACCGGCGCAGCGGCAGCACGTTGCGGTCGTTCTTCAGCAGCACCTGCGACTTCGCCACCGCCTCGCGGGCCAGGGCCCGGTGCTCGGCGGAGCCGACGACGTCGAGGTTGTCGTCGGCCACGATCGGCTGCTCGAACAGCCCGAGCTCGAACTTCTTGGTGAGGATGCGGCTCACGGCGTCGTCGATGCGGGCCCGGCTCACCCGCCCGGCCTGCGCCTCGGCCAGGAGCAGCTCCTCGAAGAGGCGGGCGTTGTTGGGCTGCATGGCCATGTCGATGCCGGCGTTGACGGCCGTCCGCACCTTGTGGGCGGTGAGCCCGGTGTTGGTGGGGTCCGACGGGTCGGGGATCTGGTGGATGCCCTCCCAGTCGGAGATCACGAAGCCGTCGAAGCCCGTGTCGCGCTTGAGCAGCCCGGTGAGCAGGTCGCGGTTGGCGTGCATCTTGATCGGGTTGCCGACGCCGTCCTCGACCCAGTCGACGCTGGAGAACGACGGCATGACGCTCCCGGCGTCCTCCCGCCGGATCGCCGGCACGTACGGGGCGTGGGCCAGGCGCAGGAAGTCGCGGCGGCTGGTGACCATGACCCCCTGGTCGATGGTGTAGCGCTGGTCGCCCGGCGGGAGGCCGTCGTTGGCCTCGGCGACGGCCTCGTCGAACACCGTGGCCCCGTCGCCGGCGTAGTGCTTGGCGGTGGCGAGCACGCTGTCGTCGTCGGACAGCCGCCGGCCCTGCATCCCGTCGATGATCGTGGTCATCCGGGAGACCAGGGCGGGGTCCTCGCCGAAGCTCTCGTAGGACCGGCCCCAGCGCTCGTCGCGGGTCACGCACACGCACGGCGAGAAGTTCCACGGGATGCCGGTGGCCCGCACCTCGGCGGCGGTGGCGGCGCCGATGTCCTCCACCAGGTCGGGGTCGCGGGTGGCCCCCAGCCCGATGTTGTGGGGGAACACGGTGGCGCCGTACAGGTTGCCGTGGCCGTGCACGGCGTCGACCCCGTAGATCAGCGGGATCTGCAGCCGGGTGGTCAGCGCCTGGGCCTGGAACTCGTTGACCATGGTGAGCCAGCCCTCGGGCGTGTTGTCGGGCGGGGTCGAGCCGCCGCCGGACAGCACCGAGCCGAGCTGCCACTCGGCGATCAGCGACGGGTCGTCGAACACGGCGCCCCGCTCGGCCTGGGTCATCTGGCCGATCTTCTCCTCCAGCGTCATGCGCGACAGCAGGTCGGCGACCCGGCGGTGCACCGGCTGGCGGCGGTCGAGGTAGGGGAAGCCGTGGGCGTTCACGACCAGGGTCGCGGCCTCGTCGCCCACCTGGAGCGGCGACGCCTGCGCGAGCTCGGCGGACGTGGCGTCGGCCGGGGCCGCCAGGGTGACGGCCTGCGTGGTGCCCGACGGCGTGCCGGCCGGGAACCGCACGGTGCCGGCGGCCGGGGCGACCTCGGCGCCGGTGGTGTAGGGGACGGCGGCGGCCGCGGCCAGCGGTCCCCCGTCGTCCGTGGTGACGGTGACGCCGACCTGCACCGACGCGCCCTCGGCGACGGTGTAGACGGCCTGGTCGATGGTGACGTCGACGCCGGTCGGCACGCCGGGCGCGGCGGGCGAGGCCGCCGCTGTCCCCTCGAGCACCACCATCGCCGACGACGTCAGCAGCAGCGCGGCCGCACCGGCCCGCGCCAAAGACGATCTGATCACGAGATCACCCCCCGGGACTCGTTCTCTGTGGGCCGTCCGGCCCACGGCTCACGCTACGGACGGCGCCGTGAACGAGGTATCAAGATCCGCCGGTTCGCGTGAACGAATCGTGAACGCGGCCGCACGTTGGGTGCGGGGGACCGAGGTCAGGCCGGGCTGACCACGCGGAGGGCACGGGCGTCGCCGACGCCACCGCCCCGGGCGGCCCGCTTGACCATCCACACGAGCGTGCCCTCGCCGCCGCGCTCGGCGCCCCAGCTCTCGGCCACCTGGTCGACGAAGCGGAGGCCCCAGCCGCCGGTGCGGCGCTCCGCCAGATGGGGCCGCGTCCCGTCCCGACCCTCGTCGCCCACCTCGAGCCGCACCCGGGCGCCCTGGTCACAGCTCAGGCGGAAGTGGACCCGGCCCGCCCCGTGGACCAGGGCGTTGGACACGAGCTCGCTCACCGCCAGCTCGAAGTCGGGCACCTCGGCGGCCAGGCCCCATCGTCGCAGCAGCCCGGTGACCACCCGTCGGGCCCGAGCCACCTCGCGATCGTCCCGCCGGAGGACCTCGGTGTGTTGATGCTGTTCCGTTACAAGCCCCTTTCACGCTGCCCACACGCGTGCGAGCTCCACCGCCCGGGGTGAGGACGCTTCCACCCTCGGGTACCACGGTCGGCCAGGGGGCAAACAAGGTCGGGGGTCACGGCCCGCCCCGGGGCCCGCCCGCCGCAGCGCACGGGGACCGCCCCGGAGCCGCACTACGATCCTTCGCCGGGTTGAACAGCCAGCCCATCCGTCCGGTGCGGAAGGGAGAGCTGGCGTGTTCGTGACAGATCGAGCCGACCCATGACGGTCGACGACGACGTGCTGTTGCAGGCGGCGTCCGCGAGCCAGTTGCTGGCCGTCGCGGCGAACGCCCTGGTCCGCCAGGGTGCGGACATGGCGACCTCGCAGGTGCGGTCGCGCAAGGACAACGCCCTGCTCCTGGTGGGGCACGTGGGCTTCGATGCGGCGTTCGTCGAGCACTTCGCGGTGATCGACGACCCGTCGACGACGTCGTGCGGGCGGGCATCGCACGACGCCAGGTACGTCGAGGTCCCGGACGTGTCCGACGACCCCATCTTCAACGGCACCGAGAGCCAGGCGGTCATCCTCCAGGCCGGGTCGCGGGCGACGGCCTCGTTCCCGGTGGTCGACGGGGACGGCGAGGTGGTCGGCGTCGTGTCGACCCACTACCGGTCGCCCGGACGGCGCGCCCCGGAGCCGGCGCTGGCCGTGGTCCGGGCCGTGGAGGACCGGCTGGGCAGCACCGACCCCGACGTCGACGACGAGTACGAGGCCCGGGCCCTGGAGATCGCCCACCTGCGCCGGGCCCTGGCCAGCCGGGATGTGATCGGCATGGCCAAGGGCATCGTGATGGCGGCGTCGGGGGTGGACGAGAACCGGGCGTTCCGGGTGCTGGTCCGGGCGTCGCAGCGGGAGAACGTGAAGCTGCAGGAGATCTGCGGCCGGATCGTCGCCGACCACGAGCAGCGGGCCCGCCGGCGCCGCGGCGCCCCGGGCCCGGCCCACAACTGACCCCTACCCGGACCGGAGCGAGGTCGGGATCGCTCCGGGACCAGGTCGGGTCGTCCGCCGTCGGTGCTGGTGCCGCGTTCGGCCCGGGTCAGGCGCCGCCGCGGGAGGCCTGGAACGCCAGCATCCGATCCGAGTACTCCTCGAGGCCCGGGTCGTCGGCGAACAGCTTCTCGTACTTCTCGCGGGCCTTCGCCCGCTTGGCGGGGATGTACTCGGTGGGCCACAGGCCCTCGTGGGGCCGGTAGCCCTTGAGGACGTTGCGGGCCACGGTCACCTTGTGCACCTCGTCGACGCCGTCGGCGATGCCCATGGTGGGGGCGCTCGCGTACATGGCCTGGAGCGGCGTGAGGTTGGTGGTGCCCAGCGAGCCCATGATGTGCAGCGCCCGGAACGACACGTCCTTGAGCACCTTGGCCATCGTGAACTTCACCGCGGCGATGTCGGTGCGGGTGGCCTGGGTGCTGGAGTTGTCGATCTTCCAGGCGGTCTCCAGCACCAGCAGCCGCAGCATGTTGATCTCGGCGTAGGACTCGGCGATCGCTTGCTGCACCATCTGGTGCTCGCCGATGATCTTGCCGTGCGACTCGCGGCTGAGCGCCCGCTCGCACATCATGTCGAAGGCCCGCTTGCACTGGGCGATCGTCCGCATGGCGTGGTGGATGCGCCCGCCGCCCAGGCGCCGCTGGGCCAGCACCTTGGCGCCGTCCTCGGGGCCGAGCAGGTGGTCGAGCGGCACCCGGACGTCGTTGTAGATGATGTGGTTGTGGGTGCTGGGGAACGGCTGGATCTCGACGCCCGGCGTCTTGCGCGGCACCACGAACATGCCGTTGGTGCACATCACGAACAGGATGTCGGCAGCCCGCCCGGCGGACGTGAACCACTTCTCGCCGTTGATCACCCACTCGTCGCCGTCCTTGACCGCGTGGGTCTTGAACAGGTTGGGGTCGGAGCCGCCCTGGGGCTCGGTCATCGAGTAGGCCGACCAGATCTCCTGGTTCATCAGGGGGTACAGCCAGCGCTGCTTCTGCTCGTCGGTGCCGTAGGCGGCGAGCAGCTCCATGTTGCCGGTGTCGGGTGCGGCGGTGCCGAAGATGGCGGGCGCGCTGCCGTAGCGGCCGAGGATCTCGTTGATGAGGCCCAGCTTGAGCTGCCCGAAGCCGGGGCCGCCCAGCTCCTCGTCGAGGAACAGCGCCCACAGGCCCCGCTCCTTGACCTGGTCCTGGAGGGGCTTGACCAGGGCCTTCAGCTTGGGGTCGCGGGAGCGGACGGCGCCCGGGAACACCAGGTCGAGCGGCTCGATCTCGTTCTGGCAGAACTCGGCCACCCAGTCGAGCTGCTCTTGGAACTCCGGTTCGGTGGAGAAGTCCCAGGCCATCGTGTGTTCCCCCTACGTGCGTCACGGGAATGATTCACTCGCATTATTGCCGAGTGCGCCCGCATCTTCCTCATACGGCTTCTGCACCACCCCGGTGAAGGCGGCGACGAACACCGAGGCCAGCACCCAGCCCAGGGCGATGAACGCCCACCGGGCCCAGATCCACGTCGGCCCCCACGTCGTCGCTCTCCACCGGCCGCCACGCCGTGTCCTGCCCGAAGTCGATGATCGGCAGCACCACGTCGGCCCCGTACACCCACGAGTTGAAGCACGGGTGGTCGACCCCACCGACACCGGTGCCCGGCTCGTGCGGCACCATCGACCGGTCGTCCTCGGCCTGGTGGAGAGCAGCCCGGCGGCCAGGATCAGGCCCGGCCCGCACCGGGCCCCCGACCCGGCAGGAGCGCAGCTCGGTCACCTCGTCGCCTCCTGCCGCCCGCCCGTCGCTACCGAAGGTGGCGCCGACCTCAGGTGACGGTCTGGCCGGCGCTCACGTTGAGGGCTTCGCCGGTGATGCCGCGGGCGGCGTCGGAGAGCAGGTAGGCGATCGACTCGGCGATCTCGTCGGCCGACTGGAGGCGGCGCAGCGGGATCTCCCGCTCCAGGTACTTCTGGAGGCCGTCCTCGCCGCCCATCATCGTGGCGAACATGCCGTTCGGGTTGGTGAGGTCGGTGTCGACGGTCCCCGGGCACACGGCGTTGACGCTGATCCCCGCCGGTCCCAGCTCCACCGCCATCACCTGGGTGAGCGAGATCACCGCGGCCTTGGCCGCGCAGTAGGCGCCCAGCATGGGGAACGGGCGCTTGCCGGCCTGGCTCGACACGTTGACGATCCGGCCCGGCACCCCGGCGGCCACCATCCGCCCGGCGCACGCCTTCGACACGAACCACGTGCCCAGCAGGTTCACGTCGAGGACGCGGCGGAACTCGTCGTCGGCCAGGTTGACCAGCGGTCCCAGCCCGAAGCCGGGGCCGCTGCCGCCGGCCACGTTGGCGACCAGGGTGACGGTGCCCAGCGCCTCGGTGGCATCGACAACGGCGGCCTCGACCACGGCCGGGTCGGACACGTCGGCCCGGACGCCGACGGCCCGGCGGCCCAGGGCCTCGATGTCGGCCACCACGCCGTCGAGGTCGTCGCCGCTGGCCACCGCGTGGCCCGGCGCCGACTCGTAGGGCCGGGCGATGTCGAGGCAGGCGATGTCGTGCCCCTGCTCCGCCAGCGCCATGGCCGTGGCCCGCCCGATCCCCCGCGGCCGGGCCGCCCCCGTCACCAACGCCACGCTCACGGCCGCATCCCCCGGGCGCCCTGCGCCGGCTGCATCGGCCGCGTCGGCTGCCTCGGCTGCGTCCTGCTCACCGTCGATCCCCCTGCTGCGCTCATGCCGTCACCGTAACGATCGTGATCGCGAAGCATGTGACCTTGGGCACGGGGCCACCCAGTGCGGGAGACTGCGTCGAACAAAGCACGAGCAGCAGCGAGACGCCAGCGACCAGCGACCAGCCACGGGGGAACCGAGCATGCCGACCACCGCGATCGCGACCATCGCCGACATCATCCGGGCCCACGCCGGCGACCGGCCCGACGCACCCGCCCTGGAGTTCGAGGGCCGCACCGTCACCTTCGCCGAGCTGGGCGAACGCTCCGACCGGCTGGCCCAGGCCCTGCGATCGGTGGGCGTCCGGGCCCAGGACCGGGTGGCGTTCATCGACAAGAACGGCCCCGAGTGGTTCGAGGTCACGTTCGCCCTGGCCAAGCTGGGCGCGGTCAACGTGTCGGTCAACTGGCGGCTGGCGCCCGCCGAGATGGCCCAGATCATCGACGACGCCCAGGCCCGGGTGGTGATCGCCGGGCCCGACTTCATCGACCACGTCGAGCGCATCCGGGACGGGCTCGAGCGGGTGCACACGACCATCGCCGTCGGGGCCTCGGGCTACCGGGACGGCTGGGTCGACTACGAGGCGTTCGTCGCCGGGGCCGAGGCCGTCGACCCGGGCGTCGAGCCGGCCGGGCCCGACACCGCCTTCCAGCTCTACACGTCGGGCACGACGGGCCTCCCCAAGGGCGTCATGCTCACCAACGACAACTTCTTCCTGGGCGTGATGGGCATCACCGAGCAGTGGCGGTTCAGCGCCGACTCGGTGAACCTCGCCATGATGCCGATGTTCCACATCGCCGGGGCCGGCTGGTCGATGGTGGGGCTCTACCACGGCTGCCGCACGGTGGTGCTGCGCGACATCGACCCGGCCCGCATCCTCCAGGTCATCCCCGAGCACCGGGTGACCAACGCCTTCATGGTGCCGGCGGTCATCCAGTTCCTGCTCATGACCCCCGGCGTGGCCGACACCGACTTCTCCAGCCTGCGGGCCCTCGTCTACGGCGCCTCGCCGATCACCGACAAGGTGCTCACCCAGGCCATGGAGGTGATGGGCTGCGAGCTGATCCAGGTGTACGGCCTCACCGAGACCACCGGGGCCATCACCCAGCTCGACGGCGCCGACCACGACCCTGCGAACCGGCCCGAGGTGCTGCGGTCGTGCGGCAGGCCGTACCCGTGGGTGGAGATGCGGATCGTCGACGCCGCCACCGGCGAGGACAAGCCGCTGGGTGAGGTCGGTGAGCTGTGGACCCGGTCGCACCAGAACATGGCCGGCTACTGGAACAACCCCGAGGCCACGGCGGCCGCCGTCACCCCCGACGGCTGGTTCCGCACCGGCGACGCCGGCTACGCGGACGCCGAGGGGTTCGTCTACATCCACGACCGGGTGAAGGACATGATCGTGAGCGGCGGCGAGAACGTGTACCCCGCCGAGGTCGAGAACGCGCTGATGAAGCACCCCGGGGTGGCCGACGTGGCCGTGATCGGTGTGCCCGACGACGTGTGGGGCGAGGCCGTGCGGGCCATCGTCGTGCCGGCCGCGGGGGTCGAGGCCGGCGACGCCTTCGGGGTCGAGCTCATCGCCTTCGCCCGCGACCTGCTGGCCGGGTACAAGCTGCCCAAGGCGGTCGACTACGCCGAGACACTGCCCCGCAACCCGTCGGGCAAGCTGCTCAAGCGGGAGCTGCGGGCGCCGTACTGGGCGGGCGCCGATCGCCAGGTCGGGTGAGGGCCGGGTTGACGGGGGCGGTGTCCGGGTAGCCACGGTCCGTGGCCCCATCGACAGAGCCCACCCAGCCGGCGAAGGCGACCAAGGCCGTCAAGGCCGCGAAAGCGACCAAGGTGGCAAAAGCCACCAAGGCTGCGAAGACGACCAAGGTGGCAAAAGCCACCAAGGCTGCGAAGACGACCAAGGCCGCGAAAGCGACCAAGACCGCCGAGGCGACCAAGGCCGCGAACCCCAAAGTCGCCCAGGCGACCAAGGTGGCGAGCGCGACGAAGGCGAGTGGCACCGCCAAGGCCACGAAGACTGCCGGCGCCGCGAAGACCGCGAAGACCGCGAAGACCGCGAAGGCCGCCAAGTCCGCGGCGACCAAGGCCGGCGGCGCCCGGAAGGCCTCCCCGGTGGCCAAGGTCGCCAAGGCCGGCAAGGCCACCAAGGCCACCAAGGCCGGCGGCACCGCGAAGGCCGTCGAGGCGGCTCGAGCAGCCGAGGCAGCGACGTCGACCGGACCAGCCACGACACCCGGTGTCACCGCGGCGGACATCGGGACGACCGCTGATACCACCCCGCCGGTGCCCGATGACGCCTCGGCCGGGCCCGCCGAGGCCGGGGCGGCGACCCGGCGGCGGTTCGAGTTCGCCTTCGAGGCCCGGATGCGCCCCACCGCGGCCGCGTTCGGGGTGCTGCCGGCCACCGCCCACGTCGAGGTCGACGGTGGCGAGCTGCGCGTCCGGTTCGGGCCGTGGTCGCTCCGCACCCCGGTCGCCAACGTGGTCAGCACCGAGGTGACCGGCCCCTACCGGTGGTGGAAGGTGGCCGGGTCGGCCCGGGTGTCGCTGGCCGACCGGGGCGTCACGTTCGCCACCACCACCCGGGCGGGGCTGTGCATCCGGTTCCGGGATCCGGTGCCGGCCGCCCTGCCCAGAGGCCTGCTCCAGCACCGGTCGGCCACGGTCACGGTGGCCGATCCCGCGGCCCTGGCCGACGCCCTCGCCACGGCCGCCGCCGAGTCCTGACACCCCGGGTCGGGGCACGCTGGGGCATGACCGAGTGGGAGAAGATGGTGGCCGGCGAGGAGTACCGGCCCGGCGACCCCGAGCTGAAGGCGGGCCGGCAGCGGGCCCGGCGGCTCACGCACCGCTACAACGGCCTCGACGCCGACGACGACACCGGCCGGCGGGCCCTGCTGGAGGAGCTCCTGGGCCACGTCGGTGAGCACACCGTGCTCCGACCGCCGTTCCACTGCGACTACGGGACGCAGCTCCGCATCGGCCGCGGCTGCTTCGCCAACTTCGGGCTGGTGGCGCTGGACGTGGCCCCGATCACCCTCGGCGACGACGTCCAGATGGGCCCCTACGTCCAGCTCCTCACCGCCACCCACCCCCTCGACCCGGTCCGGCGCCGAGAGGGCTGGGAGGGCGGCCAGCCCATCACCATCGGCGACAACGTCTGGCTGGGCGGCGGCGTGGTGGTGCTCCCGGGCGTGACCATCGGCGCCAACACGGTCGTCGGCGCCGGCGCCGTCGTCACCCGCGACCTCCCCGCCGACACCCTCGCCGTCGGCAACCCCGCCCGCGTCACCCCCTCCCTCGACGCTTAGGCGCCGTTGCCGGGGGTGGCCTCGGGGCCGGGTGGGTCGTCGAGGGCGTCGGGGGTGGGTGGGGGGAGGTCGTCGATCTCGTCGTAGATGCCGAACTGGGTGATCAGCTCCTCCTTGCGCTGGAGGACCGGGCGGGCCTCGGCGCCCAGGGCCGCGGCGGTGGAGGTGGCCAGCGCCTGGCTGAGCGACACGAAGCCGGTGATCGACCGCAGCAGCGACACGCCGGCGGTCTCCACGAAGAACACCATGTCGGCGCCCCGGACCAGCGGTGACGCCTCGTTGTCGGTGAGCGCCAGCGTGGTCGCCCCCGCCCGCTGCGCCCAGCGGAAGCTGCGGACGGTCTCGGCGCCGTAGCGGTGGATGCCGATGCCGACGAAGCAGTCGCCGGGCCGGATGCGGCGGAGGTCGTCGATCAGCGATCCGGGCCCGGGGACCAGGGAGAACACCTCGTCGCGGACCAGCCGCAGCAGCAGCCCGAAGTGGTAGCCGACCACGTAGCACTTGCCGATCCCGAAGAGGAACACCCGGGGCGCGGCGGCCAGGGTCTCGACGGCCCGGTCCCAGGTGTCGGGGTCGATGCGGCCCAGGGTGCGGGCGATGTTGGCCTGGTCCGACACGAGGGCCTGGGCGAGGGGGTCCTCGTCGAGGTCGTCGACGCCGAGCTGCTGCAGGTGGGCGAAGCGGCGCAGCAGGTGGCCGCCCTCGCGCAGCCCCGCCCGGCACAGGTCGGTGAGCGCCTTGTAGCTGTCGAGCCCCAGCTCGGCCACGAACCGGTGGACGGTCGACTCCTCCACCCGGCTGGCCGCCGCCACCTCGGCCGCCGACATGAACGCCACCCGCTCCGGATCGGCCATCACCAGTTCGGCCAGGAGGCGGTGCGACGGTGACAGGCGGGGCATCCGCCCCCGGACCAGCACCACCAGGTCGCCGAAGGAGGCTGGCGCCTCGTCCACCGTGTCGTGCTCGCCCGCCATCGTCCCCCTCGGTGCCGTCGGTCGTGTCGATCGGCGGTCCAGTGTCGCCGGACGTACGCCGGTTGCGACGTCCGCACCGGGATCACCCGGGCTGCGGTCGGGCGGGCCCGATGCGTAGTCCGTGGCCCGCCGTGGTAGCCACAGGGCGTGCGACGGCTCCTCGGCCCCCTGGCCCTCCTCCTGGCGGCGGTACCGCTGCTCGGCAGCGCCCGGCAGCAGCCGGACGACCCCGCCGACCCGGTCACGGCGGCGGCCGAGGTGCTCCGGGGCGATCCGGTGGCGGTCGACCCCGACGCTGAGCGGGCCCTGACCGGCGACGAGGCCGACGACCTGCGCGAGGACATCCGCTCGGCCGGCGTCCCCCTGTTCGTGGCCGTGCTGCCGGGCAGCGCCGGCACCCCCGAGGACGTGCAGGTCCGGGTGGCCGAGGAGACGGGCCTGTCCGGGACCTACGCCGTGGTGGTGGGCGACTCGTTCCGGGCCACCAGCTCCCTGCTCCCCGACGCCGACGAGATGGCGACCGCCGCCTTCCAGGCCGCATCCGGCGACGGGACG
>Ga0272482_10000122_pt1 | contig 24411 bp, 20 predicted proteins | sample RVTome_8_FD_192427 | JGI IMG/M metagenome (GOLD analysis project Ga0272482, IMG submission 192427) | Soil microbial communities from uranium-contaminated site in the Upper Colorado River Basin, Wyoming, United States - RVT160D0 (version 2) ...
GAGGTCCGCGCGGAGCTGCTGTCGCTGGCGCGGCCGGTGGCCGACAGCGTGGCCCGCCACCTCGTGGCGGCCGGCCAGCTGATCGACGAAGACCCCGAGGAGGCGATGGCGCACGCGCTCGCGGCGCGCCGGCTCGCGTCCCGGATCGCGGTGGTGCGGGAGGCGGTGGGCCTCGCCGCGTACGCCGCGGGGGAGTGGCAGACCGCGATCGCGGAGCTGCGTACGTACCACCGGATGAGTGGCAAGCAGACCCATCTCGCGGTGCTCGCCGACTGCGAGCGGGCACTGGGGCGGCCGGAGCGGGCGGTGGACATCTTCCGGGCGGCGGACAAGGTCGCGCTGGGGTCCGCCGAGGCGATCGAGCTGCTCATCGTGGCCGCCGGGGCGCGTGGTGACATGGGCCAGAAGGACGCGGCCGTGGCGATGCTGCAGGTGCGCGAGCTGGCCGGCGAGGCCGACGAGCCGTGGGCCGCCCGCCTGCGGTACGCGTACGCCGACGCTCTGCTCTCGGTCGGGCGGCGCGAGGAGGCGCGGGAGTGGTTCGCGCGGTCGGCCGAGGCCGACCCCGAGGGGACCACCGACGCGGCCGAGCGGCTGCTGGAGCTCGACGGCGTGGTCATGTCCGGCGACGAGAAGACCGACCTCGAAGAGGACGGGTTCGCGGCGCGGGACGGTGACGCCGGCGGCGCGGACGGCGAGAGCTCGGACGAGGCCGGCGACCCCGAAGACGAGGACGACGAGGACGGCAACGACTCGGACGCCCGCCTCGAAGACGAAAACGAAAACGACCAGGACGCGGACGACGAAGACGACGAGGACGCGGACGCTCGCCTCGAAGACGAAGACGTAGACGACCAGGACGTAGACGACCAGGACGTAGACGACCAGGACGAGGACGGCTTCGACGACGACGAGGACACCCTCGGCCGCGCCGGTGAGCATGGCGATCTCGTAGACGAGGCCGACGAGGACGACGCGACCATCGAAAACGACGGGGCCGTTGAAGGTGGCGCGCCCATCGAAGATGACGCCGTCATCGAGCACCCCGCGGCGGGCGAAAGCGACGCGAACAAAGACAGCGCCGCCGACGACGAGAGCACCGGTGGCGGGTCGCGGGCGTGAGTGAGCGGCTGGTCGACGCGTACGACCTGGTGATCTTCGACCTGGACGGCGTGATCTACCTGATCGACCGGCCCATCGCGGGTGCGGTCGAGGCCGTTGGCGAGCTGCACCGGGCCGGCGTGCCGCTCGCGTACGCGACGAACAACGCCTCACGCCGCTCGGCTGAGGTCGCCGACCTGCTGGTCGGCCTCGGCGTACCCGCTGATGCCGGTGAAGTGATCACCTCGGCGGGCGCGTCTGCGGCCGTGCTGGCACAAAGGCTGCCGCCGGGCTCGAAGGTCCTGGTCGTGGGTGCCGAGGCACTGCGCGCGGAGGTGCGCGACGCGGGCCTGGAGCCGGTGTCGCGGGCCGAGGACCGGCCGGCGGCGGTGGTGCAGGGGTACGGGCCGCAGGTGGGCTGGGCCGACCTGGCCGAGGCCGCCGTCGCGATCCGCGGTGGCGCGCAGTGGGTGGCGACGAATACCGACCGCACGCTCCCCAGCCCGCGCGGGCCGCTGCCCGGAAACGGTTCGCTGGTGGCGGCGCTGCGCACCGCGCTCGGGCGGGAGCCCGACCTGGTCGTGGGCAAGCCGGAGCCGGAGCTCTTCGCGACCGCGGCGCGGCGGGTGGGGGCGACCCGGCCGCTCGTGGTGGGCGACCGGCTGGACACCGACATCGAGGGCGCGGTGCGGGCCGGTATGGAGAGCCTGCTGGTGCTGACCGGTGTGAGTACCCCGGCCGACCTGCTGGCGGCACCGCCGGAGCTGCGGCCGACGTACGTGGCGCCCGACCTGGCCGGGCTTTTCGACGTGGCGAGTGCGGCCGCGGTGCCACCGGACGAGGTCGAGGGCTGGCGGCTGGAAGACGGGCCGCGGCTGGCCGGCGACGGGACGGCGATCGACGCACTGCGGCTGCTCTGCGGGCTGGCCTGGTCGGGGGGAGACGCCGCCAAGGTCACTCCCGGCTCACCCGCCGCCCGCGACGCCCTCCACTCACTCGGCCTCGCCTGACGGCGAGCACGATAAGAGCGCCTCGCCTGACGGCCGGGTCCTAGAGGAGCTTGCGGAGCTTCAGCAGGTCGAACGGGCTCGCGCTGATCGAGAGGCGCCGGGCGCCCATGGCGCGGGCGAAGTCGAGCTCGCCGCGCACGAGCGCGACCAGGTCGTCACTCGTGGTGGTGAGCGCGATCTTGGCGCTCGGGTCGTCGCCGTCCTCGATGTCGACGAGCTGGCCGCCGGCCAGGCGGGCGTGGAAGGCCACGCCGAGGTCGGTGATGCGGCAGGCCAGCGTGCGGTCGAGGTTGAGCCGCTTGCGGGAGTCGGCCGCGTTGACCGCCAGGCGCTTGGCGAGATCGTCCAGCGCCTCCCGGCACTCCTGCACGCTGGCCACGCTAGCCTCCGATCGACGCCACTCCAGGTCCTCCGCACGGTACCGCACGGGGCGGGCACGACCTCCCGGTAGCGTATGGAGTTGGACTATCGGGCGCAGCCGGAAGGATTCACTGATGCAGGATGCGTGGCGGGCGTACCTCGAGCTTGCCCTGGGGCTCACCGAGGCGTCCCGGAAGAAGGCCCAGAAGGTCGCCAAGAAGCTTGTCGGCAAGGGTGGGGTGACCGCGGCGCAGCTTCAGGCGCTGGCCGAAGACCTGGTCTCCACCAGCCTGGCCAACCGCGAGGCGCTGTCCAAGCTGGTCCGGTTCGAAGTGGACCGCACGCTCGGCAGGGTGGGGCTCGCGACCGCTGAGGAGGTCGCCGACCTGACCGCGCGCGTGCGTGACCTGGAGGAGGAGCTGCGGCAGGCCCGCGCGGCCGAGCCGGCCGCACCGGCCACCGACGGCGCCGCGGTCAGCACCGCCACCGCGCCGATCGCGAAGAAGACCATCGCCAAGAAGGCGGTCGCGAAGAAGACGGTGGCCAAGAAGGCGGCGGACGCCCCGCCCGCGACGGGGACCGCGCCGGTCAAGAAGGCCGTGGCGAAGAAGACGGTGGCCAAGAAAGCCGCCGCGGTGGAGCCGGCCGCGGACGCGGTGCCGCCGGCGAAGGCGAGCAAGGCGGCGCCGGCGAAGAAGGCGGCCGCGCCGCGCAAGACCGCCGCGAAGAAGGCCACCCCGCCCGCCGGTGAGGCCTCCTGATGTATCCGGTACCAGGCCCTTACCGTCCGCCCGCGCCACCGCCCACTGTGGAGCCTCCGGCCGAGGAGGCCACTGTGGAGGGTGGCGGCTCGGGCCACCCGGCCGTCGACGCGGTCATCCAGGCGCTGGCGAATGCCACCGACCTGCCGCCCCGCGACCAGATCGCCGAGTACGAAGCCGCGCACTCCACGCTCCAGGAGACGCTCGCCACCATCGACCAGGCCTGATGGCACGCCGCACCCGCCTCGACGCGGAGCTGGTGCGCCGCGGGCTGGCCCGCTCCCGCGAGCAGGCCGCCGAGCTCGTGGAGGCCGGGCGGGTGCAGGTGCGGGGCGTACCGGCACGCAAGGTCGCCGCGATGGTCGACCCCGCCGACGCGGTGCGGGTCGTGGGCGACACCGTGGAGTACGTGTCGCGTGGCGGTCACAAGCTCGCCGGTGCGCTGGCCGCGTTCGAGGGTCTGACGGTCGAGGGGCGGCGCTGCCTCGACGCGGGCGCCTCCACCGGCGGCTTCACCGACGTGCTGCTGCGTGCCGGCGCCGCCGAGGTGGTCGCCGTCGACGTCGGCTACGGGCAGCTCGCCTGGTCGCTGCGCAACGATCCACGGGTGCGCGTGTATGAGCGCACCAACGTCCGCACCCTCGCTCCCGACGCGATCGGGGGGCCGGTGGGGCTGGCGGTGGCCGACCTGTCGTTCATCTCACTGCGCCTGGTGTTGCCGGCGATCGCGGGCTGCACCGAGGCCGGCGGCGACCTCGCGCTGATGGTCAAGCCGCAGTTCGAGGTGGGCAAGGAGCGGGTCGGCGCGGGCGGCGTCGTGCGCGATCCGGCTCTGCGCGGGGAGGCGGTGCTCGACGTGGCCGTGGCCGCGCGCGCCGAGGGGCTCGGCGTGGCCGGCGTGGCGGCGAGCCCGCTGCCCGGCCCGAGCGGAAACGTGGAGTTTTTCCTGTGGCTGCGTCGCGACGCGCCCGAGGTTGATCCGGAGCGGGTTCGGGAAGTGGTAGGAGCATGAACCGGGCGGCGTTGCTCGTCACCCACACGGGGCGGCAGCTCAGCACCGAACACGCGCGTACGGTGGCGGCCGACCTCATCGCGGCCGGCTTCGAGGTGCGGGTGGTGGCCGAGGAGGCCGCCGACCTCGACCTGCCCGGCGTCAAGCCGGTGAGCGGGCTGGCGGCGGCCGACGGTGTGGAGATCGTCTTCGCGCTGGGCGGCGACGGCACGTTCCTGCGCGCGGCCGAGCTCGCCCGTCCGGTGGCCGCGCCGCTGCTCGGCATCAACCTGGGGAAGGTGGGATTCCTCGCCGAGGCGGAGATCCACGACCTCGACCAGGCGGTGCGCGACGTGGTGGCGCGGGCGTACACAGTGGACTCCCGCCTCACCCTCGACGTGGTGGCCGAAGTGGACGGTGCGCCGATCGCCGAGTCCTGGGCGCTCAACGAGGTGAGTGTCGAGAAGGGACAGCGGGCACACATGCTCGAGGTGCTCGTCGACGTCGACGGGCGGCCCCTGTCCCGGTACGGGTGCGACGGCGTGATCTGCGCGACCCCGACCGGCTCGACCGCGTACGCGTTCTCGGCCGGCGGGCCGGTCGTGTGGCCCGAGGTGGAGGCGCTGCTGCTGGTGCCGATCAGCGCGCATGCGCTCTTCAGCCGCCCGCTGGTGACCGCGCCCACGTCCACGTTCGTGATCACCGTCGACCCGTACACCTCGGTGGCGGCCCTCTGCTGCGACGGGCGGCGCGTCTTCGACCTGCCGCCGGGGGCGAGGGTGACCGTGCGGCGGGGCGCGCTGCCGGTCCGGATCGTCCGCTTGCGGGAGGAACCGTTCACGGATCGGCTGGTGGCGAAGTTCGAGCTGCCGGTGGAAGGGTGGCGCGGCAACCGCCGCTGAGGATCTACGCTGAGCGGCGTGTCCGATACCCGGCGGGAGCCCGCGGCCGAGAGCGCCGTGCGTGTCAGCACGCTGGAGCTCTTCTTCGACCTCGTCTTCGTCTTCACACTGACCCAGCTCACCCGGCTGCTCGCCGACGAGCTCGACTGGACGGGCGCGGCGCGGGTGGCGCTGATGCTCGGCATCATCCTGTGGATGTATGGCGGGTTCGCCTGGCTGACCAACGCCGTCGTCCCCAACAACCGCCTCCGCCGCACGCTGATGCTCGTCGGGATGGGCGGGTTCCTCACCATCTCGCTCGCGATCCCGGACGCGTTCGGCGACTCGGGGTGGGCGTTCGGCGTGGGCTACTTCGTCGTCAACGCCGTCCACAGTGGACTCTTCGTGCTCGCCGGCGGGCCGGGCGCCTCGCGCGCCATGCTCCGGCTCGCGCCGGCCAACCTCACCAGCGCCGCGCTCGTGCTGGCCGGCGGGTTCGCGCCGGGCGGGTGGCGGTGGGCGCTGTGGGCGCTGGCCTTCGCCGTGGACGTCGCCGCGCCGTACGTGCGGCCGATCGGCGGCTTCACCATCTCGCCGTCACACTTCGTGGAGCGGCACGGGCTCGTGGTCATCATCGCGCTCGGCGAGTCGGTCGTCGCGATCGGTGTCGGCGCGGCCGGGCTCGACGTCGACCTGCCGCTGGTGGTCGTGGCCGCGCTGGCACTCACCCTCTCCTACCTGATGTGGTGGGTCTACTTCGGCGACGGCGACGAGGCCGCGGAGCACGCGCTGGCCGCCGTGCCGGAGGGCGGCCGCGCGATGGTGGCGATGCGCGCCTACGGATACGCCCACTACGTGCTGCTGCTCGGCGTCGTGGTCGCGGCGGCCGGCACCAAGAAGGTCGTCGGGCACGCGGGCGAGGAGCTCAAGCTCGCCGAGGCGGTCGTGCTCGCCAGCGGCCTCGCGCTGTACCTGGCCGGTGACGCGGCGTTCCGGCGGGCACTCGGCCTCGGCAACGTGCGCTATCGGGCGGCGGGCGTGGTGCTCGCGCTGGCGACCATCCCGCTGGGCCTGGTCGTCGCGGTTGGACAGTTGGGCGCGCTGATCGCGGTCCTCCTGCTCATCCTGGCCGTCGAGGCGAGGGGCTCACTCCGGCCCGCGACCCGACCGTAGATTTCCCGGGCCGCGTCAGCCGCGGACCGCCGCTCCCGCCGGAGACCGGGGAGGTCGGCGGCTCGCCAGGGCTCGCCGACTTCCCCGACCTCCCCTGCCAGGTCCGCGGGCCAAGCCCCACACCCGACCTCCGCCGCCGGCTCCGCGAGCCAAGCCCCACGCCCACCAAGTCCCTGATCAACGGCGTGCGGGGGTGTGGGTGTGGGGTGCGGAGGATCTTGAATTGGTTCTCATTGGCCTAGATCGGGGCACGCCGGGTGGCCAAGGGTCGGACCCCGCTACTACTGTCTGGTGGCGTGCTGGAAGAGCTGCGCATCACCGGCCTCGGCGTCATCGAGGACACCACCCTCCCGCTCACCGGAGGGATGAACGTGATCACCGGCGAGACCGGCGCGGGCAAGACGATGGTCGTCACCGGGCTCGGCCTGCTCTTCGGCGGTCGCGCCGACGCGGGGCGGGTGCGCGCCGACCCCGGGCGGGCGGTGGTCGAGGGGCGGCTGCGCCTCGCCAAGCACACGGCCGCCGCGGTCAACGCGCGCATCGCCGACGCCGGCGCGGAGCCCGACGAAGACGGCACCGTGCTGCTGAGCCGCACGGTCACCGTGGAGGGGCGTTCCCGCGCGCACGTGGGCGGCCGCAGCATGCCGGTGTCCGTGCTCGGCGACGTGGGCGAGCAGGTGGTGGCCGTGCACGGGCAGTCCGACCAGCTGCGCCTGCTCCGGCCGGCCGAGCAGCGGGCCTCGCTCGACCGGTTCGCGGGGGCGGAGCACGAGAAGCTGCTGGAGACGTTCCGCGAGGCGTATACGCAGTGGCGTGCCGTCGAAGACGACCTGGCCGACCGCCGGCGCAACGCCCGCGAGCGCAACCAGGAGGCCGACCTGCTGCGGCTCGGCCTCGACGAGATCACCCGCGTCGCCCCCCAGCCCGGCGAGGAAGACGACCTCAAGGCCGAGGCGCAGCGGCTGGAGCACGCCGAGGGGCTGCGCACGGCGGCCGCGCTGGCGTACGGGTCGATCGCGGCCGGCGTCGACGGCGGCGACGAGGCTCCCGACGCCACCAGCCTGATCGGCACCGCGCGACGCACGCTCGAGGCCCAGGCCGGCCTCGACACCAAGCTCGGCGACCTGGCCGGGCGGCTGGAGGAGGCGGCCACGCTGATCGGCGACGTCTCCGCCGAGCTCTCCGCCTACCTGGACGCGCTCGACGCCGACCCCGCCCGCCTCGAGACCATCTACGAGCGGCGGGCGGCGCTGCGGGGGCTGACCCGCAAGTACGCCGACGATGTCGACGGGGTGATCGCCTGGGCCACCCGGGCCCGCGAGCGGCTGTCCGAGCTGGACACCTCCGACGAGCTGCTGGAGGAGCTCGACCGCGAGCGCCAGCGGCTGGCCACCGAGGCGGCCGAGCTGGCTGGCCGGCTGACCACCGCGCGGCAGGAGGCGGCCGGCCGCTTCGCCGACGAGGTCACCGTCGAGCTCGCCGGCCTGGCGATGCCGCACGCGCGCATCCAGGTCGCCGTGGTCCCGCGCGAGATCGGCCCGGATGGCGCCGACGAGGTCGAGCTTCGCCTGCTGGCCCATCCCGGTGCCCCCTCACTGCCGCTGCAGCGTGGCGCCTCGGGCGGCGAGCTCTCCCGCGTGATGCTCGCGATCGAGGTGGTGTTCGCCGGGGCGGGCGGCCCACCCACCCTGGTCTTCGACGAGGTCGACGCCGGTGTGGGCGGCCAGGCGGCCGTCGAGATCGGTCGGCGGCTGGCGCGGCTGGCCCGCAGCCACCAGGTCCTCGTGGTCACTCACCTGCCGCAGGTGGCGGCGTTCGCGGATCGGCACCTGGTGGTCGCGAAGGACACCGGGGGAGCGGTGACGACCAGTGGCGTGCGGGTGGTGGAGGACACCGACCGCGCGCGCGAGCTGGCCCGCATGCTCGCCGGCCTCCCCGACTCGGATCTTGGCATCGCGCACGCGGAGGAGCTGCTCGCGGTCGCCGCGAGGGAGAAGCGCGGCTAGGCGATCCGTTCGCGTGGCTCGCGCCACGGCTTGTTGCCCTGGGTAGCGGGTGCTTTCTCCGGATTTATCCGCTCATCGCACTCTGCTGAGTGCCCGGCCCAGTAGATCGTGGTACTTAGCTGCCCCCATAGGGGCGGGTTCGTACCACGATCTACTGACGTAGCCGGGGTCCGAGCTGGTCGAGGCGATACCCCACCGCATTCGGCGACGCTGCGTCACGGACTGGCCGCCTGGGTCGGCGCAGCCCACGAGATCCGCCGTCCTGACGCGCGGGGTATCCCTTGGAATAACGGCTAGGGGTTTCGGGCTGGTCCCGCGGATCCGGCAGCGGGGGTCGGGGTTTCGACGAGCGCTCGCGAGGAGCCGATCGCCGCGCTCTCCGGCGGGAGCGGCGGTCCGCCGCTGACGCGAACCCGGGAAACGTAGCTAATTGATAGTGAGCCCGGTCACACAGAAATCGCCTTCCCCCTGGTCATGCGCGTCGTGTCCGGAAAAACATGGCGGGGCATGCCACGATGGTCACGATGCGTCTACCAGCCTTGCGCCGGACCCGGAGCGCAGAACCGGGCATTGTTACCGGCACCGCGCGCCTAGACCGCCGGACCAAGCGTCTGGCGGGGCGGCTGCGTCCAGGCGACATCGCCGTGATCGACCACGTCGACCTCGACCGGGTCGCCGCGGATTCGCTCGTCGCGGTCGGTGTGTCGGCGGTGCTCAACGCGAAGCCGTCCGTTTCCGGGCGATACCCCAATCTTGGTCCCGAGGTCCTCGTGCGGGCCGGCATCCCGCTGGTCGACGACCTGGGCGAGGGCATTTTCCAGCAGGTGCGCGAGGGCGACACCGTGCGGGTCGACGACAACACCGTCTTCATCGACGGTGAGCCGGTCGGACACGGTGTGCGGCAGGATCTCGAGAGCGTCGCGAAGTCTATGGCGGACGCCCGCGAGGGGCTGTCGGTGCAGCTGGAGGCGTTCGCGGCCAACACGATGGAGTACCTCAAGCAGGAGCGTGACCTGCTGCTCGACGGTGTCGGCGTGCCGGATATCGAGACCCACATCGGTGGCCGGCACTGCCTCATCGTCGTGCGTGGCTACGACTACAAGGCCGACCTCGACGTGCTGCGGCCGTACATCCGGGAGTTCAAGCCGGTGCTCATCGGCGTCGACGGCGGTGCCGACGCGCTGGTGGAGGCGGGCTACACGCCCGACCTGATCATCGGAGACATGGACTCGGTCACCGACGACGTGCTGCGCTGCGGTGCCGAGGTGATCGTCCACGCCTACCCGGACGGGCGCGCCCCGGGGCTGGCTCGGGTGGAGCAGCTCGGGTTGTCGGCGATCACGTTCCCGGCGGCGGCGACCAGTGAGGATCTGGCGATGCTGCTGGCCGACGAGAAGGGCGCCTCGCTGCTGGTCGCGGTCGGCACCCACGCCACGCTCGTGGAGTTTCTCGACAAGGGTCGTGGCGGGATGGCCTCGACCTTCCTCACCCGGCTCAAGGTCGGCGGCAAGCTGGTGGACGCCAAGGGCGTCAGCCGGCTGTACCGGCAGAGCATCTCCGGATCGTCCCTGCTCCTGCTCGTGCTCTCGGCGGTGGCCGCGATGGCGTCGGCGGTCGCGGTGTCCACGGTTGGCAAGGCTTACCTCGCTGTGGTTTCGGAGTGGTGGGACAATTTGGTGTTCCAGCTCGGTCAGCTCTTCTGAGGGACGGCAGTAGGCGTGATCAATTTCCGCTACCACGTTGTGTCGTTGACCGCGGTCTTCCTGGCCCTGGCCATCGGCCTGGTGGTAGGCACCGCGGCACTCAACGGTCCGGTCGCCGACTCGCTCAGCGACAACGTCAACGCGCTGCGCAAGGACAACCGGCAGCTGCGCGAGACGGTGAGCAGCCTGCAGGAGGAGGCCAACCGCGAGGAGGAGTTCGCCAACGAGAGCGCGCCCCACATCCTCGCCGGCAAGCTGACCGGGCGGCGGATCGCGGTCGTGACCACCCCGAGTGGTGACGACCTGGTCGACGGCGTGGTGGAGATGCTGACGATGGCGGGGGCGACGATCACCGGCCGGGTCGACATCGAAGACAAGTTCGTCAACCCGGACAACAGCCCCGAGCTGCTCGACCTCGCCGACCGCGCCTCGCAGCCGACGATCCCGCTGACCGGCCTGCCGGCCAACAGCGTGGGTGTCGAGACCGCCAGCGCGTTGCTCGGCACCGCGCTGCTCGACCGGCCGGCGCCGGCGCCGCAGGTGGCGCCGGGCGACCTGAAGGCGTTGCTGACCGCGTACACCTCGGCGGGGTACATCAGCGTCAAGGACGACACCGTCACCGGGCCGGCCGAGGCCGTGGTCGTCGTGGCGGGGCAGCCGCACACCGACAAGGATTCGTCGCAGAAGGACGAAAACGTGGTGATGATCGTGTCCCAGTTCGACAAGGCGGGGCCGGTCATCGTCGCGGGCAGCTGGGGCGGCAACGGCAACGTGATCGGCGCCGTGCGCGGCGACCCTACGCTCGCCAAGGGCATCTCCACTGTGGACAACGGCAACACCGCGCAGGGTCGGGTGGTGACCGCGCTCGCCGTGGCCGAGCAGCTGGCCGACGGCAAGGCCGGCCACTACGGCCTGAACGCGGGCGCCAGCTCGCTGCTGCCGAAGCCCAAGGGGTGAGGCGCCTCCTCGCGGTCGCGGCCGGGGTCGCTGGGGCCCGGGCGGTGCTTCGCGCGCTGGGCGCCCAGGAGGCGTTGCACCGCACCAACTTCCGGGGCCGCACGGTCTCGCTCGCCGGTGGGCCGGCGCTGGCCGCGGGTGCCGCGGTGTCGGCCGCGGTCGCGGCGCCCAGCCCGGCGGCCGCGGCGGCCGCGCTCACCGCAGGGGTGGCTTCCGGCGCCGTGGGACTCTACGACGACGTGGTGGGAAACCGGCCGGAGCAGAAGGCGGCCAAGGGTTTCGCGGGGCACCTCACCGCGCTCCGCGAGGGGCGGGTGACCAGCGGCCTCGTCAAGATCGTCGGAGTGGGTGCGGCCGGGCTCGCCGCGTCGGCCCTGCTCGCCGCCGACCCCGGCCGCCCGCGCCGGGCCACCCGCGCGGGCCGGGCCGCCGACGTGCTGCTGGGTGCCGGCGTCATCGCGGGCACCGCCAACCTGCTCAACCTCTTCGACCTGCGGCCCGGGCGCGCGCTCAAGGTGAGCGGGCTGATCGGCGCGCCGCTGTCGCTGGGGCGCACGGGCGGGCTGGCCGCCGGGCCGCTGGGCGTGGCCGCCAGCGTGCTGCCGGACGACCTCGACGAACGGGTCATGCTCGGCGACAGCGGGGCCAACGCGATGGGCGCGCTGCTCGGCGTGGCGCTCGCCGCGCGCACCGGACCGGCCGGGCGGGCCGCCGCGCTCGCCGCCATCGCCGCGCTGACCGCGGCCAGCGAGAAGGTCAGCTTCACCAAGGTCATCGAGGCCAACCCGGTGCTGCGCCAGATGGACGCGCTCGGGCGCCGCACCTCCTGACGTGTCCGCCCCCCCGGGAACGGCGCGTATCGCCGGAGCGGCGGCGCTGATCGCGGTGCTCACCGTGGCCAGCCGGCTGGCCGGGTTCGCCCGCACCGGCGTCTTCACGTGGGTGGTGGGCGACACCGGGCTCGGTGGCATCTACGTGGTGGCGAACACCGTTCCCAACATCATCTTCGAGATCGTGGCCGGCGGGGCGATGGCCAGCCTCGTCGTACCGCTGCTGGCTGGAAGCGTCGCGGCGGGCGACCGGGCCACGGTCTCGGCCACGACGTCGGCGCTGCTGACCTGGACCTTGACGCTGCTGCTGCCGCTGGCCGCGCTGGTCGCGGTCGCGGCCGGCCCGATCATGACGGCACTCGGCGCGACCGATGACGCCGCCGCCGGCGCGCGCATGCTCCGGGTCTTCGCGCCCCAGCTGCCCCTCTACGGGATCGGGATCGTGCTGACCGGCGTGCTCCAGGCGCACCGCCGCTTCGCCTGGCCGGTGCTGGCGCCGCTGCTGTCCAGCGTGACCGTGATCGGCGCCTACCTGCTCTTCGGGGCCGTGGAGGGGCGGCGTGCCGACCTGCCCGAGGTGGGGCGCACCGGCGAGCTGATCCTGTCGGTCGGCACCACGCTCGGCGTGGTCGTGCTCTCGCTGTGCCTGGTGGTGCCGGTGCGGCGGCTGGGGCTGAGGCTGCGGGCGAGCTACCGGTTCGGCGCCGAGGCGCGGCGGGCGGTCGGTGGGCTGGCCATGGCCGGCGCGGCGACGGTGGGCGCGCAGCAGGTGGCGCTGCTGATCACCCTCTGGCTGGCGCTGGACGGGCCGCGGGGTACGCCGGTCGTGTACAACCTCGCCCAGACGATCTACCTGCTGCCGTGGGCGGTGCTGGCGGTGCCGCTCGCGACCGCCGCGTACCCGACGCTGGTGGCCGCCCACGCGGAGCGCGCGGACGACCGCTATCGCGACACGCTCGCGCCCACCGCCCGGGGCGTGCTGCTGCTGTGCTGCGCCGGCGCGGCCGCGCTGGTCGCGGTGGCCGGGCCGGTGGCGCGCTTCTTCGACGTGCCGGGAGCGGCGGACGGGATCGCCGGGTTCGCGCCTGGATTGCTCGGTTACGGGATGTTCGCGGTGCTGACCCGCGCCCTGTACGCCCGGGGCGAGCCGCGCCCCGCCGCGCTGGCCACGGTGGCCGGCTGGGCCTGTGCGGCGCTGGCGGCGCTGGCGCTCGCGGCCGGACTCGCCGATGATCAGCGGGTGCTCGCGCTCACGCTCGGTAACTCGATCGGGATGGTGCTGCTCGGCGCGATGCTGGTGGCGGCGGTGCTGCGCCGCGCCGGGCGGGCCGCGCTCGCCGGCCTCGACCGGGCCGCCGCCGCCGGCCTGGTGGCGGGCGGGCTGGCCGCGCTCGCGGGATGGCTGGTCACGCGCGCGACCGGCACCCCGGGCGACGGCGGCGCGGTGCTGCAGGGCATGCTGTCCGGAGCTGTCGTGGGCGCGGTGTTCCTCGGTGCCGCCTACCCGCTGGACCGCCGCGACATGCGCCCCCTGCTCGTGGCGATCACGCGACGGCTCGGACGGGCTACACGGGGGAAGGGAGTCACTCCTTGAGCGAGCGCAGCGAGCGAACCACCAGGCTCAGCGCGTCTGGAGCCTCACGGCCGCCCGCAGCCGAGCGAGGACGGCCGTGAGCTTCGACGGGGCGGTCGCGCTCGTCCTCGCGTCCAGCACCGGCGGGGTCGGCCAGCACGTCGCGTCACTGGCCCGAGGCCTCGTGGCCGGCGGCGCCACCGTCACCGTGTGCGGGCCGGCGGCGACCGACGAGCGGTTCCGCTTCTCCGAGGGCGGGGCCCGGTTCGAGGCCGTCGAGATCCCGCCCAACCCCCGGGTCACCGACGCCCGCGCGGTGGGCGACCTGCGCCGCGCGATCGGCGCCGTCGACGTGGTGCACGCGCACGGGCTGCGGGCCGGCTTCGTCGCCGCGCTCGTGCGTCCCCGCCCGCCACTGGTCGTGACCTGGCACAACGCCGTGATCGCCAAGGGCCTGCGGGGCACCGCGTCGCGCCTGGCCGCGCGGGCGGTCGCCAGGGCCGCGCGGATCACGCTCGGCGCGTCGGAAGACCTCGTCGAGACGGCGCGGGAGCTCGGCGCGCGCGACGCCCGGCTGAGCCCGGTGGCCGCGCCCGTGCTGCCCCCGCCGCACCGCACCCGCGCGGCGGTGCGGGCCGAGTTCGCCGTGACGGGCGACCGGCCGCTGGTGCTCTCGGTGGGGCGGCTGCACCCGCAGAAGCGCTACGACGTACTGGTCGACGCGGCCGCCCGTTGGCGCGAGCTGACGCCGGCGCCGGTGGTGGTGATCGCGGGCAGCGGCCCGGCGTACATGCCGCTGGCGGCGCGGATCTCCGAGATGCGCTCGCCGGTCACCCTGCTCGGCCACCGCAACGACGTCTCAGACCTGCTGGCCGGCGCCGATCTGGCGGTCGTGACCAGCGACTGGGAGGCGCGGCAGCTGTTCGCGCAGGAGGCGCTGCGCGCCGGGGTGCCGCTGGTGACCACCGCGGTCGGCGGCGTGCCCGCCCTGGTCGGCGACGCCGCGCGGCTCGTGCCGCCGGACGACGTGGACGCGATCGACGCGTCCGTGCGCGAGCTGCTCGCCGATCCCGAGCTGCGCGCCGAGTACGCGCGCCGGGGGCCCGCGCAGGCGGACACCTGGCCCGACGAGGCGGACACGGTCGAGGCGGTCCAGGCGGTGTACGCCGAGGTCGTGGCAGCGGAGACGGCGCATCCGTCATGAGGCGGTGGGCCGCGCTCCTCCCGCTGGTGCTGGCCTTCCTCGGCGGCTCAGCCGCGCGGGCCGCGCCCCCTTCGCCCGCGCCCACGGTCGACTACGTGATCGTCGCGGGCATCCCGGGGCTGCGCTGGGAGGACGTGAGCGCCGAGGTCACGCCCACGCTCTGGGCGATGGCCGAGCGCGGCTCGATCGGCTCGCTCTCGGTGCAGTCCGCCCACCAGCCGACCTGCCCGCTGGATGGCTGGACCACGTTCGGCGCCGGCAACCGGGCGCTGTGGAGCGCCGTGCCGGCCGCCCCGCCCAGCCCCGGCGTCGCCTGCCCGGAGGTGGCGGTCGAGGTGCGGCGCCCGGACGGGATCGGCGCCTTCCTGCCGGACCAGCGCAACGTCGTGCGGCACAACCAGGAGCGGCTGCCCTACGGCGCGGTGCCCGGCGCGCTGGCCGAGTCGGTGCGGTGCACGGTGGCGGTCGGCACCGGGGCGGCGGTGGCGGCGGCCCGCCCGTTCGGCCGCGTCGACCGGTACGAGCCGGAGCTGCCGCGACAGGCCGGTGACCTGCTCGACAAGTGCGTACTCGGGATGGTGGACCTCGGCGCCGTCGCCGCCGCCGACCAGGCCGCGCGTCAGGCGCGGGCCCGGAGGGCGGACGCGCTGCTGGCCCGCGTGCTCGCCGCCCGGCCGCCGGACTCGCTGGTGATCGTGGCCGGCCTCTCCGACACCGACGACTCCCGCCGCCTGCACGTGGTGGTCGCCGACGGCCCCGGCTGGGAGCGCGGCTGGCTGACGTCGGCGAGCACCGGTCGGGACGGGTACCTCCAGCTCGTCGACCTCGCGCCGACCGCGCTGACCGCGATGGGGCGGGCGCTGCCGGAGAACGTGTTCTCCGGCCGGCCGGCCCGCAGCGTGCCCGGCCGCCCCGAGAAGCTCGACGTCGCGGTCACCCAGCCGGCCGACGCCGACCGCGAGGCGGGCGCGCAGCGGCGGATCGCCACATGGTTCTTCGGTGTGCTCGCCGCGGTGCAGTTCGCGCTGGCCGTGGCCGTCGTGCCGCTGCTGCGCCGGGCCCGGCTGCCGGCCGCGCGGGTCGAGTCGACCTCGCCGCGGTTCGGGTTTCACGGGCTGGTCCGGCGGGCGGGCGGCCACCCGCGGTCGCTGGCGGCGCCCCGGCCGGTGGTCAACGTGATCGAGGTGCTGCTGGTCGCGTCCGCGCTGGCCATCCCGGCCGCGCTGGTCGCCGACGCGGTGCCGTGGTGGCGCGCCGACCACCCCGGCCTGCTCTTCGCGGCGGTCACGCTCGCGCTGGTCGGCGCCGGCACGGCGGCGGTCCGGCTGACGCCGGCGTACCGGCAGACGCTCGGCCCGCTGGCGATGGTCGCCGGGATCGCCGCGGTGGTGGTGGCCCTGGACGTGTTCACCGGCGCGCGGTTGCAGCTCAACGGCGTGGCCGGCTACTCGGCGCTCAGCGGCGGGCGGTACGCGGGGCTGGGCCGGGTGGGGCTCGGTGTGTTCGTGGCCGGGACGCTGCTGGCCGCCGGGTGCCTGGCCCAGCGGGTACGCCGGCCGTGGCGCCCGTACGTCATGGGGATCGTCGGCGGGGCGGGCGTGCTGCTGGCCGGCAGCCCGTACCTCGGCGCGGACGCGGTCGGCGCGATCGCGCTCACCGCCGGCGTGGGCATCGCGGCCGTGATCAGCACCGGCGGGTGGTTGACCTTCGGCCGGCTGGCCTGGGCCACGCTCGCCGGCCTGGTGGTGACCGCCGGCTTCGCGGCGCTCGACCTGAGCCGGCCGGACGCCGAGCGGGATCGGCTGGGGCGGTTCGTGGCCGCGTTCGGCGATGGCACCGGCGGGCGGGCGGTGCAGGGGGCCGCGGCCTCGAGCGTGGGCTCCCTGGACAGCCCGCTGACGGTCCTCGCCGTGGTGGGTGCGGTGCTGGTGTGGTTCGCGCTGCTGCGACCGTGGGGCGGACTCAAACGCCTTTTCGGCATATATCCGGCGATCCGGGCGGCGATGGCCGGGATCGCGACGGCGGCCGTGATCGGCGGCGTACTCGGCGGGTCCGGGCTGGACGTGGCCGGGGCGGTGGCGGCCCTGACGGTACCCATGGCAGCGCTGGCGTCGCTGCGCGTGCTGGACCATGCCTCGGACCGCACCCAGCCACCGATCGCGCCGGTTTCCGCGGAGATCGTCCGGCCGGCGGCGCCCGCTGCCGAGACGGACAGTGATCAGCGACACGGGCAGGGCGGCGGCGTGCGGCTGGCCGCGAAGGTGTTACCGTGGAATCCCGTGGATGGCGCGATCAACACTTGATCAACGCTAGTCCGCAAGACCGGACGGACTATCCCACGGGAGCTGGCCTTGGCCCCATCAGCACGGACGACCAGGCACATTTTCGTCACGGGGGGCGTCGCCTCCTCGCTTGGCAAGGGCCTCACCGCCTCCAGCCTCGGAAATCTGCTCACCGCGCGCGGGCTGCGCGTCGTGATGCAAAAGCTGGACCCGTATCTCAACGTCGATCCCGGCACGATGAACCCGTTCCAGCACGGCGAGGTCTTCGTGACCGACGACGGTGCGGAGACGGACCTCGACGTCGGCCACTACGAGCGGTTCCTCGATAGGGATCTCTCCGGGAAGGCCAACGTCACCACCGGCCAGATCTACTCGGCGGTGATCGCCAAGGAGCGGCGCGGCGAGTACCTGGGCGACACCGTCCAGGTCATCCCGCACATCACCAACGAGATCAAGGCCCGCATCCGGGCGATGGCCGCGCCCGACGAGGACGGCCGCACGGCCGACGTGGTGATCACCGAGGTGGGCGGCACGGTCGGTGACATCGAGTCGCTGCCGTTCCTGGAGGCGATCCGGCAGGTGCGCCACGAGATCGGCCGGGACAACTGCTTCTACCTGCACGTCTCGCTGGTGCCCTACCTCGCGCCGTCGGGCGAGCTCAAGACCAAGCCGACCCAGCACTCGGTCGCCCAGCTGCGCAACATCGGTATCCAGCCGGACGCGATCGTGTGCCGCTCCGACCGCGAGATCCCCGACAAGCTCAAGCACAAGCTCTCGCTGTACTGCGACGTCGACCGCGAGGCCGTGATCGCCGCGCCGGACGCGCCGAGCATCTACGACATCCCCAAGGTGCTGCACCGCGAGGGCCTCGACGCGTACGTGGTGCGCCGTCTCAACCTCTCCTTCCGCGACGTCGACTGGGCCAGCTGGGACGACCTGCTGCAGCGCGTGCACCACCCCCAGCACACGATCACGGTGGCGATCGTCGGCAAGTACGTCGACCTGCCCGACGCGTACCTGTCGGTGAGCGAGGCCATCCGCGCCGCCGGCTTCGGCCACCGCGCCCGGGTGCTGCTGCGCTGGGTGCCCAGCGACGACTGCGTCAGCGCCTCCGGCGCGGCCACGGCCCTGGCCGGCGTCGACGGCATCGTGATCCCCGGCGGCTTCGGCGTGCGCGGCATCGAGGGCAAGATCGGAGCCAGCCGGTACGCGCGGGAGAACGGCATCCCGATCCTCGGCCTCTGCCTCGGCCTGCAGTGCATGACCATCGAGGTGGCCCGGCACCTGGCCGCGCTCGACGGGGCCAACTCGCTGGAGTTCGACGAGGAGGCCAAGCACCCGGTCATCGCCACCATGGCCGACCAGGAGGACATCGTGGCCGGCAAGGGCGACCTGGGCGGCACGATGCGGCTGGGCGCCTACCCGGCGCAGCTGGCCGAGGGCTCGATCGTGGGGGAGGCGTACGGCACCGACGAGGTGAGCGAGCGCCACCGCCACCGGTACGAGGTCAACAACGCCTACCGTGAGGCCCTCACCAAGGCCGGCCTGCGCATCTCCGGCACGTCGCCGGACGGGCGGCTGGTCGAGTTCGTCGAGCTCGACCCGGCGCTGCACCCGTTCTTCGTGGCCACCCAGGCGCACCCGGAGCTCAAGAGCCGCCCGACGCGGCCACACCCGCTGTTCGCCGCGTTCGTGAAGGCCGCGGTGACCTACTCCCAGGCCGACCAGCTGCCGGTCGAGCTGCCTTCGCCGGAGGCGCCGGCGCCCGCTCCGGCCCGCGCCCCGCGCAACTCGCGCTCCGGCTCGGGCTCCGGCTCGGGCTCGGGCTCGGCCGCCTCGGCCAAGCCGGCGACCACGGCCGCCAAGTCGTGACCGCTTCGCACACCTACGAGGTACGGGCACAGCACGAACGCTTCCGGGGACCGGTCTTCCGGGTGGTCACCGACGAGGTGGTGATGCCCGGCGGCGAGGTGGTCGACCGCGACTACCTGCAGCACGTGGGCGCCGTCGGCGTGGTCGCGATCGACGACGACCGGCAGGTGGTGCTGATCCGCCAGTACCGGCACGCGGTGCGCCGCCACCTGTGGGAGATCCCGGCCGGCCTCTCCGACGTACCCGGGGAGGCGCTGCACGACGTGGCCGCGCGCGAGCTGGCCGAGGAGACCGACCTGGTGGCCGGGCGGCTGGAGCACCTGCTGGAGCTGCACACCACGCCCGGCTGCTCGAACGAGCGGATCCGCCTCTACCTGGGTCGTGACCTGCGCGCCGCGCCCGACTCGGGCTACGAGCGCCACGACGAGGAGGCGGAGCTGGAGGTGCGGAGGTTTCCGCTGGCCGAGGCCGTGTCGATGGCCCTGGCCGGCGAGATCACCAACGGCCCGACGGTGGCCGGCATCCTGGCCGCCTCCCACGTGCTGTCCCAGTAGCGCCGAGAGCACACGCGGGCAAGCGGCCGCGGTCCGTGGAGACCGTAGCCGCTTGCCCGAAGCTGGTTGGGAAAGCTGGTCAGCTGTCCCGCAGGACGCGTCCCTGTGCGTCGGTGCCGCCGTTGACCAGGATCAGGATCCCGTCGATCAGGCCCCACAGGCCGCCGAGGCCGCAGGTGAGGACGCCGACGAGGAGCTGGCCGACGGCCAGGCCGGTGTGACCCGTGTAGAAGCGGCCCACGCCGAAGGTGCCCAGGAAGATGCCCAGCAGGCCGGCGACGAGCTTGCTCTTGTCCGAGTACACGACGCCCGGCTGCCCGTACGCGCCCTGCGGCTGCCCGTACTGGGGCTGGCCGTACTGGGGCGGCTGCTGCCCGTACTGGGGCTGCTGCCCGTACTGCGGCTGCTCAGGGTATTGCGGAGGAGTGGTCATGAGCGCAGACCCTAGTGACACCAGCGGATTGTGTCGGGCGCAGGGTCCACTCTGTGAGACGGTAGGCTGAGAAAAGTGTCCGATCGGGTAGGGCCGGTGGCTGACAGACCGTCAGTTTGGGTATCCACCGGCTGTCATCATGTCGCCTGATCCCGGAAACCGACCGGCCCTAGACTGCCGCCGACGGCGGCCCCAGCCGCGAGCGACGCGGCGCCGACCGGCGGTGCGCCGCGCGGCGACAGCAGCCGACGAGAGTGGTGACAGAGCGTGACAGCGGCGCTGGATCGCGGCGGCAATGGGGCCGCTGCGGCCGTAGCCCGGGCGACGCCGCCCCGGGGAAAGGTACTGGCAACGTGAAGGTCGGAATCCCACGCGAGGTGAAGAACCACGAGTACCGCGTGGCGATCACCCCGGCGGGCGTCAACGAGTTCGCCCGCGCGGGTCACGAGGTCTACGTCGAATCCGGCGCCGGCCTCGGGTCCTCCATCACCGACGAGGAGTTCGCCGCGGCGGGCGCGCGGATCCTGCCCACGGCGGACGACGTGTGGGGCACCGCGGAGCTGGTGCTGAAGGTCAAGGAGCCGATCGCCGAGGAGCACCACCGCATGCGGCCCGGTCAGGTGCTGTTCACGTACCTGCACCTCGCGGCCTCCAAGGAGTGCACCGACGCGCTCCTGGACCGCAAGGTGACCGGCATCGCGTACGAGACGGTGGAGACCCCCGACCGGGCGCTCCCGCTGCTCGCCCCGATGTCCGAGGTGGCCGGGCGGCTCGCGCCGCAGGTGGGGGCGTACCACCTGATGCGCTCCGGCGGCGGCCGCGGCGTGCTGATGGGCGGCGTCTCCGGCGTGTACGCGGCGAAGGTCGTGGTCATCGGCGCCGGCGTCTCCGGCATGAACTCGGCGGCGATCGCGCTCGGCATGCAGTCCGAGGTGCTGCTGCTCGACCGCAACATCAACAAGCTCCGCTCGGCCGACGCGATCTACCAGGGGCACCTGCAGACGGTCGCCTCCAACGCCTACGAGGTGGAGCGCGCGGTCCTGGACGCGGACCTGGTGATCGGCGCGGTGCTGGTGCCCGGCGCGAAGGCCCCGACGCTCATCTCCAACGAGCTCGTCTCGCGGATGAAGCCGGGCAGCGTGCTGGTCGACATCTCCATCGACCAGGGCGGCTGCTTCGAGGACTCGCGCCCGACCACGCACGCCGACCCGGTGTACAAGGTGCACGACTCGGTCTTCTACTGCGTGGCCAACATGCCCGGCGCGGTGCCGCACACCAGCACGTACGCGCTGACCAACGTCACCCTGCCCTACGCGCTGGAGCTGGCCAACCACGGCTGGCGCGAGGCGCTGCGCAGCGACCCGGCGCTCGCGCTCGGGCTCAACACGCACGACGGCCACGTCACCTACGGCCCGGTGGCCGAGGCGCACGGGATGGCTTCGCTCTCGTTGCGGGAGGTGCTCGCCTGAGCGAGCTGGCCAAGGCGGTGCGCACGTATCTGGACCACCTGACGGTCGAGCGTGGGCTGTCGGCGAACACGCTCACCTCGTACCGGCGGGATCTGGACCGGTATGTGGAGACGCTGACCGCGAGTGGCGTGACCGGCCTGGAGTCGGTCACGCCCGGCCATGTGGCCGGGTACGTCGCGGCGCTGCGCGGTGGCGACCCCGGCTTCGCCGGCAGCTCGGACACGGCTCATCCTCCGCTTTCCCCCGCGTCCGTGGCCCGCGCGGTGAGTGCGGTGCGCGGCCTGCACCGCTTCGCGATGCGCGAGGGCCTGGTGCCCGGCGACGCGAGCCGCGACGTGCGCCCGCCGGTCCCGCCCCGCCGGCTACCCAAGGCGCTCGATGTGTCCGATGTGGAACGCTTGCTCGCGGCCGCCGGCGAGGCCAGCGCTCTGGAGGTACGCGACCGCGCGCTGCTGGAGTTCCTCTACGGCACCGGGGCGCGCATCTCCGAGGCGGTGGGCGCCGCCATCGACGACATCGACCTCGACGAGGGGACCGCGCTGCTGCACGGCAAGGGCGGGCGCACGCGGCTGGTGCCCGTGGGCGGATACGCGTGCACCGCGCTGCGCACCTACCTCACCGGCGCGCGGATCGAGCTCGCCGCCGCCGGCCGGGGCACGCCGAGGGTCTTCCTCAACGCCCGCGGCGGACCGCTGTCGCGCCAGAGCGCGTGGACCATCCTGCACCGCACCGCCGCCCGCGCGGGGCTGCCGGTGGAAGGGCCGCGGGCGGTTTCGCCGCACACGCTCCGTCACTCGTACGCGACGCATCTGCTGGACGGCGGCGCCGACGTACGGGTCGTGCAGGAGCTGCTGGGCCACGCGTCGGTGACCACCACCCAGGTGTACACATTGGTGACGGTCGAACGGTTGCGCGAGGTGTACGCCACGGCGCATCCCCGGGCGCGCTAGCTTCACCTGCGCGGCCTCGACCGGCAGTCTTGCTATCGTGCCGTGGGCCACTGTGGCCGTGTCCACCACCACGGCCGCGCGTTGGTTAGTGTGGAGCGGCCGCCCACGGCCGGAGTGTCGCCCCGGTCCTGAGCAGGGAGTGGCGTACAGTCGGGCAACGGCCCGGGCTCGTTGGCGGCGCAGCGGGGGTTCGGTCGGCTCCGGCGCCGAGCAGTCGTCGGGAGGGGGCGCACAAGGCCATGGCTGGTAACGGTGAGCGGGTCGAGTCCTGGACCTCGACGCTGCGCGCAGAGCAGCACGCGATGGACCTGGGCGCCGAGCTCGGCCCAGCCGACCCCGCAGCGTACACGATGCGCAGGCCCATCCCCGAGCCCATGCCCGCCGACCGCCATGGCCCCGCGCGCATCATCGCGCTGGCCAACCAAAAGGGCGGCGTCGGCAAGACGACCAGCACGATCAACCTGGGCGCGGCCCTCGCCGAGTACGGGCGCAAGGTGCTGCTCGTCGACTTCGACCCGCAGGGCGCGCTCTCCGTCGGCCTCGGCGTCAACCCGCACAACCTCGACCTGTCCGTCTACAACCTGCTGATGCAGGACGACGTGACCGCCGAAGACGTGCTCATCAAGACCGACGTGGCCGGCCTCCACCTGCTCCCGGCCAACATCGACCTCTCCGCCGCCGAGATCCAGCTGGTCAACGAGGTCGCGCGGGAGATGGCACTCGCGCGGGTGCTGCGGTCGGTGCGCAAGGAGTACGACTACATCCTCATCGACTGCCAGCCCTCGCTCGGCCTGCTCGCCATCAACGCGTTGACCGTCTCGCACGGCGTGCTGATCCCGCTGGAGTGCGAGTTCTTCAGCCTGCGGGGCGTGGCGCTGCTGCTCGACACCATCGACAAGGTGCGCGAGCGGCTCAACTTCGACCTGGAGCTCGAGGGCATCCTCGCCACCATGTACGACAGCCGCACCACCCACTGCCGCCAGGTGCTGCAGCGCGTGGTCGAGGCATTCGGCGACAAGGTGTACCAGACCGTGATCACCAAGACGGTCAAGTTCCCCGAGTCGACGGTGGCCGGCGCGCCGATCACCACGCTCGACCCGGCCTCGTCGGGCGCGCGCAACTACCGGCAGCTGGCCCGCGAGGTCATCGCCGCACAGGCGGAGAGGTAGCCTCCCGGGCGATGACGTCGACCGTGGAATACGGTCAGGTGGTGGATGAGTCGGTCGTCGAGGTTCCCAGTGGGAAGTTCACCGTGCGGCTCGCCAACTTCACCGGACCCTTCGACCTGCTCCTCCAGCTGATCGGCAAGCACAAGCTGGACGTGACCGAGGTGGCGTTGCACCAGGTCACAGACGAGTTCATCGCGTACATCCGGGCGATGGGCGACGACTGGGACCTCGACGAGGCCAGCGAGTTCCTGATCATCGCGGCCACGCTGCTCGACCTCAAGGCCGCCCGCCTCCTGCCCGCCGCCCAGGTCGAGGACGAGGAAGACCTCGCACTGCTGGAGGCCCGCGACCTGCTCTTCGCGCGGCTGTTGCAGTACAAGGCCTTCAAGGAGGCGGCCGCCCACATCTCCGCGATGGAGACCGCCGGCGCCCGCCGCTACCCCCGCGCGGTCGCCCTCGAAGCCCGCTACGCCGACGCGCTGCCCGACCTCGTGCTCGGCATCGGCCCCGACCGCCTGCTCCGCCTCGCCATCAAGGCCATGACGCCCAAACCCGTGCCGGTGGTGTCGATCGCCCACGTCCACGACGTGCGCGTGAGCGTCCGCGAGCACGCCGCCCTCCTGCGCGACCGGCTGCGGCTGGCCGGGACGGCGACGTTCCGGGTGCTGTGCGCCGACTGCCAGTCCACGCTGGAGGTGGTCGCGCGCTTCCTGGCACTGCTGGAGCTGTACCGCGAGGGCCTGGTCGGCTTCGCCCAGGTCCAGGCGCTGGGAGAGCTAACGGTCCGCTGGACCGGCGGCGACGACACCGGCACCGACCTCGAGATCGACGAGTACGCCGGCTCGCCCGCGGACGCCGCCCGCCCAGACCCGGACGCCGTGCCTCCGGGCGCGGCTGTGGCGGCTGTGGACGCGGCGGCTTCGGGCGTGGACGCCGTGCCTTCGGACGTAGATGTGGTGGCTGTGGACGCGGACGTGGTGCCTCTGGACGCGGATGTGGCGGCTTCGGGCGTGGACGCTGTGGCTCCGGACGTAGATGTGGTGCCTTCGGACGTTGACGCTGTGTCTGCGGGTGCGGACGTGGTGGCTTCGGACGTTGACGTCGTGGCGTCGGGTGCGGATGTCGTGGCTTC
>Ga0272482_10000124_pt1 | contig 24369 bp, 11 predicted proteins | sample RVTome_8_FD_192427 | JGI IMG/M metagenome (GOLD analysis project Ga0272482, IMG submission 192427) | Soil microbial communities from uranium-contaminated site in the Upper Colorado River Basin, Wyoming, United States - RVT160D0 (version 2) ...
GGCCGCCTACATCGTCGCGTTTGCCCGGTTCGGCTGGCGGTACATCCTCCAGCCCGCACTCCAGCCGATGCGGGAGCACTTCCTGGACCCGACTGGCATGGAGCTGCCGATCCTGAGCATGACCGACCCTGACGCCGACCCGGCCCGTCGCGAGTTCTGGATCATCCGGGAACCGTTCGACAGGCGGTCAGTCTTCGTCGTCATGGGCCAGCAGACCGTGATATTGCCGCTCCCTCGCGACCCGCGTTCGCTCGAGGAGTTGTCTCGGTCCTGGGTAGGCGACCACGACCTCGCCCAAAGGGCCACTGGAACGTTGACCGGCACGCAGTTTCCGTGGCCTGAGGGCCCCTGCCATAGCCTCGATCCGACGCCTACCTCATGAGCCGGCACGCCGAAGTACCCAGGCCTGGGCGCAGCTGTTCTGGTGGTCTTACCTCCCTTCGATCATGCGCGACAGACACGCGTGTAGGTGTCGCAGTTACGCAAGTGGGCCCGGACCAGCAGCGCCTACCGTCCCGGCGCGAGCTTGCGCCACCGGCCGCCGATCCGGGCTCGATGGCCGTGTAACAGATTGGCGAGGTGGGTCAGGTGCCCGCGCGACAACGACAGCGCGCCAGGATAGGTCACTGAGGTTCCTTGGGCAGACCGTCAGGCTTCGACAACCCGTCGTCTTACCGGGAGCCTCGTCTTATGTGGACGATCGACACGCTGCCGAGGTCAACCCGTGATCATCGATCGGGGCAACCTGGAAACGGCTCTGTCATCGAGTCAATCAAACGTCGGGAGACCGCGCGACCTGACCAGCCATCTGATTGATTCGATGCCACCGCGTGTCGTGCCCGGCAGACGCTTCCTCAGGCGTTGAACCCCGAGGGGTATTCCGACTGAACAGGGCATTCCGGCACCAGGCAGAGACACAGCCGGCGATCGGTGGCGACGGCGAAGGCGACATAGGGCCCCTGTTAACCAAGTTGCGGAGATGGATCCAGAATGCGTCGGTCCACCGGGTCCAAGGGATCGCGTGCCACTGTCGGGTTTTCGATAGCCACTGTCCTCGCTGGAGGTTGCTTCGCCGATCGGCGGTCTGGTTGTCTTTCCAGCTTAGGGGTTACCACAGTCATTGAGGAGTCGGTTGCATGGTCGCAGCACACGAGACGACGCTGCGGGAGTTGCTGGAGGGCGCGAAGCAGTATCGGGTACCGCTGTACCAGCGGACGTACTCGTGGACGGATTCCCAGCTTGAGCGCCTGTGGGAGGACATCCGGAAGCTGGCCGAGGAGCGGATCGAGGATTCGAGCCTTACGCACTTCATTGGCTCTCTGGTGCTCGCGCCCAGTCCCGCGAATGGACCGGCGGGGGTCTCCGAGTATCTGGTGGTGGACGGTCAGCAGCGGCTCACCACCCTATCCATTCTGCTTTGCGCTATCCGTGACTATCGGGCCGAGCACGAGGATCCGGGCCATCGGGACCGCGTCGACCAGGAATATCTGATTAACAAGTACAAGCCCGCCCACCGGTTGAAGCTCGTCCCGACCCAGGCTGACCGGCCTGCCTACGAGGCGTGCTTGGGCGCGACCCCCCAGGCGGGTGGGACTGACCGGGTCGGTGGGGCGTACCGGTTCTTCGTGGCGCAGCTTGCCGCATTTGACGATCCGGACGATCCGCTGGACATCGAACGCATCGAGGATGCGGTCATCTCGGGGATGGCGCTGGTCTCGGTTGTCGCGCAGGCGGGCGACAACGTTTACCGGATCTTCGAGTCGCTCAACAACACCGGCCTCAAGCTCACCCAGGCCGATCTGCTGCGCAACTACTTGTTCATGCGGCTGCCCAGCCGCGGCGAGGCCGTCTACGACTCGCTGTGGTTCCCGCTTCAACAGCAGTTGAACTCCGGGGAACTGGAGCAGTTGTTCTGGCTCGACCTGGTGCAACGCAAGCCAGAGATCAAGCAGACCGACACCTACGCCGGCCAGCAGGCGCGACTAAACGGGCTGCGCACCGAGGCGGAGATCGAGGCCGAGGTACGCCGGTTCTGCCGGCTCGGCGCCCTCCTGCGGACCATCCTCCACCCGGGGGAGGAAAGCGATCCCGAGGTGCGGCGGCGGCTGGGCCGGCTCAACGCCTGGAACACCACCACCGTGTACCCGCTGCTGCTGCACCTGCTGGATCGCAGGGAGCAGAGGACGGCGACCTCCGAGCAGGTCGCGGCGGCGATGCGGTACGTCGAGAGTTTCTTCGTCCGGCGCCTGCTGATCGGCCGAGCCACCGCGAATATCAACCGGATCCTGCTGCGGATCGTGACCGACATGGGTGCGGATCTGCCAGTCGACGAGGCGGTGCGAAGGTACCTGTCGGTCGGCCGCAAGTACTACGCCAGCGACGCCAGCGTCCGGGAAGGAGTCCGATCGATCCCCTTCTATCTAAATGGGCGCGCCACGCAGCGGAAGCTGGTGCTCCAGTGGATGGAGGAGACGTTCGGCAGCAAGGAACCGGTTACGTTCGACGCGCTAACCATCGAACACGTCATGCCGCAGAGTCCCACCACGGAGTGGCGGCAGATGTTGAGTGAGGATCTGCAAGGAGAGGAGACCTTCGCCGAGGTGCACGAGGCCCTGGTTCACACGCTGGGCAACCTGACCCTCACTGGCTACAACGCTGAGCTGAGCAACGGCTCCTTCCTGATCAAGCGGGCACAACTGGGCAAGAGCGGGATCTCGCTCAACCAGGAGATCGCTGGGCAGAAGCGGTGGGGGCGCTCCGAGATCTACGCGCGCGCGGATGCGCTCGCCGAGCGAATCATCGCCCACTGGCCTGGGCCGACCGAGGAGGCGGGCAACCGGGCCGAGGTCCCTTGGGACGTCATGAACAGGGCGCTCGCGGCACTCCCCGCCGGCTCCTGGACCGCGTACGGCGACGTCGCCGCGTTGATCGGCAGCCACCCCGTGCCGGTCGGCGCCCGGCTGGCCAACCATCCGGCGCCGAATGCACATCGGGTGCTCCAGACCGAGGGCATCCCCTCGCCGAGTTTCCGATGGCTCGACCCGGCGCGGACCGAGGACCCGCGTGACCTGCTGCGTGCCGAGGGCGTTGAGTTCGACAAGTATGGGCGGGCCAGCCAGGCGCAGCGCTTCGGTGTCGAGGATCTGGCCCAACTCGCTGGTATGGCGCAGGGGGATGCGTCCGAGCAACTCGTTCGTCCACGATCCCGTCGTAATGATCCGCTCGACGACCGGTTTCTTGAGCAGTTGACCGACCTGCAGGATGCGCGGGTCGTGGCCGGCACGCTTGCCGTCATCGAAGCCTGGAACGAGATGGGAGGCTGGCCGCTTTACGGCTCGGGTGGTGAAACCTCGTGCTTTCTCATGGCGCGGGGCAAGGATCATGAGCTCGGCAACATCTGGCCCGCGGCGATCTACCCGAGCGGCAAGTTCGAAATCGTCTTCCAGCATATGTGCCTCAGGACTCCGTTCGACGACATCGCGCTCCGCGAGGAGTTCCGCCAGAGGTTGACCGAGCTGCCCGGCGTGAAGATCGCCCCGGCGAAGCTCGCCCTTCGCCCTGGCTTTCCCTTGGGCGTTCTCGCCGACGTCGAGGCTCGTGAGGCTTTAATCGATCACCTCGGCTGGTTTCACCGGCTCGCGGTTCAGTAACAGCTCTCGGAGACGCCGGACGAAGATGAGCACGATCGGTCAGCTCTACTCGCTGCGTGGCACGGTGCGCCTCGCCTGGTTCCGGCTGCGTCACCGTCGTCGAAGCCTCGACCGGGCGATCAGCCATCTCGCACGCGCCGCCGCGCGACTGGGCGTGTCTCATCCGGATCGGCCGCTGGTGCTCGCCGCGCTCAGCAACGGTTTGATTTGGCGCTACGAGCTGACGTCCGAAACCGCGGATCTGGACGATGCACTCGGCCGACTTCGGGATGCGATCGCGTCGCCCGGGGTGTCGGCGGACGAGCGGGGCGCGTTCCTCGGTGACCTCGCGGCGGCGTTACGGACCCGGTTCATCCGGTACGGACGACCGGCCGACCTCGACGAGGCGATCGAGGCCGCGACGGGCGCCATCCGCCAGTGCGAGGACCCGACATCGGGCATCACCAACCGGGCGTTGGCGCTACTCGACCGCTACGAGCGGACCGCGGACCTCGGCGATCTGCTCGGGGCGCTTCGTGACGCCCGGACACCGGTGCGGGGCTCCGTGCGGGTCGCACTGCACAACGGACTGCGGCTCGGCGTACTCGTCAGCGCGCTCAGTTCTCGATACCAGTACACCGACGACCCGCAGGACCTGCGGGACGCGATCGCGGCCGGTCGGAAAGCGCTGGCGACGCTGTCGCGCGTCGATCCGTACCGCGCGCAGTACGCCGCCTTGCTCAGCGGCGTTCTACGCCTCAGCGACGAGGCCGCCCTGCGGTCCGAGGGCGTCGACATGGCTGAGGAGGCATTGCGTGACAGCTCGCCGGAGCAGGTGGACCACGCGTACCGGCTGAGTTCCCTGTCCTTGGCGCTGCTGATGCGCCATCTGAGCTCCGGTGATGAGGACGATCTGCGGCGTGCCCGGGAGGTGGCCGACGACGCGCTCGCCTCCGCCACCAGCGGCAACCGTCCGATGCTGCTTCAGCGGGTCGGCCTGCTCGCCCGCCGCTGGTTCGACGTCACGTTCGACGCGACGGCGTTGGCGACGGGTGAGCAGGCGATTCGCGAAGCGATCGAGGTAACGGCGGCCGAGCACCCGATGCGCGACGGGCTGGTCTGCGAACTGGTCGATCTCTGGCGACGGCACCCGGACAGCGCACAGCGGGAAGGCGATGTGTTGCCACTCCTGGTCGACGCCGTACGCCGCCCGGGGCCGGCCGTCTCGCTGCACAACGCCCTGCGGGCAGCCGTCCGGCTGGCCGAGCTCGGCGCGGAGTCTGGCGACACCGTGCAGGCCCTGCTCGGCTACCGTCGAGCTGTCGATCTCCTGCCCACCGCGGCCTGGCCTGGCCTGCGTCGCGCGGTCCGTGAAGCCCGCCTCGCGGAAGCGCCACGGGCCACGGACGCGGTGGCCCAGGCGGTCAAGGCCGGCGAACCACAGCTGGCGATCGAGCTGTTGGAGGCGGGTCGATCCGTCATCTGGTCGCAGCAGCTGGACCTGCGCACCGACCTCAGCCGTCTCCGCGGAGCCGCCCCCGAACTGGCCGAACGCATGAACGGAATCCGGGGCTGGTTCGAACGTCCCACCGTTGAGTCGTGACGCTCGCGCCGCCACGCCGGTCCTGGTTGTCCGCGGTCGACGCCCGGTCACCTCTCAGGAGGCGACTCCAGCTCGCTGCGGACCTCGTCGAGGCGTTGGGCGAGGTCCGACCGTACGGCGCGCAACGCCCCGAGGTCGACGTCGCGACCGAGCTGCTGGCCCCAGAGCACGTTGCGGCCCTGCTCCAGCAGCTCCAGGGCCTCCCCGCCCTGGCCGCGGCCGACGGCTCTGGCGGCGGCCGAGGTGACGATCGGGTTCCAGATGTTCAGCTGCCGCTCCTGGCTGCGGCGGTCCAGACCGTGCCACGCGGCCAGTGGCAACAAGCGGACACCGGCGGCGTACCCCGCGACCGCCTCGTCGCGAAGGTCGTATCGGGCGGCGATCTGGCCCCATCGCCCGGCCGCCCGTACACGTTCGGCCGCGGGGGCATCCGTCAGGCCGGCTGCCTCGCGGAGCAGCCTGATGGCCTCTCCGAGGAGACGGCGGTCGGAGCCGGCCGCGTAGAGCTCGGCCAGCCGCTGCCCGAGCTCGGACAGGTACGTGTGGCGGTTCGGGTCGGACACGACCACTCCCGCCAGCGCCTCCCGCAGCATACCCACGCCCTTGTCCAGGTCGGCGACATCACCACCGACGCGGTACCGGACGACGTGGCAGGCGGCGAGGTTGAACAGCCGGACCGGCCGGGCGGCGCCCCCGCCGTCGATCGCGACGGCGCGCGCCGCGACATCGATGGCGGCGTCGGCGTCGGCAAGCTGGCCCGTCCGTTCCGCGAGCGCCCGCCTGGTGTTGCTGAGGTTGGAGAGTTGGGCCGCGTGGCCGGCGGCGGATGGGGCCGCGGAGAGCACCGCCGCCTCGCCGGCGGCGACGGCGCCGAGCAGGTCGTCGAGGTCACCGTGGAGCTGGTATCGGTTCTCCAGGGCGCCGGCGAGCAGCGAGAGCCGTCCGGCCTGATCCAGGTCGTCGCTCGGCGCCCCCGTCGTTGCCCGGCGGGCGACCTCGATGCACTCGTCAAGGTCTTCGATGCTCTGCGTCCGCCGAAACCTGTCGTAGAGCGCTTTGACGAGGTTGTGCTGTTGGGCTGCCCGCTCGGGATGGCCAGCCAGGTCGGCCACCGCGCTCCGGGCTGCCGCGACCGCCCCGTTGAGATCCGCCAGCCGGCCCGACGCGTCGGCCTGGTAGGTGAGCGCGACGGCGAGCAGGCCCGACGCGATGCCGCGCTCGCGGCGGCCAGCTCGCAGCGCCACGGCCCGCCGTGCCACGGATACGAGCTCAGCGAGGTCGTCGCGGTCGCGACGGTGGTGGTAGCAGGTGCCGAGCACTAGACCGAGGTTGCCGAGCAGTACACCGCGGTCCTCCTCGACGCCGCTGTTCACCGCCGCTCGGGCGGCCCACACGGCCTCAGTGAGGTCCTGCTCGCCGCGGGTCAGCATGAAGCGGGAGTGCAGAGCGAGCGCCAGCATCGACAGTGCGCTGGCCCGGTGGGGAATGCCCAGTGAGGGGTCGGAGAGAGCCTCGCGGATCAAGGCCACCGCCCGGCCGAGGTCCTCAGGACTCCGTTCGCGGCTGCCCCGCGACCGCAGTGCGACGCCGAGGCCTACCAAAGTGTCGGCGCGGTCGGGGCCGGTGGGCGGGGCGAGGTCGAGTGCCTCCCTAAAAACCGCGATGCAGCGATCCAGGCTCGCGGCCGTACCGGTGCGGTCGTAGCGTATCTGCTCCAGCACACCGATCTGGCGCAGCGTGATTACCCGGTTGCCGGCGTTCGTCAGCGCGAGCGCTCGCTCGGCGGCGTCGATCGCCGCCGTGACGTCACTGGTGTCCGCGGAAAGGTCGTACCGCCGCCACAGCGCGCGCATGAGCGCGTGCCACCGGGAGAGCTGGTCACCCGCGTCGCGCTGGACCGAGCGGCGCAGCAACGTGACGGCCACGTCGACGCCGGCGAGGTCGGCCCGCTCGTCGCCGAGCATGACCTCGGCGAGCTCGCGCTCCCGGTAGGCGATGTCGAGCACCGCCCCGCTCGCGGTCACGGCCTCGATCCGGGCTCGCTGAAAGGACGGTATGAGGTCCGGCCGCACGTGGTCGACGACGAGGAAGAGGCGCATCGCGTGGGCGCCTTCGTCGCGCCCGTGTGCGTCATCTCCCGCGGTGGTGAACGCGTTGTCGCGAAACTCCGATGCCCACGCGGCCAGCCAGAAGTGGTCGGCGTCGACCTCGTCGAGCCCGACGATCCGCCCGCCGTCTCCGGTCAGCGTCGCCACCAGCAGCTCGCGGCGGAGCGCTGCGGTTTCCGGCGAGATCATCTCGGTGCCGTCGGCGCGCTCGTCCACGTCCAGGGCCGCGTTGTACCGGTCGACGCGTTCGCGTAGGCGGGCCGCGAGCGTCTCGGCGGGACTCACAGCAGAAGGCCCAGAACGGCGGCGATGGCACCCAACCCGATGTGCGTTCCGAGGACGACCACGGCGCCGGTTAGGGGATGACGGGGTACCGAACCCCCGAGCCATGGCCGGAAGAGCGTTCCAGCGGCCAGGGCACCGGCCGCCAGCGACAGCCAGGGCAGCGCCAGGCACTGCACCAACAGCAGCCCGACCAGGCTGGCGCCGGAGGAGCCGAGGATCGCGACGGTGGGCAGTACGGACACGGCGAGCGCGATGATCAGGTATCCGAACGTGGCCCGCCCTAGGGTGGACCACGACGGCAGGCGACGGGATCGGGCGCCCGCCTCCTCCACCGCGTCGATGGCGTCCTCCACCTGCTGCCAGAGGCGCCCCGCGTCCTCGGGCTGTGGGCCGCGCGGTGCCGCCGGGACGGACACCGGGGCATGGCCGAGCCTGCGCCGGAGGTCCGCCAGGTGCCGCTCCTGCGCGGCGACCGCCATCCGCAGCCGCGCCGCCACCGGGTCCGATGTGGACGGCGCTGCCACGGCGGCCGTCGCCCGCTGATGCAGCACCGACGCCTGGGCGAGCGCCTCGTGCGGGTCGGCCGGGAGCATGGGGGCCGGCGGGTCTTCGATGGCCACCGTCGCCGAGGGAGCGAGGCGGCGTCCAGCCGCGAGGAGCGCCTGCGGCGCCAGCCCACCGATCCGGTCGGCGACCCGCTCCGCGACCTGTACCGAAGCCTCGTGGGCGAGCGTGGCGCCGGCGCTGTGGTCGGGCCGGGCCCACGACGACGGGTGCGGTCGCATCCGGCGGTGCATCCGCTCGCCTGCGCGGCGCATCGCGGCGGCGCCTTCCCGTCGGTGGCCGCTCGTCATCTCGGCGATCGAACGGACCTTCGTGGCGATCGCGGCGGTCGTGACGGCGACCGAACCGCCGTGGGCCACGGGGCGGTCGCTGGCCCACGCCAGGAGGATGGTGTCGAGCCATGCCTGGTCGCGCTCCGCCCTGCCGCTATGGATGGAGTACAGCTCGCCGACCATCCGGATCTCGATGGCGGAGTGGATGACCATCTTGATCGTCCGCACGAGCGCCGGCGGCCCAGGTACCACCGCCGCTGTCGTCCACAGTAGATCAGCGAGCCGGTCGGCCTCGGCCACGACGTGCTGGGATCGCGCCTCCGGGTCGTCACCGAACTGGCCGCACAGCGCGGCGTCGGTGCGGATCGGGAGCCGCGCCGCCAGTTCCGACAGCAGGCGGGTGCCCCGTTCGACCAGGACGTCTGCGCCCTGGGTCGCCACCCTGCGGCCCGCCGACAGGCGCGCGCCGACGAATCGACATAGTGTCTGGATCGCTCGTATCCGCTCCGCCCTCGAGGCGTCCCTCGCGAACAGTCCGGCGACGGCGGCGCTGTCCACCGGTGCGGCGGAGCGGCCGTTCGGTGGCGCGACCGCCTTCGCGGTCCGGGCCGCGACGAGCCGATTCACGTGGGCGCCGGCCTCCGGATGACCGGCCGCACCGGCGCGCCGCAGCGTCGCTTCGGCCTCGTCGAGCCGGCCCAGGACGTTCAGCACTAGGCCGAGGCTGAAAACGGCATCGTGGTCGCCGGCGGCGACCGCTCGCCGCAGCAGGGCCTCCGCCTCGTGCGGATCGTCGCGTTGGAGGCGGACCCTGGCCAGGTTGGCGATCGCGTCGGTGAGGCCGGCTGCCATCGCCTGGCGCAGCAGTCGTTCGGCCTCGGCCAGGTCGCCCCGCTCGCCGACCCGCCCGGCCAGGTTGTACGCGGCGTCGGCGCTGCCGGCCGCGGCGGCCCGCCGCCACACGTGCTCGGCCTCCGCCGCCCGACCGGTGCGGTCCAACAGGTTACCCAGGTTGAACGTGGCGTCCAGATGGCCTCGTGCGTCGGCCGACCGATACAGGACTTCCGCCTCCGCGTCATCGCCGAGCTGGGCGCGGACGAAGCCGAGGCCCATCTCGCAGTCGGCGACGAGGTGCGGCGGGGTCGCCGGAAGCCCTGAGGCCAGGGCCCGCCGATAGTGCGGCTCGGCCTCGGCCAGCCGGCCGCCGTCCTTGAGTAGCGCGGCCAGCGCATAGGCGCCCATCGCGTGGCCCCGGTCGCTGGCCTGCCGGAACAGCTCGGCCGCGGTGTCGAGGTCGCCGTCGCGGGCGCGTTCCATCGCCTTCTCGAAGTGGACATCCGCGTCGGTCATCGACTCAGCCCGCGCCGTGTCCCAGGAACTGCCGTGCCACGCGGAGGTTGGCCTCGACCTGACGCCGCACCGTATGGCCGGGTGGCAACGCCTGGGCACAGGCGGTGCTCGTCCGCTCTAGCAACGCGAGCCCGTCACGCCCGCGTCCGTCCGCGAAATAGGCGGCCGCCAGGTTGTTGGCCGAGTTGAGTGTGTGCATATGGGTCTCGCCGAGCATGCGACGCCGGTCAGCCAGGGTGCGCTCGTGCGTCGCGATAGCCTCGGCGACGCGCCCCGCCTTCTCGTAGTTGGTCGCGAGGTTGTTGCGCGTCGACAACGTGTCCACGTGGTCGGGCCCGAGGGCCCGCTCGCAAGCCGCGAGCGTCGTCTCGTAGACCTCGATCGCCCGGACGTGGTCCTGCGCCGCCTCGAAGGCGTGGCCGAGGTTGTTGGCCGAGGTGAGGGTGTCGCGGTGATCGGCGCCGAGCGTGCGCTCACGGGCCTGGTGGACCCGCTCGTGGAGCCGGACCCCGTCGTCGAGGCGGCCCGCGCCGAGGTAGGCCTCGGCGACGTTGTTCAAGATGGTCAGCGTCTGCGGCGCGTCGGGGCCGGCAACCTCCCGGCTGAGGTCTCCGGCGGTCTCGAGGTGCCGGACCGCGACGGCTGGCTCACCGGAGTAGAGCAGCGCCATGCCGAGGTTGACCATCACGTTGATGGTCGCCTGGTCCCGGGCGCCGGAGATCTGCTGGCGGGCGGCGAGGGTCCGGGTCAGAATGCCGATCCCGTGGGCCGGCTGACCCGCCGACACGTACGCGAATCCGAGGTCATTGGCAGACGTCAATGTAGCGGGGTGGATGGCGCCGAAACTCCGCTCGGCTTGAGCGTAGCGGTCCTCGTACGCACGGATGGCCTCGACGAATTTGCCGGCGCGTACCAGGTCCGCCGGATCTGCCTGCGTACTCACTCCGGAATCCCCTTCCCGAACCGCCCACGCGACCACGTCCCGCGAGCGACGCACGATTCACCGATGAAGGGTTTCCGATTCGAGGTGTTGATCGCCATCAGCCTTCCAGCCTCGCGTGCGGCGACTACCCGACGGTGGACTCCCCGTAACGGGCAGCCTTTTCCGCGTTGCCGCGCGCGCCGTCGAAGTGGACGCTTTCCACAGTGGAGGGTTACTCGTCGAGTGGCCGGTGGAGGGCAGTCCGGACAGTGTGCAACCGGCGCGCGAGCGACGGGTCCCGCTCGGCCAGCCGGGCCAGGTCCGTGGTGAGCGCGAGCGCCTGGCTCCACAGCACGCTTCGGCCGAACTCCAGCAGCTCGACGGCGGCCCGTGGCCGCCGTGCGGCGATCGCGGCGGAGGCGGCCCGCGTGGCCGTACCCGCGCGCCGGGTCAGGTGCGCCTCCCTTGTCGGCCGGTCGAGCCCGGTCCAGGCGAGCTCGGGCAGTAGGTGTACGGCCTCGGCGTAGCCGTCAGCGGCCACCTCGGCCAGCTCACCGACCTCGGCGAGCCCGCCCCAGGCCAGCGCGGCCTCCATGCGCAGCTCGGGTGGGGCGGTGCGGAGCTCGACCATCGCCCGCCGGGAGGTCAGTACCTCGCTCAGGTCCGAGCGGTCGCCGGTGAGCGGAAACCGCACGAGCAGCGCGTTGCTGAGGGCGGCGAGGGCCGCGGCCCGGCCTGGGTGGTTGGCCGGGAGTGCCGCGAGCCCTTGCCGCGCCTGGTCGACCGCCTCGTCCAGGTCACCGCGATCGCCGGGCCGGGCGCGGGCGAAGCGGGCGGTCAGCATGGTCGCGAGGTTGGCGCGGTACCAGGCCCTATCGCTGGCGCCGGGTGCGTCGTCGGCGACGATCCGCCGGCCGATCGCGATCGCCTCGTCCAGTTCGGCCCGCTCCGTGTCGCCGCCGGCCTGGCTCAACGCCGTCGCGAGGTTGACCAGAAACCGGCGGTGCAGCGGGTGGCCGTCTGGCAGCGCCCCGACCGCGGCCCGGCCGGTGGCGATCGCCTCGTCCCGGAGCTCCAGCCGTCCAGTGTGCTGGAACTGGCGAAGCAGTCCGTTCGACAGGTCGGACAGGAGCATCGGCCGCACCGTATGGCCGGCCGGAGTCTCCCCCAGGCCCGCGCGGGCGACCGCGATCGCCTCGGCCAGGTCGCTGAGGACCCTATGCAGCTCGAACCTGGTCCGGAGCCGGGAGCTCAGGTTCGCGGACATGCCGGGACGGTCGGGGTGGCCGGCGGGCAGCCCGGCGAGCGCCTGCCGGGCCACGGCGACGGTCTGGTCCAGGTCGGCGCCCTCGCCGAACCGCTCGAACTTTTCCAGGTGGACGTTGGCGAGATTGGTGAGGCGGTGCGACCGGTCCGGATGCGCCGCGGGGGTGGCCCGGACGGCCTGCTGGGCATGGGTTATCGCGCCGGCCAGGTCGGCGTCGTCGTCGAGCGCCGTGAACCGGGCGCGCAACGAGGCCGCGAGGTTGGCGTGGTAGCGCGCCCGGGCCGCACCCACCGGGCTTGCCGCGACGGCCTGTTTCCCCGCGTCGATCGACTCCGTCAGGTCAGCCAAGCCTCCACCGTGGGTGTATGTGGACGACAGCGCCGTGGCCAGCACCGAAAGCAGCTCGGCCCGGACGGGACCTGTCTGCGGAGCGGCCCGCACCGCCTGCCGGCAGAGCGCGACAGCCTCGTCTATGTACTGCCGCTCACCGCCACGCTCGAACCGGACCCGCAGGCACCCCGCGAGCGCCGACACGTGGCGAGCGTGGTCAGGGTGTTCCTCGGGGACACCGGCGACGGCCTGCCGGGCGATGACGATCGCCTCCTCGACGTCGGCGTCGCTTCCGGTGCGGGTGGCCCGGTCCACCAGCGCCAGGCTGAGATTGGAGCGGTAGAGGGACAGCCAGTGGTCGGGCGGTCCCAGCCGTACCGCTTCCCGGCCGACATCGATCGCCTCGTTCAGGTCGCCGATCCGTCCCATCTGGTCGAAGCGCGTGCGCAGGGCAGCGGCGAGGTTGGCCAGAAGCCCGGCGCGGTCGGGGTGCTCGTCGTCGGTGGCGGCGACCGCGCGGCGCCCGGCGTCGATGGCCCGGCTGATATGGCTCGGATCCTCAGTCAGCCGGAACAGGATCGCCAGCGCCGAAGCGTAGTTGGACAGGTAGACGGCGGCGTGCTGATGGTCGTCGCCGGCCGCGCGCACCGCCTCGTGGAACTGCTCCACCGAGGCGGAGAGCTCCGTGAGCGCCCCGGTCCGGCTGTACTCCCGCATGTGGTGCATCGCGCGGTCGGTGGCCACCGCGTCCGGGGCGGGGCCGTTGTCGCTGCCGTCAAGGGGCATGGCGGTCTCCTCCGTCGGACGCGTGCCGGGCTTTCCACAGTGGCCGGCGGCACAAGCCTATGCACGGTCAGGTACCGCGTACGCTGTTCGTGAAGCGGTGCGCGAGGGGACGGTGCTTTCCGGTGACGACGGCGGCCCAGCGGCTCGTGATCCTGACCGCGCTCGACATCGAGTACGACGCGGTGCGCGCCTACCTGACCGACCTGGTCCCGCGCCACCACCCCACCGGGACGATCTTCGAGGTGGGTGACCTGCCCGGCGCGCCGTGGCAGGTGGCGATCGGCGTCACCGGCCCGGGCAACGTCGACGCCGGTGTGCTGGCGGAGCGCGCGGTCACGATGTTCGCCCCGGCCGCGATGCTCTTCGTCGGCATCGCCGGTGCCCTGAAGGACTGGCTAGCGCTCGGCGACGTGGTCGTGGCCACGAAGGTCTTCGCATACCACGGTGGACGGGACGACGATGCCGGCTTTCAGGCGCGCCCGCGCAGCTGGGACGCCAGTCATCGGCTCGAGCAGCTGGCCCGGCACACCGCCCGGGCGGATCCGCGGCCCCTCCGGGAGGGCGGGGCGCGGCCGGCGATCCACTTCCTGCCGATAGCGGCCGGCGAGGTCGTGCTCAACTCGCCGTCGTCGCCGCTGGCGCGGCAGCTGAGCAGCCGGTACAACGACGCGGTCGCCATCGAGATGGAGAGCGCAGGAGTCTGCGCCGCCGGGCATCTCAACGGAAACCTGCCGACGCTGACCATCCGGGGGATCAGCGACACGATCCACGCGGCCAAGGCGGACGCCGAGCGGGCGGGGTGGCCGTGGCTCGCGGCCGAGCACGCCGCGGCCTTCGCCGCCCGCCTTGTGCGCCTGCTTCCGGGGCCCGAGCAGGTGGACGGGGCACCGCTCGCCGCGCCCCGGACCGCCGCGCCGCATGTCCAGGTCAACTCGGCCAGCGGCGGCGTCGTGTACGCGGTGCAGGCGGGAAACCAGAGCATCCTCGGCGCGCCGCCGGACCCGGGCACCCCGCCGCGCCGGTAGCCGCATCACCAGCGGTCGTCGTCGAGGGCCGCGCGCAGCTCGTCGAGGCGACCGGCGATTCTCGGGCGCACGCGGGCCAGCCGCGCGTCGCCCCGCCTCAGCTGAAGCCGCTGGGCCCACAGGACACTCCGGCCCAGCTCCAGCATCTCCACCGCCGACTCCGGCTCGCGGCCGCCGACGGCCGCCGCCGCGCCCTCGCGGGACAGGCTCGCCCAGCGGCCCAGGTGCGCCTCCCGGGTGACCTGGTCGGTACCGCGCCAGGCCGCCTGTGGCAGCAGCGCCACGGTCCGGGCATAGGCGGCGGCAGCGGCCGCCCGATCTCCGGTGGCCATGTACGACTCGGCCTCGATCATGCCCGCGCCCATGCGCACCGCTACCGTCGCCGCCGGCGTCCGTGCCGCTTGCCCCGCCGCCCGCCGCGACAGCGTGTGGTCGGCCCGCCGTCCGGTGTGGTCGCCGCGTTCCTGGAGCAGGACGGCGAGCTGTGAGAGATGCGCCGCGTGCGCGGCCGTGCCCGGCGTGGCTGCGGCGACCGCGCGACGGGCGGCCGCGATCGCCCGGCCGAGGGCGACGACATCTTGGTCGACGAACCAGCGCTGGGCCCACGCGGCGGTGAGATTGCCGAGCAGCCCGGGGCGGCCGGCACGTCCGCTCACGGCCAAGGCCCGGCGGTGGGCGCGGATCGCGTCCGCGATCGTGGCCGGGTCACGGTCGCGGCTGTAGGCGACCGTGAGCACGGTGCCGACCGTCGACCGGATCGCGGCGCGAGTGGCACGCGGGCCACCAGCGGCGGCGTCCGCGGCGCGGGCGATCGCCACCGCCGTCGTGATGTCATCGTCCCGCTGCTGGTCGAGGGCGCGGGCGAGGACGAGCTCGGCGAGGTTGGACAGCCGGGCCGCGGTGGCGATGCTGCCGTCGGGTGTGCCGAGCACCGCTCGACCAGCGAGGTCGACCGCCTCGTCCAGGTCGGTGGCGGTGCCGAACCGGCTCCACCGCGCCTGCAGGATGTTGCTCAGATGGGCCAGGAACGCCGCGTGGTCGGCGTTGTCCGGTCCGGCCGTCGCCAGGGCGGAGCGCGCCGCCGCAATGGCCCGTTCGAGGTCGTCGAAGGAGCCGTTCGCCACGAACCGCAGGCGCAGCGCCTCGGAGAGGTTACTGAGCCGATGTGCCCGGTCCACGTCGAGGTCAGCGGTGAGTGTGGCCGCCGCCAGGTAGGCCTCGATCGCGGCGTCGAGAGCGGCATGGCCGCCGCTGTGCTCGTACCGCGTTTGCAAGACAGTGCCCAACGTCGCGTGCGTCTCAGGGTCGTCCGGCCGGTCTGCCACGGCCTGCCGGGCGGCGGTCTCGGCGTCGTCGAGGTCGGCGGTACGGCCGCCGCGTTCGAAGCGCACCCGGAGGCTGGTGGCGAGCTTCGCCGCGTGCCGTGCGCGGTCCGGATGGGCCGAGTAGCCGGTCGCTGCCTCGAGGTGTAGGTCGACCGCGTGGTCGAGGGCCTCCGATCGGCCGTTGTGCAGATAGGCAAGGGTCCACGCGTCACCGGCGCGCGCCAGGATCGCGGCCCGGTCGGGGTGCTGGACCGGCATGCTCGCGCACAGCTCGTCGAAGCGGGTCAGCGCCTCGTCGAGGTCGCCCGGCCGGCCGTAGTGCCGAAAACGCACCAGCAGCACGTTGGCGAGGTTGGCGTGGTAGCCGGCGATCGCATCGACCGGCGCCCCGTCGGGTATGCGGTCGGCGGCGGCGCGGGCCACGGCGACGGCCTCGTCGAGGCTACCGGAGTCGCCACCGAGCGAAAAGGCGAGCTCCAGCGCCGCGCCCAGGTTGGAGCGGTAGCTGGCCGCGAACGGGTCGTCGTCGGCGGCGCCGGCCACCGCCGTGCGCAACGCGATGATCGCCGCCCACAGGTCGGCCGCGCGGCGCCGCACGCCGAAGCGGGTGGCGAGCGCCGCACCGAGGTTGGAATGGATCAATGCGGCCGCCGGGTCTCCGGCCCGGACCCGGCGCCGGCCGCGCCGCCCTAGCGTGATCGCGAGGTCCAGGTCCTCCGGGTCACCACGCAGGTCGAAACGGGTCGCGAGCGCTGCCGCGAGGCCGCTCTGGCGGATCGGCAGTGCCGGGTCACCGCAGGGCGTGGCCGCGACGACTGTCCGAAAGAGATCGACCGCCTGGTCCACCGCGCCCGGGTCACCCTCGGCCTGCGCGCGCGCCAGGGCTCGATCCGCTTCCTCGGCCAGCGCCGCACGTCCTTCCGGGGTGTCGGCGGCGGGCATGCCCCGACGGTACCGCCGGCCGCTGTCGCCGCGAGCCGGTCGATGGTAGGCATGAGACATGTCGGTGCAGGCTGCCGGTGGCCAACCGGGCCAGTCCTCGCAGCGCAACGAGGCCGAGCAGCACGGCCGGGTGTACGCCGTGCAGCGCGGCGACCAGCTCAACGTGGAGCATCTGCACCTGACCGTCGCCGCGCGGCGGGCCGAGCGGGCCGTGTCCGCCGCGCCGCCGCTGGGACGGCGCGACCCGCGCCGGCCGCTGCGTGGACGCGACGCGCTCGTCGCCTCGTTGCGCGAGACATCCCACGCGGCATCCGGCACGTCCCGGGTCCGGGTGTTGTGCGGCCTGGCCGGCAGCGGCAAAACGGCAGTCGCGCTCGAGGTGGCGTATCTGGCCACTGTGGAGGGTGTGGACGTGTGGTGGGTGGACGGCTCCACGGAGACGGCCATCACCGCCGGCATGCTGGCCGTGGCCCGGCAGCTCGGCGCGCCCGCGGAGGCGTTGCTGCACGGCGACCCGGCGGACGAGGCGTGGCGGGTGCTAAGAGCACGGACCGAGCCGTGGCTGCTGGTCTTCGACAACGCCGACCGGCCTGAGCTGCTGGGCGGCGCGGGAAAGCTCGCCGACGGCAACGGGTGGTTGCGGCCGATCGTCCAGGGCCCGGGCGCGGTGGTGGTGACCACACGCGACGGTGATCCGCAGGTGTGGGGACCGTGGTGTGTGCGCGATACGATCGGCATGCTCGCGCCGCCGGACGCCGTACAGGTACTCGGCGACTGGGCCGGTGCGGCGGGCGGTGGCGGCGACGCCCGCGCGCTTGTCGGCCGGCTGGGCGGGCTGCCGTTGGCGTTGCGCATGTGCGGCGCCTACCTCGCGGACGCGGCCGCCGTGCCGTGGCCCGAGCCGGGTGCGATCACCACGTTCGACGGCTACCTGGCCGCCCTGGGCACGGGGTCGGCCGCGCGTGGCGCCGGCGTGGCCGGGTCGGTCGCCGACGAGCATCGCCGGATCGTCAGCCGGGCGTGGGAGCTCTCGCTGGATCTGCTCGCGGAGCGCGGGCTGTCACAGGCCAGGCCGCTGTTGCGGGTGTTGTCTCTGTTCGCCGATGCTCCGGTGCCGTACCCGCTGCTGCTGCATCCGGCGACCTTGGCGGCGTCACCGGCGTTCGCGGGTCTGAACGGCGGATACCTTTGGCGCCTGCTGCGTGCGCTGGCCGCGCTGGGCCTGGTTGACCTCTCCGCGGCTGGGGAGAGCGGCGCCGGGCCCGCCGACCCGATGCTCGCTACCGCGCGGGTGCATCCGTTGGTCCGGCAGACCAGCGGCGGCGAGCCGGCGGCCGGCTACCGGTCCATCGCGGCGGAGTTGCTCGTCCGGCTGGTCGCCGAGGGCCTGCTCGGCGCGCCGCACCATCCGGCCGGGTGGGCCCGGTGGCAGGCGGTGACCGTGCACGCGCTGCAGTTGGCGGCCGATCTCCCGGCGGATCCCGCTTGCCGGTACGCCGAGGAGGTGTTGTCGTGCGCCATCGGTGCGGCGCGGCACCTGCGGGCCCGTGGGCTGTTCGCGGCGGCCGAGCCGGCATACCGGAGCCTTTATGCCGTCGGCGGGCGCGTTCTGCCACCGGGGCATCCACACCTGGCACTGATCCGGCATGAGCTCGGATACATCCTGTACTACCGCGGGCTGTTCGCCGCCGCCGAGCGGGAGTTTCGGGCCGTTCTCGCGATGCGGGGGCAGCTGCTGGGTGCCGCGCATCCGGACACGCTGCTGACCCGGCAGGCGCTCGGCCGGCTCGCACGGGTGCAGGGCCGGTACCCGGAGGCGGAGCGCGAGCTGCGAGATGTCTACCTGGCGCAGCGCGCTCTGCTCGGCGCCGAGCACCCGGACACGCTGACCTCACAGCACCACCTCGCCCGCACGCTGCTCAGCCTGGGAGAGCTGGCCGACTCCCGGGCCGAGCTCCAGCGGGTGCTGTGGCGGCGGCGTAGGACGCTGGGGGAGGCGCACCCCGACACGTTGTTGACCCGGCATCAGCTGGCGAAGGTCGCCTACCGGCAGGGCAGGTTCGCGGCGGCGGAACGACAATGCCGTACGGTCGGTGCGCTGCGACGGCGGACCCTCGGCGACGACCACCCGGACACCTTGCACTCCCAGCACGTGCTCGCGCTGTCGCTGGCCGGTCAGGGCCGGGACGAGGAGGCCTACGCGGAGTTCCGCGGGGTCCTCGACGTGCGGCGGCGGTTGCTCGGTGACCGGCATCCGGACTCTCTGACCACCCGGCACCACCTCGCCGGTGTGCTCGCCGCTTTGGGCCACACCGCGGAGGCCGTCGCGGAGTACCAGGACGTGCTGCGCGCCCGCCGGGACCTGCATGGCGACGACCATCCTGACGTACGGCTCACCGGCGACAGGCTGGCGGAGCTGGCCAGCGCCGCCCGGGACGGGAAGGCGTCGTCACCGCCCGGTCAGTAGCCGCCGGGCAGCGGGATGTCCTCCAGCGCGTCGCGGACGCGGGCCAGCCCGACAGCCAGCTCCGGTGCGGCTTCGCGGAGCCGGCCGAGATCGCCGCGGGTTGCCTGCAGCAGCCCCCAGGACACGCTCCGGCCGAGCTCCAGCGATCGCACGCCGTCGTCCGGCCGCCCAGCGGCGAGGCAGGCCGCGACGGCGTCACCGGCCAGCTGGGCATGTCCGGCCAGCAGGCGCTCGCGGTCACCCCGGCCGATTCCGCGCCACGCCAGCAGCGGCAGCATCGCGACCGCGACACCGTACGCCGTCGCGGCCTCCGGCCAGCGCCCGGTCCGGGCGGCGAGCTCGGCCCATCGGCGGGCCGCCGCCACCCGGTTGTCCAGCGGCGCGGCCGCCTCGCCGGCCGCGGCCGACCAGGCGGACACGGCCGAGGCGTAGTCCCGTTCGTCGGCACGCCGGTCGAACCGCGTCGCGTGGACGATGCCGAGGTTGAGGCCCGCCCCGGCCCCGAACGGGTGGCCGCGGGGCAGCTCAGCCCGGGCTCGGCCGGCCTGCTCCAGCGCCTCCGCCAGTGCCGCCTCCGCCGTCGGGCCGCCGAGCGCCGACAGCTGCCGGAGGGCTACGGCCAGGTTGGACCGGTAGGTCGCCCGGTGCGGATCGGCGGTACCGGACCGCGCCACGGCGTGCCGGAGCGCCGTCACCGCACCGTGGAGATCCGCCGCGTCGCCGCCGGCCTCGAACCGGCTCAGCAGCGACATGCCCACATTGGACAGCCGGCCGGCCAGGGCGGGATGCCGCGCCGGGCTCGCGTTCACCGCACATTCGCCGGCCGCGACCGCGGCGTCGAGGTCGTGGTGGTGGTCGGCGGCCATCTCGCCGCGCACCCTGAGCATGTAGCCCAGGTTCGACAGATACATGCCGCGGTACGGGTCCTCCGGTCCGGTCGCGGAGACCGCCGCGGCCTCCGCCGTGATCGCCGCGTCGAGGTCAGCGGCGCTGCGGTGTCGGACGTGCCTGGTGTGCAGCACACCGGCGAGGTTGGAGAGCCGGCCGGCCAGGTGGGGATGGCCCACGGGCGTGGCGCCGGCGGCGTCCCGGCAGGCGGTGACGGCGGCGTCGAGGTCCGCAGCGTCGCCGGTGTGCCCGGCGCGTGCGGCGAGCGCGCTGCCGAGATTGGCCCGGCTGCTCGCGAAGTACGGGCTGCCCGCCGGCGCCAGCTTCGCCGCCTGCCGGCAGGCCGCGACCGCCTCGTCGATGTGGGCCTGTTCGCCGGCGAGGAGGAACAGGTTGAGCAGCGCGGCACCGAGCCCGGTGTGCAGCAACGCCCTGGCGGGGTGGTCGGCGCCGTCCTCGACGGCCCGCCGGTGTTGGGCGACCGCCCGTTCGAGGTCGGCCGGTACGCCGTGCCGCTCGAATCGGCTGTGCAGCGCGTCGGCGTAGCTGGACCGGTAGGTCGCCCGATACGGATCGCCGGTGGCGATGGCCGCGACCGCCGCCTCCCCGAGCGCGACGGCCCGGTCGAGGTCGTCCGCGCTGTCGTTCCGGTCGGCCCGGATACGTAGCGCGACGCAGAGGTTGGACAGCCGGCCCGCCCGGTCGGGGTCGTCTGCGGGAGTGGTTTCGACTGCCGCGTCGAGCACGGCGACCGCCCGGTCGAGGACCGCCGGCTCCGCGTCGTCCTGGGCGGCCCGCAGCAGATCAGCTCCTTGCGTGGCCAGTTGGTCGGCATCCGCGGCGACGGCGCTCAGCTGGTCGAGCAGCCCGGCCGGGACAAGTTCGGGCGACACCGCGCCCAACGCCTGGAAAATCGTGGTCGCGGCGGCGAGGTCCGCGGGGTCGGCGCTGGCCGCGTACCGGCACAGGCGCAGGAGCCCGACCGCCTGGGCGACCTCGACCGGGATCTCGCCATCCGGAGCCCCCGCGCTCGCGGCCGCCACGAGCCGGTCCGCCGAGTCGAGCGCCTCCGCTGACAGCACCGCGGCGGCGTCACCGCTCTCCGTGTACGCCGACACGCGCGCCAGTACCGCGGCCAACAGCGGGTCGTCGAGTGTCACGAGACTCCCATGCGGACTGGCGCGGCGAGTGCCGCCAACCGTACCGACCCCCGCCCACTCGAATGGGTGAGGCCGGAACGGACCGCCCGTTCCGGCGGTTCCGCCGGCGCCTGCGCTGCGATAGGCAAAGGCCGACACCCGGGGAAGGGATGGCATGACCGACACGACGGCCGAAGGTGGACCCGAGCAGGCACGGATGATCGACCGCCGCATGGCCCTGGCCCGCGAGTGGGACGAGCTCGTGGACCAGGTCCGGGCACTGCCCGGGTTCGAGGACTTCCTGCGGCCGCCGCCGCTCACCAAGCTCCTGCCGGCGGCGAGCGACGGACCCGTGGCGGTGATCAACGTAAGCCGGTGGCGGTGCGACGCACTGCTGGTGACCTCCGGGGAGGTGCACGTCCAGCCGCTGCCCGGTCTCCGCGCCCAGGAGGTGGAGGAGCGGGTCGTCGAGTACCTGCGCGTGCTGGACGCCGCAGGGCAGACCGAAGCGGAGTACCAGGCTGCGCGCGCCGCGGCTGGGAGCGATGCCTCAGCGGCCGCCGAGGACCGGCTCGCGAAGGCCACTGTGGAGCGGCTCCGCGCAGGAGCCAGGGCGGAGGCCATGCTCCGGCTCATCCTGATCTGGCTATGGGAGACGATCGCTCAGCCGGTGCTCCGCGCGCTCGGGCTCGAGCAGACGCCGCCGGAGGGCACGAAGTGGCCCCGGATGTGGTGGTGCCCGACCGGGCTGCTGACGCTGCTGCCGTTACACGCCGCCGGCGATCATCAGGCCCGGGGGGCGGACCGGCCGACGGTGTTGGACCGGGTCGTCTCCTCGTACACGCCGACGCTCCGCGCCCTCGTCGAGGCGCGTGAAACGCCGTCGCGAGCACCCGCGGCGGCGCGACTGCTGGCCGTCACGGTCGGCGAGGTGGAGGGTGAGGTTTCGCTGCGCACGGTCGTGGCCGAGCGGGACGCGCTGCGCGAGCGTTTCGGCGACCAGTGCACTGTCCGTGACGGTTCGGACGCCACCGTTCCCGAGATCACGAAGCTGCTGCCCGAACACCGGTGGGTGCACTTCAGCTGTCATGGCAACCAGTACCTCGACGACCCGTCGCGCGGCGGTCTTCGCCTGTTCGACGACGTGTTGACGATCGCCGCCATCAGCGCCGGCAGGTACGAGGGCGAGTTCGCGTTCCTGCCGGCGTGCAAGACGGCAACCGGTGGCTTCGACCTCGCCGATGAAGCGATCACGCTTGCGGCGGCCCTGCACTACACCGGGTACCGGCATGTCATCGGTACACTGTGGACGGTCTTCGAGGGGACTGCGGCCAAGGTGGCCAGGGCGGTGTACGGATCCGATGCCGCCGAGTTCGATCCGTCGCTGTCGGCTGGGCGCCTCCACGAGGTGCAGCGCGAGCTGCGCGACACCGACCGGCTCAGCGCCTGGACACCGTTTACGCACATCGGGCCGTAGCGGCGTACCCGATCCGTCAGGCGCTCCGCCCCGCGCCGGGTGCCGATGGCAGCAGGCCGGTCCGCGCGCTGAGTCCGGCGACGATCTCCAGTAGCGTGGTCCTGGCCTCGGGGGAGTGCCCGTCCCTGTACAGCCGGTGCGCCACCGTGTCGAGCGCGCGGGCCGGGTCGCGCCACACCGTACTCCCGTACGGCCCGTCCTGTGCCAGATCAAGGGCGGCCTGGCGGGCCGCGACGTGCAGGCGCTCGTCGGCGCCGTTCAGGTGTCCCAGCAGCGGATCGGGGTCGCCGAGCTGGCCGAGGGCGATGAGGCGTCCGGCCGCCACGCTGGGGTGTCCGCCGGATGTGTCGAGGGCGGTGATCCGGTCGGCGACAGCGGTGGCGATGCCGTCGCTGCTCCGGTCCGCGCCGAGCAGCGCACACCGGACGAGGAAGCCGCCCGCCGTCAACACTTCGGAAAGGGCGGCGAGGGTCAGCACGCCGTAGTCGCGGTAGCCGAACTGCCGCACCATCGTCGCCAACCGCGGTAGGCCCAGCAGGTCGTGCACCAGGCCCAGAGCGCCGGTGAGCCGCGCGGTGGCGGCGGCCCGGACGAAGTCGACGGCCGCCCATGTGGCGCCGGGCGTGGGCTGGGCCGACCGCAGCGCGTCGAGGCTCGGCCGGTCGAGCACCAGCCGCGGCGGTGGCGTGGCATCGAGGTGAAACGCGGGCATCGCCAGGCCGGCGACGCCGATGGCCCGGTCGCCGGCGTTGCCGGTGACGAGCAGGGCGGCCGACAGGCGCAGCCTGGAGTGCCGGAACAGCGCAGGCCGCACGGGCCAATGCATGCGGGCCGGGTCACCAGCGGCCGTCAGGCGGACCCTGACCGCGTGGGCCAGCCGTGCGCCCTCGACCTCGTCGAGCCGGGCGACGGCGGAGACCAGCGCCGCGAGTGCCTCGGTCCGGGCGGCGTCCCGCGGAGCGTCGAGAAGTGCCAAGGCGAGCGCGCGCAGGTGCGGTAGGGCTTCGGCTCCGCACGCCGGTGCGGCAGCCGCGGCGGCGAGTAACCGGGCTGGGCTGCCGTCCGGGTGCACCAGGGCGACGAGGTCCGCGGCCTGTCCCCGGGCGATCCCCAGCAGCCGGTGCGCGGCCGCGGTGGCGCCCCGGTCGTCCGCGGCGGCGAAGTGCCGCAGCGCCTCTTCGGCCGTCGCCTCGGTGAGCACCCGGACCGCGTCGTCCAGGAGGTCCGGAGTGGACGCGACCAGCCATCGGTCGATCGCGTCGCCCGCCGTTTGGCTGATCTCGAAGGCGAACCGGTGGGCCAGGAGGCGATCGAGGTCGTCGGCGAACGTCTCGCGCAGCAGCCTCGCCCGCTCCGCCTGAGTGTGCTCGATTAGCCCGGCCACCGTCTCAGTGGGCAGCCGGCGATCGAGTTCCGCCAGCCGGTCCGCGGCCGCCGTCCGGTAGGCCGTGTGGAGGGCGGCGGGCAGCGGCACGTCGAGCGCGGCGAGGGCGTTGTGGGCGGCTTGCCGGTAACGCCACGGCGCCCCGGGTACGCACCCGTCGGCGATCAGGACGGCGAGCTGGGTCGCGCCGGCCCGCGCCGCGTACTCCACCGCGGCGATCCGTAGGTCGAGCGGCTCGGCCTGGTCGGCCAGCAGATGACCGATCAGGCGCGACAGCTCGTGCGGGTACGGCGGCGGGCTGCCCGCGGTGTCGCACAAAACCGCCAGGCCAGTGAGCCGGGATCGCACCGGGACGGTCCGGTCGCCGACCACGCTCCGCAGCACATCCTCCCCGGCCGTACCCACGGCGTGCAGGGCCGCGGCGGCGCGCCGCCACTCGGCCTCGCCCAGCCGCGGGTCGCGCAACGCCGTCTCCCGCTCGGCCAGAAAGAGCTCGACCGCACCAATGGCGGTGGGCGCGGCAGCGGCGAGCAACCGGCCGGCGAACACGGGATCGGCACGCCGAAGCTCCGGCAGGACGGCCGCGAGCACGTCCGCCGCGGCGCC
>Ga0272482_10000125_pt1 | contig 24357 bp, 24 predicted proteins | sample RVTome_8_FD_192427 | JGI IMG/M metagenome (GOLD analysis project Ga0272482, IMG submission 192427) | Soil microbial communities from uranium-contaminated site in the Upper Colorado River Basin, Wyoming, United States - RVT160D0 (version 2) ...
GCAGCGCCACCATGGCCACGCCGTCCCGGCTGGACACCGGCTGCGGGCGGCGTTCGATCAGCCCGCTGGCCGCGTACTCGAAGCCGAGGCTGATGCTCACGGTGTAGTCCGGCGGCCCGACGACGACCGCGCCGCCCCCTTCGAGATGACCCCCGTAGGAGTAGAACGCGACCGGGAAGTCGGCGTCGCCGTTGCCGCCTTCCTCCATCCGCTCCGGCGTGGCACCGGGCGGGCCGTGGTAGGTGATGCGCTCCCACAGGGTGATGAGACCCAGCCGCAGCTTCACCAGCAGGATCGCCACGCGCCGCCCCGGGATGTCCCCCGCGTAGATCACGTGGATGCTCTCCCGGTCGGTCACCTTCCACAGTCCCTCCGGGTCGGAGAGGTCCTTGACCTGCCGGCGCAGACCCGCCAGCCAGGCCTTGTCGCCCGCGAGCCCACCCCGGGTGGGCACGTCGAGGAAGGCCGGCGAGCGCGCGGCGACCGCGATGCCCGGCGCCCAGCCCGGCAGCGGCACCACGTTGGTCTGGACGCCGACCAGCGCGGCGACCGCGGCGGCGAGCACCCCGGTGCGGAGGCGGCGGTTGCGCCGGTGCACGCTCTCGCGGCGGGTGAACGCCGCCCGGGTGCGCGGCGGGAGGCGGCGCAGCGCCCGGAGCAGCACCTCCCGGTTGTCCACCTGGCCGTAGCGGTCGGCCTGACCGCCCGGCCGGCCCTCGTCGCTGGGCAGCAGCGGCACCTCGGCCCACCTGCGGCGACGGCGCCACGAGATCGCCGTGTTGATCATCACCCGCCGGGTGTACACCTCCGGCGAGTCCGCCCGCTCGATGCGCCGCCAGTGCCGGTGCGTCTTCTCCAGCGCCGCCTGCACCAGGTCCTCGGCGAGCCCGCGATCCCGCGTGAGCAGATACGCCGTCCGGCTCAGCGGCTCCCACTGGCGGACCACGAAATCCCGGAACGTCTCGTCGTCGTCGGTCATCCGCGCTCCAGGAGGCGGCGCCGGTCGGGGCTCTTCATGGGCGGTAAGACGCCGCCGGCCCCGAGTAGGTTGAGTACCCCGCGATCAGGACGGTGTGCGTCCGGATGTGGAACGCGCCGCCGGACACCACACTGGCCCGGACCAGGTCACCCACCGCCGCCCGCTGCGGCGTCGTGAGCCGCACGCCCGTGAGGCTGTCCAGGTACGCGACGAGCGGCTCGGCGGCGTGGACCGCTATCGCCCCCGGATAGCGCTCGACCGACACCCGGGTAAAGTGGCGCTCCACCTGCGCGGGACCGCTCTCGGCGGTGAAGTCGCCGCGGCCGCGGCCGGTCATGAGGTCGGGGCGGCCGATCGCCGGCCCGATCGCGAACAGCTCGGCGAGGTGGTCACGCCCGTTGGTCGCGGCCACGAGCCGGCCACCCGGCCGCAGCACGCGGGCGAACTCGCGCAGCGCGGCCTCCGGCTCGTCCACGTGGTAGAGCATGTGGTTGGCGACCACGGTGTCGAAGCTGCCCGCGCGAAACGGCAGGCCGCCCGCGTCGCACCGCACGACACGGGCGCCGGGCACGGCCTGGAGCCGCGCGCACATCGCGGCCGAGAAGTCGGCCAGCGTGAGGCGGCGCACGCCCCCGGCGTGCGCCCACAGCTCGCCCGTGCCGGCGCCGACCTCCAGCACGTCGCCGCCCGCCGGGAGCCGCTCACCCACCCAGGAGAACCATCGCCGCGGGTACGTGCCGTAGCGGTGCAACGCCATGCGAGCGGTGAGGTTTCCGGTCGTGGTCGCGTACTGGTCACGGGCCTGCGCCGAGGGTGTGAGATCCATCGAATGCCTCCGGGGCTCCGCTCCCGCGGGAGGGGCCGGGCGACGAGCCCGGCCCCTCCCGCTGACCGCCGGCTCAGCCGAGCAGGGCGCCGTCCGCGTCCGGGGCGGCGGTCGCCATCGTGCGGGCGGCCGCCGGTGGGGTACGCGGCGGGATGGTGGAGGTGTCGTACGCGAACGTGGCCACCGCGGTCGCGACGGCGTCCGCGTTGGTGTCGAGCGCGAACGTGTTGACGTTGCCGAACAGCCGGTACTCGCGGCGTAGCTGCCGGTAGAGCGCGGCGTCGGCGCCGTCGCGCTCGGGCGTGAGGCTGTCGCACGGCGCGTGGTAGCACGGGTCGTACTGCGCACCCGCGACACCGCCCCACAGCGCGACGTCCGCCGGCGTCTTCAGCACCTCGGCGCCGGTGAAGAGCCCACCGGCCGGGATGCCGACACCGGCCGCGATGAACGGTCCGTAGTCGGAGCGGCCGGTGAAGTCGGACGCCGCGGTGGCCTCCCCGCGGGATGCGAAGAACGCCTCGAAGACGTCCTCGATCTGCGCGGAGCCGGGCGGGCCGGCGGGCGAGCCGGACGCGGCCGAGTCGTCGCCGTCGTACACGCCGAACGTGTAGTTGGGCGACCCGATCATGTCGAAGTTGAGGTAGAGCGCGATCTTGTCCCGCTCCGCCTGCGGCAGGTTGGCGACGTAGAACGTGGAGCCGGAGAGGTTGGACTCCTCAGCACCCCACCAGGCGAAACGTACCTTGTTCTTCGTCTTGAGCTTGGCCATCCGCAGCGCGACCTCGAGGATGCCGGCGCTGCCGGTGCCGTTGTCGTTGATGCCGGCGGTGTCGGGCTCGGAGTCGAGGTGGGCGCCGACCATCACGACCTCGTTCGGGTCGCCCCACCGGGACTCGGCGATCACGTTGGACGTGTTCCGGGTCTCGGAGATCGCCTCGACCGAGATCTCCATGGTCAGCGTGCCGGCCTGGGCCGCCGCGACCAGCGCCGCGCCGAAGTCGTACGAGACCGAGACGGCGGGGATGCCGACCGGCACACCGAGGGTGCCGGCGAAGAGCCCGAACCGGTCCGGGTTGGCCTCCGGCGTGCCGTTGCCCTGGTTGAAGATGATCGCGCCGATCGCGCCGGCGGCCTCCGCGTTCTGCACCTTGAGGCCGAAGCCGCAGGTGGTGCCGGGCGCGGCCCCGCGCTGCATGAGCGCGATCTTCCCGGCCACCTCGGGGCCGAAGTCGCTGGCCTCGCAGCCGGAGGTGCTGGCCCGCGGCGGCACGAGGTTGACGTCGACGGGCGCGACCGCGCCGCTGGCCGTGCCGGCGCCCGAGCAGGTCAGCACGTCGTAGTCGGTCTGGTCGACATAGGTGGTGGGGGTGGGCGTGAGCTGCTGGAACGACGAGCCCGTGTCCTCGCAGAACGTGAACGAGAACGGCTGGCGCGTCACCTTGTAGCCGGCGTGCCTGGCGAGGGCCGCGACGTAGTCGGCGCTGCGGTCATAGCCGCTCCCGCCGGACGCGCGGTTGCCGCCGCTGATCGCCGCGATCCCCTGAAACGCCACGAGGTGGCGAAGCACGCCGGAAAGCGTGACATCCTTCGTGAGCTTCTTGACCGGATTGTCGTTGGAATGCGCCTGCGCCGGTGCGGCGACAGTGAAAGCACCCAGCAGCACGGCAGCGACGGCCGCGCCACATAAGCGTCTGATCGAGCGAGACACCACGGTGTGTTCTCCCTTTCCCGAACACGGAACGGTAGCTCCGATATCCAGCAATCTAGATACGGCACTCTCCGTGTGGAAGGGGTTACAGGGCCGATGGCCCGCCCGCTCCAGAAGCCCGACCGGGCGGACGACCCCGATACCTCGGACCGGAGGTTGTTTTCGCGCCGCCGGTGTGCAGTCAGCAGCCGTGTTTGACAGCGGTGACCGCCAGGTTCCACGGCACGACGCGGCCGTCGGCGGCGTCCGGGCGCCAGGGCCGCAGCCCCGTGTCCAGCTCCTCCACTGAGGACAGTCGCAGTGTCTCCCGGGCGAGAAACGCGCCGAGGAACGTGGACAGCGTCAGGTTGCGCGCACCCACCCGACTACGCACCGGGAAGCGGCCGCTCGTGTCGCGCTGGAGCCGCTCGTCGCCGTACCCCGGCGTGAGGCACAGGCGGCCGTCGTCGACCTCGGCGCTCCGGTCGGCGAACGCGCCCACGTACGCCGGGTGCAGCCCCAGGTAGATCAGGCGCCCGCCGGGGCGCAGCACGCGCGCGGCCTCGGCGACCGCGGCCGGGAAGTCGTCGATGTCGGTGTGCGTGAACGTCATGAGCACCACCGGCACCGAGCCATCGGCGAGCGGCAGGCGCCGCGCGTCGCCCCGGACGACCCGCCGTTCGCGGGCAGCGGCGAGGCGCAGCTGGTCGCCGGAGAAGTCCACGCCGACGACCGTGTAGCCGCACGCGCGCACGGCCGCGAAGTGCAGGCCGGTGCCACAGCCGACGTCGACGCAGACCGGGTCGCCGGGACCGGCCGGGCCGAGCAGCCGGGCGAGCACCCCGCCCGAACCCTCCTGCGATCCGTAGCCCCGGAAGGTCTCGTCGTACCAGTCGGCGTGCCCGTCGTACCGGGCCGTATCCATGGTCGTCATTCCTCAAGACTGCCGGACGGGGCCCGCGCGGTGGTAGCCGCTCAGGCCTCGCGGGCCGCCCGCTCCCCCCGGCGCGCCCAGAAGCCGCCACCGCCCAGCTCCACGGTCACCACGCGGTCCGCCCGTGCCGGAAGCTCCACTTCGGACAGACGCTCTTCGAGGTGGTACGGCACGAGGATCGTACTCATACGCCGACCCTAGCGGGTCGCGCAGCCCGTGCTCGGTCGCCACAATGCGTTGATGCGGATATCACGGCGGACGAAGACCGAGCGGGACGTCGTCGCCGCGTTTCGGGCCGGGGTGCCGCTCGACCTGCGTGGGCGGCGCGACGCGCGGGTGCGGAGCGAGGTGATCCGGTTCCTGCTGCTCGGCGGCGCCGCCGCGGAGGCCGGCACGCTGCCGCTGCTGTGGCTGAAGGGCGCGCGGGTCACCGGCCCGCTGGAGGTCGAGTACGCCGACGTCAGCGCCCCCGTCGAGCTCGAGCGGTGCACGTTCGACGAGGCGGTCAGCTTCTTCGGCTCGCACCTGCGGCGGCTCGGCCTCGAAGGGTCCACGATGCCCGAGCTCACCATCGCCAACGCCACGTTCGACGCGAGCGTGCGCCTGATCGGCTGCCGCGCGGGCGCGGTCCGGGCGGGGCTGGCTCAGATCAGCGGCTCCCTGCTCATGGATGGCGCCCGCGTCGCGAGGCTGGACGCCTTCGCGATGCGGGTGAGCACCGACGTGCTCGCCGGCGACGGCTTCGCCTGCGAAGGCGTGCTGCGGGTGGACCGCGCCGAGATCGGCGCCGGGCTGCACTGCCAGCGGGCCACGCTCCATACGCTCTCCGCCCGCCACCTCACCGCCCGCGAGCTCGTCCTGCTCCCCACCGGGCGGCCAGAAGGCGGCGTCGACCTCAGCCACGCCCGGGTCGGCGTCCTCCGTGACGACCCGGCCACCTGGCCGACCGCGCTGTGCATCGACGGCTTCGTCTACGGGGTGCTCGACGGCGAGCCCACCGACCGGCGGCCGTGGCTGCGGCTCGACTCGGACAGGTTCCGGCCGGGGGCGTACGGGCAGCTGGCCCGCACCTACCGCGAGGCCGGTCGCGACGACGACGCGCGGACCGTGCTGCTCGCGGGTGAGCGCCACCGCCGCGAGGGTCTGCGCTGGCCGGGGCGGTGGTGGGGCCGCCTGCAGGACATCACCGTCGGGTACGGCTACCGGCCGCTGCGGGCCGCCGCCTGGCTGGCCGCCCTCCTCGCGATCGGCACGGCCGTCTTCGGCGCGGAGCGACCCCGGGCCGCCGACGCCGCCGGCGGGCCGGAGTTCGCCGCCCCGGTCTACACCCTCGACCTGATCGTGCCCGTGGTCGACTTCGGGCAGCAGTCGGCGTTTCATCCGCGCGGTGCCACGGCGTGGCTGGCCTATGCTCTGATCGTCGCCGGCTTGCTGCTGGTCACCACCATCACGGCGGCGGGAGCCCGCCGGCTGCGCCGAAACTGACGCCGCGCCCGTCCAGGCGGGACACCTAGGGCACGACCTGTTATAGATCAGCAACCTCTGATCGGGTTGACGTGGGTGTGACACACGCCATAAGTTTCCCCTCGCGCAATTTGTTCGCAACATTCTCGATATAACCGCGTTCGTCGATTTATCCCCTGGGCACGGGAAAGGGTCGACCGTACGATGCGTCCTCGCGCGAGGTTGTTCCATACGGGTGTGTCACTGCTGGTCACGGCGTCACTGGTCCTGGCCGGTGGCTGCGGCACGGCCGGTCCCGGCGCGTCCCGGGACCGGATCCAGGTCTGGGCACTGCAGGATCCGCAGAACGAGCCGGTCATCCGGGCCGGGCTCGGCGAGTTCAACAGCGGCTCGCCGGTCCGGGCCGAGCTCGTCACGTACGTCAACGACGCGTACAAGCAGAAACTCCACGTGTCGATGGGGTCACCCAACGCACCCGACGTCTTCTTCAACTGGGGCGGCGGCAACCTCGCCGAGTTCGTCACCGCCAACCAGGTCGTCGACCTGTCCCACGCGCTTGCCGCGCGGCCGGACGTGCGGGACGCGTTCCTGCCGAGCGTGCTCGCCGTCGGGCGCATCTCCAACGGGCAGTACGGCCTGCCGATGAACGGCATCCAGCCGGTCGTGCTCTTCTACCACAAGGGTGTCTTCGCCAAGGCCGGCCTCGCGCCACCGAAGACCTGGTCCGATCTGCTGTCCCTCGTGGACGCCTTCAAGGAGCGGAAGGTGACGCCGATCGCGCTGCCCGGCTCGCAGGGCTGGACCGAGCTGATGTACCTGGAGTACCTGCTCGACCGCATCGGCGGCCCGGACCGCTTCTCCGCGATCGCCGCTCAGCGCTCCGGCGCCTGGCGCGACCCGGCGGTGCTGCGCGCGCTCCAGATGTGCCAGGAGCTGGCCGAGCGGGGCGCGTTCGGCACCAACTTCGCGTCCATCAACTACGACAACACCGGCGCCTCCAAGCTCTTCGCCACCGGCAAGGCCGCGATGTTCCTGATGGGCAGCTGGGAGTACACGAGCCAGCTGAGCAACAACCCGGACTTCGTCAAGCGCGGCGACCTCGGCTGGACCACGTTCCCCACTGTGGACGGTGGCCTCGGCGACCAGGCCAACGTGGTCGGCAACCCGGCCAACTACTTCTCGGTCGCGGCGAGCAGCCCGCACGTGCGCGACGCCACCACGCTGCTGATCGACACGCTCTCCTCCGACGCGTACGTGCGCGACCTGGTCAACTCGGGCCAGGTGCCCGCCGTCGCGGGTGTCGAGGCGAAGCTGGCCGGCACGCCGAACGCCGAGTTCGCCACGTTCACCTACGAGATGGTGGCGAAGGCGCCGAGCTTCACCCAGTCCTGGGACCAGGCGCTGAGCCCCACGGTCGGCACCGAGATGCTCACCAACCTGCAGAAGCTCTTCCTCTCCGACATCAGCCCGGAAGAGTTCGTCGAAGCCATGGAAAAGGCGTCATGAGCGAGCGCGGCCTGCTGAACCCGCGCCGCGAGGTGCGGACCGTGGTGCTCGTGCAGGCGTCCCAGCTCCGCCCGGCCCGCCGCGAGCGGCCCGGCTTCCTGTGGGCCGCGCCCGCCGCCGTCTTCTTCACCATCTTCGGCATCGTGCCGATCGCCGTCGTGCTCTACCTGAGCTTCACCACCTGGAACGGCCTCGGCACACCGGAGTGGACCGGCACCACCAACTGGCGGGCGCTGCCGGAGGACACCGACGCGCTGCACTCGATCTGGGTCACCGCCAAGCTCACCATCTTCTGCTGGCTCATCCAGACGCCGCTGTCGCTGCTGCTCGGGGTGTGGGCGGCCGGCCCGCAGCGCAACCGCGCGATACTGTCCACCCTGTTCTTCCTGCCGCTGCTGCTGTCCACGGCGGCGATCGCGCTCACCTGGCTGTCCCTTCTGGACCCCAACTTCGGCCTCGCCGCGAGCCTCGGCTCCTACGTGGGCGTACCCGACGGAAACTTCCTGGGCGACGACAGCCGCGCCCTGTACGCGGTGGCCGCCGTGATCTCCTGGCAGTTCGTGCCCTTCCACACGCTGCTCTACCAAGCGGCGGCGCGGCAGATCCCGGTCGCGATGTACGAGGTGGCCGAGATGGACGGCGCCCGCACGATGCGCCAGTTCATCTCCATCACGCTGCCCCAGCTGCGCAACACCATCATCGCGTCGTCGGTGCTCGTCGTCGTGGGCTCGCTCACCTACTTCGAGTCGATCCTGTTGCTCACCAACGGCGGGCCGGGCACGGCGACCCGCGTGCTGCCGCTGCACATGTACGTCAAGGGCTTCGTCGGCTTCGACATGGGCTACGCCAGCGTGCTCGCGGTGCTGCTGGTCGCGGTGGGCACGGCGCTGTCGGTGCTGATCGTGCGGTCGACCGGATACCACCGCATGAACAGCGACCGGGAGGGGATGTAGGAAGTGACCATCTACACGGCCGCGCGCCACCGTGCGGCGGAGCCCCGCCCCCGCGTCACCGCCACCCGCACGCGGCCACCCGGACGCGGCACCGCCGGCCGCCGCCGACCGGTCAACGCGGCCGCCGGCATCGCGGCCAGCGTCTGGCTCGTCATCGTGGCCGTCCCGCTCTACTACATCGCGCTGACCAGCCTGCGCACCTCCGACTCCTACCTCACCGACGGCGCGCTGACGCCGCCCTCCGGCCTGACGCTGGAGAACTACCGGCAGGTGGTCGACCTCGGCTTCGACACCTTCATCTTCAACAGCACCATCGTCACCGTCATCACGATGGTGCTCGTGCTGCTGATGGCGCTACCCGCGGCGTACGCGATCGTGTTCGGCGGGACCCGGGCGGTCCGGGCCACGTTCAACACGTTCCTCTTAGGACTCGCCATCCCCGCGCAGGCGGTCATCATCCCGATCTACCTGCTGATCACCCGCCTGCACCTCTACGACTCGCTCACCGCGATCATCCTGCCCACCGCCGCGTTCTCGCTGCCGATGGCGATCGTCGTGCTCACCAGCACCCTCCGCGACATCCCCCGCGAGCTCTTCGACGCGATGACCGTCGACGGCGCCGGCACGGTCGAGCTCTTCCGCCGGCTGGTGCTGCCGCTCTCCCGGCCCGGCCTGGTCAGCGTCGGCATCTTCAGCGGCCTCAACGCCTGGAACGGCTTCATCTTCCCGCTCGTACTGACCCAGAGCGAGGCGCGCCGGGTGATCCCGCTCGGCCTCTGGAATTTCCAGAGCCGTTTCGGTACCGACGTACCCGGCCTTCTGGCCGCCGTGGTGCTCTCGACCGTGCCGGTGCTCGCCCTCTACCTCTTCGGCCGCCGCCAGCTCCTGCGCAGCCTCTCCGCCGGTTACGGCCGCTAGGCCTGTCCGGCGGATCAGGCCGGACAGGCCAAGCGGCGCCGAGGAGGGCTCAGCGCTTGAGCGTGAAGGTGAAGTCGCCGGAGAGCTTGCCGCTCAGCCGCACCGCCGAGACGAGTTTCCCCTCCGTGATCAGTCTCTCGACCTCGGCCCGGGAAAGACCGCAGCCTTCGGCGATCAGCCGCACCGGCCGGACCGGGATCGGCGCCACGAAGCGGACCGAGACGTCGATCACCTCGTGGTCCAGGTGATCCGATCCGCCGGTGTCGAGGCGCCAGGCGCCGTCCCAGTCGAGGGCGATGCGGTTGCGGCGCCGCACCGCCGGATCCTGGAGCAGCTCGGCCGTCAGGCCGGGGTCGTTGTGGTGCAGCCGGTCCAGCAGCTCAGGTCGTACGAAGCGCACGTTCGTCCGCTCCAGGACCGTGAGCTTCGCTGTCTCCCCGCACGCGGTGCAGAGCGCGAGGAGCCAGGCGTCGATGAGCTTGTGGTTGGCGTTGACGCGAAACTTGCCGCTTGCCCGGAAGCGCTCGGACCCGCACGCGTGGCAACGGCGGCGAACGAGCGGCAGGCAGGTGGGCATGACCACCCAGATTTTGAGCATGGAAGTACACCGGTTTCAGTGAGAAAATCCGCAGCGAAAGGAGCGCGGCGCGGATGCGCGACGCGCGACAGATCAGCTCTCGGTAGGTCTCACAGGGTGTACAACGGCGCGTCCTTTGACTAGACGACGTGGTCCGGCAGCACGGTATGGCGCGCGGCGGGCGCCACGCCACTGGTTTTCGGCCGTCTCCCAGCGGTCGGCGCCGGGCGGCGGCCTCAGAAGGTGTACAGCGTCAGGTAGTCGGGCAGCAGAACGCGCGTGCGGGGCGCGAACCTTCGCACGGAGGCCAGGAGGGTCGAGGCGCTCGCGGTCGCCCGGGGTGGTAGTGGGGCGATCCGCACGCCCGGGAAGGCCATCGAGTAGGACGCGTTGCGGCTGTGCGGCGAGGCGACCACCTCCCCGTCACCACCCGGGCCACGGTATCCGGGGCGGGGGCTATCGTCGTCAGGTGGATCTGTTCCGGCACCTGCGCTTCGGCCCGGCGCGGGCGGCCGCCCCATGACCGACCCCACCGGCATCGTCCGGCGCGGCTACGACGCCATATCCCGCCGCTACCGGGGCGACGACGAGACGCCCGCCGAGTACCTGGAGTGGCTCGCGATCCTGGGCAGCCGGCTGCCGGCGCGGGGCCGCGTGCTCGACCTCGGCTGCGGCAACGGGATCCCGGTCGCCAAGGCCCTCGCCGACGCGGGGCACGAGGTCACCGGCGTCGACCTCAGCGACGTGCAGGTCGAGCGGGCCCGCCGCCTCGTGCCGGGGGCCACCTTCCGGCGTGCCGACGCCACCGAGGTCACCTTTCCCGAGGCCAGCTTCGACGCGGTCCTCTGCCTGTACGCGCTCATCCACATGCCGCTCGACCGCCAGCCCCCGCTGATCGCCCGCATCGCCGGGTGGCTGCGGCCCGGCGGCTGGCTCCTGGCCACCACCGGCGCGTCCGCGTGGACCGGCGCCGAGGAAGGCTGGCTGGGCGGCGAGGCCACGATGTGGTGGAGCCACGCCGACGCCGGCACGTACCGCGGCTGGATCACCGAGGCGGGCCTGCGGGTCGAGTCCGAGGCGTTCGTGCCGGAGGGCGGCAGCGGCCACCAGCTCTTCTGGGCCCGCCGCGCCGGCGGCTAGCCCAGCCCGCGCCGCATCGATACATTGCGATGCATGAACCGCTACCCCACGCTCTCGCGCGCCGCCACCGCCATCGCGGCCGCCGCCACCGCACTCGTCGCCCTCGCCGCTCCGGCGACCGCCGCCGGCCCGGCCACGGCCCAGAAGTTCTACGCCGACTCCGGCGACCGCTGCACGTACGGCCAGACCGAGGGCGTCCTCACCTGGCGCGTGCTCAGCCCCTCCATCTACCCGACCGTCCTCGTCGAGGGCGCCGTCGCCGACCAGCCTTCCCGCAACGCCCCCGGCCTGTGCCCGGACGACGGGATGTACACGGTGGCCAGCTACGTCGCGTACGCCGGCCGGACCATCGTCGACTCCAGCCAGGCCCGCGCCGACAACGGCACCGTCCTGGTGAACGACGTGCTCGGCGACCGGGCCGCCCCCGCCGTGATCGACCGGGTCGTGGTCGGGGTCTGCCGCTTCCCGAGCACCCCGATCGGCATCTCGTACTGCGGCTCCCCGCAGACGTACACCCTGCCCCGCGCCCTGTGACGACCGTCCGGTGTCCCGGCTGCCCGGCGCCCGGGGAGTCGGGATATCGGCGCAGCGAGGCTAGGGCCTGTGCAGGAAGGCCGCGAGGGTCGCCACCAGCCACTGTGGATCGTCCAGCCACGGGAAGTGACCCGCGCCCGGTGCGACGACCAGCTCCGCGTCCGGAAACAGCCCGGCGTACTCGACGGCGCGTTTCGGTGGAAGCCCCATGTCGTACTCGCCGGCGACCAGCAGCACCGGCACCCGCAGGTCGGCGACCGCCGAACGCACCTCGTGCGGGTCGATCGCGCCGGCCGAGTAGTAGACCGCGGCCGCGTCGACGTTGGTCAGGGTCCGCTCGGCGGCAGCGGCGGCCTGGCTGGCGGCGTCCCACCGCCGGTAGCTGAACGGCGTGACCGCGCCCCACTCGGCGGCGGTGCCCCGCCCCGCCCAGATCCGCTCGAACGCGGCGAACGCCGCCGGAAACCACTCCTCACCGCGGCGCAGCTCGGCCACCTCGCGGCGGTCGGCGTCGGCGATGTCCAGGCCGACCACGCGCGGGCTGGGGTTGAGCAGGACCAGGCGGCCGACCCGCCGCGGATAGCGGGCGGCGTACAGCACCGCGAGGGTGCCGCCGGCCGAGTGTCCGGCGATGTCGATCCGCTCCAGCCCGAGGTGGGCCCGGAGCGCCTCGACGTCGTCGACCTGCTGATCGCACCGGTAGCTGGCCTGGTCCGCGGGCGCGGCCGAGTCGCCGGTGCCGCGCAGGTCGAGCCGCACCAGCTCGCGGTGCGCGGAGAGCCCGCCGAGGTCGTCGAGGTAGACCGACGCCTGCATGGGGCCGCCGGGCAGGCAGATCAGCGGATCCCCCACCCCCGCCCGGTGGGCCGCGAGCCGGGTGCCGTCGAAGGCGTTCAAGGTTTCCACCCGGCGAGCCTAGCCACCCGCCCGCCGGCTAGGTGAGGCCGCGGGTGAGCCCGAGGAGGAACTCGGCGTTGCTGCCCGTCTTCGCCAGCCGCTCCAGCAGGTGGTGCAGGGCCTGCTGGGGGCTCTGGCCGTGCAGCGCCCGGCGGAGCCGGCCGACGATGGCGGCCTCGTCCGCGCCGAGCAGCAGATCCTCCTTGCGGGTGCCGGAGGCGAGCACGTCGACCGCCGGGTAGAGGCGCCGTTCGGCGCTGGCCCGGTCGAGCCGGAGCTCGGCGTTGCCGGTCCCCTTGTACTCCTCGTAGATGAGCGTGTCGCCCACCGAGCCGGTCTCGACCAGCGTGCTCGCGATGATGGTCAGCGAGCCGCCGTCCTCGATGTTGCGCGCCGCGCCGAGGAGCCGCTTGGGCGGGTGGACGGCGTTGACGCTGATGCCGCCGGAGAGGATGCGGGCGGACGAGGGCGCGATGTGGTTGTACGCGCGGCCCAGCCGGGTCAGCGAGTCCAGCAGCAGCACCACGTCGTGGCCGAGCTCGACGAGGCGCTTGGCGCGTTCGACGGCGAGCTCGGCGGTGGCGGTGTGCTCGTGCGGCGGCCGGTCGAACGGTGAGGCGATGACCTCGCCCTTGACCTCCCGCCGCATGTCGGTGACCTCCTCCGGCCGCTCGTCGACGAGCAGCACCATGAGGTGGCACTCGGGATGGTTCCGCGTGATGGCCGCGGCGATCGCCTGCAGCACCATGGTCTTGCCGGCCTTGGGCGGCGAGACGATCAGCGCCCGCTGGCCCTTGCCGATCGGCATGACCAGGTCGATGACGCGCGTGGTGAGGACGTGTGTTTCGGTCTCGAGCATAAGCCGTTCGCGGGGATGCAGCGGGGTGAGGTCGTAGAAGTGGGGCCGCGCACGGGCGTCGCCGGGCGCCATGCCGTTGACCGTGTCCAGCCGCACCAGCGGCGCCGGCTGGCGTCCCCGCGGCGCGGTGCCGCCCGCGCCGGTGACCAGGTCGCCGGGGCGCAGCCCGTGCCGCCTGATCAGCGTGGCCGGCAGGTACACGTCGCCGGGGCCGGCCGTGTAGCCGCCGGCGCGCAGGAAGCCGTGGTCGCCGGCGATGTCGACGATGCCGGTGACGGGAGTCGGCGGGCGCGCGCCAGCCGCGTTGTCGTTGTCGTTCAATGGGTTCTCCTGAGCGCATGAGGATGCGACGGGTGGGCACGAGAAGACGGCCCATGTGTCGCAAGGAATCCCCTTAGGACGGTGACGTCCTGTTTGGGGTGATACACCCAAGCGGGCGGCATATGTGCCGGCATCCGCAGTGGGCGCTCCACCCAAGGTAACCATTCACCCGCCGAAAAGCAACCAGCCCACGGCCACGACCATCCACATTGAACTCGACGCCGGCGCTTGCGGCTGTGCCTCCAGGCACCGCCCGTAGAGCGTCCTAGGAGGCTGGGCTGATGGCTGAAGCGCACGGTCGCCCGGGGAGGTTCCCCTACGGCGTATTGCGGATGCGGACGGCACCGTCGCTGCCGCACCATGGTCCTCGTGCATTCCGCGATCACCGTGACGCCGGGCCTGCTGCCGGACGTGCTCCTGCACGTCGCGGTGGTGCGGCCGGTCTTCGTGTGGGGTGCGCCCGGCATCGGCAAGAGCTCGCTGGTCCGCGACTTCGCCGCCTCGCTCGGGCTGGAGTGCGTCACGCTGGTCGGCACCCAGCTCGCCGCCGAAGACCTCATCGGCGTACCGGAGCTGCGTGACGGCCGCAGCCGCTTCGCGCCGCCCGAGTCGATCGCGCGGGACGAGCCGTACTGCCTCTTCCTCGACGAGCTCAACGCCTCCACGCCGGAGGTGCAGAAGGCGTTCTACTCGCTGATCCTGGACCGGCGGATCGGTTCGTACGCGCTGCCGCCCGGCTCGATCGTCATCGGCGCCGGCAACCGCTCCACCGACAACGCCCTCGCCCGGCCGATGGCCTCGGCGCTCGTCAACCGCCTCGTCCACGTACACCTGCGGGCCAGCGTCGACGACTGGCTGGCCTGGGCGGGCGGCGCCGGCATCCACGGGTGGATCGTCGACTACCTCACCGAGCGCCCCAACCAGCTGTGGTCCGAACCGCCCAAAGTGGAGGAAGTCTTCTCCACCCCACGCAGCTGGCACATGCTCTCCGACGCCCTGCGGTCGTACGGCGAGAACATCCCCGACCAGACGCTGCGGTTGCTCGCCGCCGGCACGCTCACCCCCGCGCACGCCTCGGCGTTCTGCGGGTACGTGAAGATCGTGCGCCACCGCTACGGGCTCGACGCCGTCGTGCGGGGCGACGCGGGGTGGCCCACGGCGCCGGCCGACCGCGACCTGCTCTACTTCCTCGCCGAGTCGTTCCGGGCCCGGCTCATCAAGGACCTGCCGGCGGGCAAGCAGCACGCCTCACCGGCGCTGCGCCAGTTCGCCCACCGGGCCAAGGCGCTGCTGGTCGAGCTGGCCGAGATCTCCCTCGAATGCGCCCAGCTGGTCATCGCCACCGACGAGGACGGCACGCCGGTGCTGCCGGCCTGGTTCCTGGTCGAGGTGAGCCGCGACCTGCCCCGCCTCGTCGCCGCCCGGGCCTAGCCATGGCGAAGAAGCGCAAGGAACAGGTCGACCCGAACGTCGCGGCCTTCCAGGCGGCCTGGCGGGCGCTGGGTGCCCACCCGATGTTCGAGCCGATGCTCGACATCCCGATGAGCGGCTGGGGGCGCCGCGGCGCCGGGGCGGTCCTGGTGGAGGGCGCGGGGCCCATGGCCCGCGTCGACCGGAGCGGGCTGATCACGGCCAGCAAGGCGCACAAGCTCGACGAGAGCGGGTGGACCTGGGTGCTCGCGCACTGCCTGCTCCACCTGGGCTTCGGGCACCTGGCCGTGGAACGCTACGCGGACGACCGGGCGTACGCGGACGTCGCCTGCCTCGCCGTGACGCGCTTCCAGCGAGCCGTGAAGCTCGGCATCGAGCCGATCCCGCTCCCCGCCGAGCTGCCCACCGCCGACGAGGCCGTCCTCCTGCGACAGTGGCGGGAGGCCGGCGGGCCCGCCCACTTCACCGGCTGCGGGCCCGGCGGCACCGGCTCCGACCTCGTGCCCGAGGTGCCGCCGGACGCGAGCCGGGAGCTGTCCACCGTGGACTGGACGGAGCACTTCGCGGTCGGGCTCGCCGCCGCGGCCACCGCCGCCGTCGAGGTGGCCGGCGGGCTGCGCTCGACGCTCACCGACCACGTCGGCCCCCGCAAGCCGTGGGAGCTGGCCCGGTCCTGGTTCCTGTCGTCGTTTCCGCTGCTGGGCGCGCTGGCGTCGCGGTTCACGCTGGTGGCCGACGCCGACCTCGCCCGCCGCTGGGACGTCGCGATCGCGGCGGTCTCGCCCGGCGCCGGCGAGATATACCTCAACCCGCGCCGCGAGCTGACGGGTACCCAGTGGAGGTTCGTGCTCGCGCACGAGATGCTGCACGCCGCGCTCCGCCACGGCGACCGGGTCGGGCCGCGCGACCCCTACCTGTGGAACGTCGCCGCCGACTACGTCATCAACGGCTGGCTCGTGGAGATGGGCGTCGGTGAGCCGCCGGACGGCCTGCTCTACGACCCCGACCTCGCCGGCCTCTCCGCCGAGGCGGTGTACGACCGGATCGCCACCGACCTGCGCCGCCTGCGCAAGCTCGCGACGCTGCGCGGCACCGGCCTCGGCGACGTGCTCGGCGCGCCGCTGCCCTGGCGCGGCTCCCCCGGCCACGGCGTCGACCTGGACGACTTCTACCGGCGGGCGCTGCTCGACGGGTACGCGTACCACCAGCGGGCCGGACGTGGCCTGCTGCCGGCCGGTCTGGAGGAGGAGATCCGGGTCCTGGAGCACCCGCCGCTGCCGTGGGACGCGGGGCTGGCCCGCTGGTTCGACGAGTTCGTGCCGTCGCCGCAGCGCGCCCGCTCGTACGCCCGACCGTCACGGCGGCAGGCGAGCACGCCCGGCATCCCCCGCCCCGGCTGGCGGTGGCCGGAGGAGGCGGTCGTCCGGTGCACCTTCGGGGTCGTGCTGGACACGTCCGGCTCGATGGACCGCGAGCTGCTCGGCAAGGCACTGGGGGCGATCGCGTCGTACGCGACCGCGCGCGACGTGCCCGCCGCCCGGGTGGTCTTCTGCGACGCGTACCCGTACGACGCCGGCTACCTGCCGCCGGACCAGATCGCCGGCCGGGTGCGGGTCCGCGGTCGCGGCGGCACGGTGCTGCAGCCCGGCGTAGACCTGCTCGAACGGGCGGCCGACTTCCCGCGGGACGCGCCGATCCTGGTCATCACCGACGGATGGTGCGACGTGGTGCGGGTCCGCCGCGAGCACGCCTTCCTCGTGCCGGAGGCCGCGCGGCTGCCGTTCACACCGCGCGGCCCGGTGTTCCGGCTCCGTTGAGACTCAGCGGCGGCCGCGGAAGGTGCGGCGCAGGTCGGCGACCCACTCGTCGGGGACCTCCCAGGGGATGAAGTGGCCGCCGCGGTCGTGCGCCGTCAGGTTGACGTGGTTGTACCAGCCGGCCCGGTCGCTGGCCAGGAAATGCGCGACCCGCTGCTCCGTCGTCACGCCGGGCGGGTTCTCGTACGCCACGAAGGTGATGCCCGTGGGCGCCTCCACCACCGGCTGGCGGTCGTGTGACGGGGTCCACGGATAGCGGTTGTTGTTCGCGTACGTGCGGATGGACGTGCCGATCGAGTTGGTGACCCAGTAGATCATGGCGTGGGTGAGCAGGTCGTCCTTGCTGAAGACGGTCTCGATGTCGCCACCGTTGTCGCTCCACGCCATCCACCGCCGCAGGATCCAGGCGAGCATGCCGGCGGGCGAGTCGGACAGCCCGTACGCGAGGGTGCTGGAGTCGAGCACGTGCGCGGCCAGGTGCACGGCGAACCGCTTGTCCAGCGCCACCACCCGCGCGTGGAGCTCCGCCGGCAGGCCCTCGGGGATCGGGCGGCCACCGCTGAAGTCCCACGCGCGGTCACCGGTGAAGAAGTCGAGCTTCAACCCCGATCCTATGTGGATGCCGATCAGCTCGCCGGCGTACTTGTGGGCGAGCTGGCCGGTCACCAGCGCGCCCACGTCGCAGCCGGCGGCGGCGTAGCGCTCGTGTCCCAGCACCGAGCGCATGAGCGTGTGCCAGAGGTCGGCGACCTTCCAGAAGTTCATGTCCGGGTGGTGCGGCAGCGGGCCGGAGAAGCCGAAGCCGGGAAACGACGGCACGACGACGTCGAACGCGTCGGCCGCCTCACCGCCGTGGGCGGCCGGGTCGGCGAGCGCGTCGACCACTTTGGACCAGTGCCAGAACGTCCACGGCCAGCCGTGCGTGAGGATGAGCGGCGTCGGCGCGGGGCCGGTGCCGGGGCGGCGCATGAAGTGGACGGGCACGCCGTCGACGTCGACCCTGTGGTGCTCGTACGCGTTGATGGCTGCCTCGGCCGCGCGCCAGTCGTAGGCGTCACGCCAGTACTCGACGAGCTCCTGGAGGTAGCGGCGGTCGACGCCGTAATACCCGTCGTCGTTGCCGGCGTCGTCGGGCCAGCGGGTCAGTGCCAGCCGCCGCCGGAGGTCTTCCAGCGTCTCGTCGGGCACCTGGATGGGAAACTTCACGACTCCCCCTTCGAGAGCTCGACCATGCGGGTCAGCGCGGGCAGCGCGGCGGCGATGGCGGCCCGCTCGGCGCGGGCGAGGCCGCCGGTGAGCGCGGCGAGGTGCGCCCGGCGGTCGGCTCGGCGTCCGTCCACAATGGCCTTTCCGGCCGGTGTGAGGTGGACGACCACGGCGCGGCCGTCGGACGGGTGCGGCCGGCGCTCGACCAGGCCGTCGCGCTCCAGCTTGGTGACGATCTGGGTGACCGCCGACTGGGTGACCTGCTCGCTGGCGGTGAGCGCGGTGAGCCGCATCGGCCCGCCCCGGTCCAGCGTGTGCAGCACCGACAGCGTCGTGAAGCTCAGCCGCTCCACCGACGGCAGGCGGATGAACATCCGCGTGAACTCCTCCAGCACCGCGGTCAGGTGCGGCACGTCCAGCCGATCGGGCATGCCCCGAACTGTATCAGAAACTAATTAAGTTTCTAATGTACCGTCGGCGCGGAGTGCCGTGGCGAGCATGGTGCGGAAGCGGGCCAGCCGTGCGGGGCTCTCGAACGGCGGATCGGCCCGCAGGCACCTGACGACGAGGACCGCGGACAGCCGGCCATCCGCCACACCGAGGACCGTCGCGTGGGCGGAGGAACCACGGTCGGCACGTTCGGCCACGGCCGTCGCGCCCTCCGGAGTCGCGCTCTCCGTGAGAAAGGCGAGCAGCATCTGGTCACGGGGGCGGTCCATCGGCGCGCCCCGGAGCGACACGCACCCCGTCATCTCGTCGACCAGCGCGGTCACGCGCGGATCCAGCCGCTGACCGATCCAGCTCGGCGGCAGGCTCGTGCGGACGCTCACCGCGTCGACGCGATAGGTGCCCTCCTCGGCGAGCGCGGCGGCCAGGCCCAGCGCGATCGGCACCAGGTCGCGACCGGGGCTGTACCGGACGCCGCCGTCGAAGACCAGCACGGTGCCGCCGGCCGCCTCCACCGGGCGGTAGCCGATCGAGTTGGCCGGGCGGGAGGCCACGCTCACCAGCATGCGGAACACCCGCGGATCGGCCCGCCGCGCCGCACCGGCCGCGGCGTCGGCGAACCGGAGGCCGGCACGGCCCGCCGCGGCGGCGACGGCCAGGACGGTGAAGGCCAGATCGTGCGAGTCCGCCCGCTCGGCATCCACAGCGGACAGCGCGTCGAGCGCCGACACCACCGGCCGCGGATCCCCGGTGCGCGCCGCGGCGAGGGCGCACCTGCGGGCGTACCCGATGAGGGCCTCGATGTCACCGGCCTCCAGGCCGGCCCGGGTCCGCTCCTGGACCCGCCGGCGGGCGCCCGCGAAGGCGGCGGCGAAGGCCGCCATCCGGTGGTCTTCCGGCCGCTCGATCCACCGCCACAGGACCGTCGTGCCCACCGGGTACCGGACGTCGCGGATCGGCGGGACTCCCATGGACACAGGCTAGAGTGACGAGTCCATCACGCGTCGTATCCCCATTGCGGCAGCGACTTGTCTAGCGCCCGCTCCATCGCGGCGACCTGGGCGTCGGTGAGCTCATGACGGTAGGCGGCGTCCCGCTCGGAGTGGAAGTGATGCTTGGCGAAGCCGGCCTCGAAGGCCGGCGCCCACTCCAGGCCGAGGAAGCTGAGCATCCGCGCGGTCTGCTCGTTGGGCGCGCGGACCAGGTCCTCGTATCGCACGTCGAGCCACTGCGCCGCCGGGTGGAGGGTGCGGGCCTGCGCGTACGCGTCCATCAGCATCCGCCAGCCGAGCGCGGCGAGCACCGGGAACGACCGGCCGGAGTCTTCCCACTCCTGGCGCAGCGGGGCGGGCAGCGGGCCGTAGAGCCAGTTGTCCGGGCCGCGCCAGCCGTCCCACCAGCCCATCTGCAGCCACGAGTTGGCCACCGCGCGGCCGTCCCGGATCACGTGGATCACCCGCAGCTCCGGGTACGCGGCGGCCAGGAACCCGGTGCGCGGCCAGCCGGTCAGGTGCTGCAGCAGCACGTCGCAGCCCTGCCGCTCGATCCGCCGGTTGAAGAACGCGCGCAGCCGGGCCGCCATGCGCGGCGTCAGGTCTTCGGCGAGCAGGTCGCGGCAGGGGCGGGAGAAGCCGGCGAAGACGTGGCGGTCGATCAGCCGGTACGCCTCCGACGGGGCCACCCGCATCCGGCCCCGCTCCAGCAGCCGGGTGCTGTGCTTCAGCGAGGTCATGCCCGGCGGGCGGGGCGCCATCCGCCGGTAGATGCGGCCGTTGAACCGCCCGCCGAGGTTGAGCCGGGAGAGCTTGTCGTCGACGCCGGAGATGAACCCGACCGACGGATGGCGGGTGAGCAGCTCCTGCACCAGCGTCGACCCGCACCGCCCGGTGCCCACGACGACGGCTAACACGGCCTCAACCTCCCTCGGTCCGCCCGGACCGGGCGGAGGCGGCGGCGCGGCGCAGGGGGTAGCGCCAGCGCCACAATAAGGGCGCGGTGATGGCCGTGACCAGAGCGAAAGCCGGCCGGGAGAGTCCGTTTACCCATTCGTCGTCCACGCGCACGGTCACGTCCCCGGTCCGGTGGCGGGACGGGTTGCCCGCGACCGCGTGGGTGGGTGCCAAGTGGACGGTGGTGCCCACGACGTCCGGCGCCGGCACGCCGGCGAACGCGGCGATCCGGCCGGTCACGGCGGCCGGGTCGGCGACCAGGTCCTCGTACCGCACCCGCAGGTAGCGTCCGGAGCGGCGCCACAGCAGCGCGGCGGTCGCGTTCCACACCAGCCACAGCAGGGCCGCCTTGGCGACCGGCGGGCGGCTCATCAGGCGGTCGTCGCCCGGCCCGTCGAGGCCGCGCCTGCGGCGCCAGGAGAAGGCGGTGGCCCGGGGGTCGCGCACCAGGTGCAGCACGCGGGTCTCGACGCCCGGCAGGCCGTCGACGAGCAGCCCGTACGGCGGGAGCTTCGACGAGTCGACGACGAGGTCGTCGCCGAGCGCGGCGTAGAGCGCCGGGATCGCCGGATGGGCCTCGACGCGGCGCCGCCACAGCATCGCCGGCAGCCGCCGCATCCGCAGCCGCCGCCGGAGGTGGTCCACCACAGCGGGCGGGTCGGCGTCGAGCTCCTTCATCACCCGGGTCCACACCGGACACTCCGCGAACGGCCGTCCGCAGCCGCAGCGGCGGCCGTCCATCGCGCCGCGCTGCCACAGGTAGCGCAGCTCGCCGGCCGCGAAGACACCATCGACCTGGCCGAGCAGGTTGGTGACCAGTGTGGACCCGCTGCGGCCGCTGCCGGCCACGAAAAGCACACGGGTCACGCCGGGGCTCCACTGTAGACATCGCGGAGCCGGGCGAGGTGGACGTCGGGGGCGAAGTCACGCTCCACCTTCTCCCGGCCGGCCTTGCCCATCGCTGCGGCGCGCTCCGGGTCGGCCAGCAGGTCGGCGAGCGCGGCGGCCAGCGCCTCCGGGTCGCCGGCCGGCACGATCGCGCCGTCGACGCCCGGCTCGACGAGCTCGGGCAGCCCACCGAGCCCGGTGGTGACGACGGGCAGCCCGCACGCGAACGCCTCCAGCACCGCCATCGGCTGATTCTCGTGCCAGCGGGACGGCACCGCGGCCACCCGGGCCCGCCGCATCAGGTCGTGCAGGTCGTCTTTGGCGAGGCGGCCGTGAAACGTCACCAGCCCGGGCGCCGAGGCGTCCGCCAGCCGCTCCAGCTCCGGCCGGGCCGGCCCCTCCCCCGCGACCTCGACCCGGAAACTACCGAGGCCAGCGGCCGCGATGAGCGTGTCCACGCCCTTTTCCGGCACGAGCCGCCCGGCGAAGACCACGCCCGCACCGGGCTCCTCCTTGCAAGCGATCGCCGCCCCGTCGACGAAGTGGCTGACCACGCGGAGCCGATCCGGGTAGACGCCCGCCTTCGCCATCACATCCGCCAGGAAACGGCTCGGGCTGACGAACGCGCGCACCGGCCCGTACGCGTCGGTGAGCCGGTGCAGCCACGTCTCGGCGGCCAGCACCGCGCTGCGCCCGAGCGAGCCGTCCTTGCACCGCGTGCGGACCGCCTGCCAGGGACCGCCCGTGACGCAGGCGTCACAGACAGCACGGCCGGCGAGCAGCTGGTAGCTGGGGCAGGCGAGCTTGTAGTCGTGCATCGTCAGCACGCACGGCACGCCCGCGTCGGCCGCGGCCCGCAGCACCGACGGCGACAGCTGGTGGTAGATGTTGTGCGCGTGCACCACGTCCGGGCGGAAGTCGGCGATCACCTTGGCCAGCCCGCGCCGGCTCGCCGGCGAATGGAGCATCCGGCCGACCGCGGCCGCCCGCTTGGCGATCCCCGGCGGTGGTGGCTCCAGCCGCACGTACGGCGGGAAGAAATGACCGTATCGCTGAGGCGAATCGTTGTCCGGATGCGCCATGCCGAAGTAGGCCACCTCGTCGCCGCGGGCACGCTGCAGCGCGGCGAGGTCGAAGAGGTAACCCTCCGCGCCGCCCCGCCGGTAGAGGAACTTGTTGACGTGCAATACGCGCATCGACCGTGAGGCTACATCCATGCGAGGATGCTGTGCGTGCCACCAGCCGACCAGTCCCACGCCGTGGCTTACACGGCCCGCCGCATCGCGCGGCACGTGCGGTGGGCGCGCACGGAGGGGCTGCGCCGGCTCGTGGAGGAAGACCGGCTCAATCCGGTCGAACGCGCCACCACCGCGTGGGCCAAGCGCCGCTGGCGGCGCGCGCACGGCGTCGTCCCGGGCGAGGCCGTGCCGGTGTACGTGGTGGGGCTGCAACGCTCCGGCACCAACATGCTGATGCGCGGTCTCGACGCGGCGCCGCAATTCCAGGTGCACAACGAAAACGACCGCCGGGTCTTCCACCGCTTCCAGCTCCGTTCCGACGAGGTGCTGAGCGCGGCGATCCGGTCCAGCCGCCACGCGTTCGTCATCGTCAAGCCGCTCTGCGAGACGCACCGGGTCGACGAGCTGCTCGCGCTGCCCGGCCCGCCACCCGGCCGGGCGCTGTGGGTGTGGCGCGACGTCGACGACCGGGCCCGCTCCGAGGTGGCCAAGTTCGGCACGTCCAACCTTGACGCGCTGCGCGCCATCGCGGACGGCACGATCGGCGCGCGGTGGCAGGGGCAGCGCCTCGACGCGGAGAGCCGGGCGCTGGTCGGCGGCTTCGACTACACGGCGATGAGCCCGCACACGGCGGCGGCGCTGTTCTGGTACATCCGCAACGACCTCTTCTTCCGCCTCGGCCTGCACCGCCGCGACGACGTGCTGTTGTGCTCCTACGACGCGTTGGTAGCTGACCCGGAGGCGGCCACCAAGCGGCTGTGCGCCTTCCTCGACCTGCCCTTCGACCCGCGCCTCTGCGCGCACGTCGAGCGGCGCGCGCCGGCCCGCCGCCCGCTGGAGGTCGACCCGGCGGTGCGGGCGCTCTGCGACGAGCTGACCGAGCGGCTGGCCGCGCATGGCTGACGCGCCCATCTTCCTGCTCGGCTGCCAGCGCTCCGGCACCACGATGCTGCGTCTCGTGCTCGACTCGCACTCGCGGATCAGCTGCGGCCCGGAGACCCGGTTCCTCACCGACCTGGAGCGGATCGTCGGGCGCGACTGGGAGCGGCTGGCCCGCTTCGGCTTCCCCCGCGAAGACTGGCTGCGGCGCATCCGCGAGTTCTTCGGCGGCGTCCACACCGACTACGCGGCCGGCCGTGGCAAGGCCCGCTGGGCCGACAAGACCCCGCTGTACGCGCTCGCCATCCCGTTCCTCACCGAGGTCTTTCCCGACGCGCAGGTCGTGCACGTCATCCGCGACGGCCGTGACGTGGTCGTGTCGCACCGCAAGCGGTTCGGCTACTGGTCCGCGGTCAAGTGCGTGGTGAAATGGCCGCGCTACATCCGGGTCGCCCGCGCCGCCGGCCGCGCGCTGCCGCCCGAGCGCTATCACGAGCTGCGGTACGAGGAGGCGGTGCGCGAGCCGGAGAAGTCGCTGCGGGCGCTCTTCGAGTTCCTCGGCGAGCCGTGGGAGCCGGGCGTGCTCGACTACGGCGACAAGGAGCACGACGTGGCCGACAAGTACACCACCGAGGCCGACAAGCGCCGCGCCGCCGCCCGCACCGACGCGCAGATCTACGGCTCCCGCGTCGGCACGTACAAGCGCGAGCTCGACCCGTTCCTGCGCCTGCTGGTGTGGGCCTTCTCCCGCCGCACGCTGCGCGAGCTGGGCTACCGATGAGGCGCTGGCTCGCGGTCCTGCTGCCCGCCCTGCTCGTCGCGGGCTGCACGTCGTCGTCTCCCCCGCCGCCGGCGCCTTCGTCTTCCCCTCCCCCGCCGCCCCCGGCCGCCGCCGGCACGACGGCGT
>Ga0272482_10000127_pt1 | contig 24205 bp, 26 predicted proteins | sample RVTome_8_FD_192427 | JGI IMG/M metagenome (GOLD analysis project Ga0272482, IMG submission 192427) | Soil microbial communities from uranium-contaminated site in the Upper Colorado River Basin, Wyoming, United States - RVT160D0 (version 2) ...
GCACTGGATCGCGGTGCGGGCCATCGCCGTGGCCGCCTCGGTGGCGAGCACGGCCGCGGCGGCGACGTCCGTGGCGCGGCTCTCCGCCCGGTGCGCGAGCGCCCAGCCGGCGGCCAGTACGGCCGGCGCCGCGAACTCGATCCGCAGCAGCGCGCCGGCGAGGTGATGCTTGACCGCCTGGAAGCTGCCGACCGGCACGCCGAACTGGCGGCGCTCCCGCACGTACGCCACGGTCATCTCCAGCAGCCTGCGGGAGAGCCCCACGAGCTGCGCCGCCACGCACAGGTCGGCCCGCCAGGCGGCGTCCCGCAGCACTCCCGGATCGCGGGTCACCGGCTCGCCCGACGGCTCGGGTGACCGCACCGCAGCCCGTGAGCCGTCCACTGTGGTCACCGGTTCGGCGCCGGCCAGTGGCACCAGCCAGGCCGCCTCCTCGCGCAACACGAGGGCGAGCTCGGCCCGCTGGCCATACGGCGTGTACGGGCCGGCGGCCAGCGCCACCCGGGTCTCGCCGGCGACCACCGCGGGCAGCGCCGGGTGGCCGGCCGCGGCCAGCAGCGGGGCGACGACCGCGGCCGTCTCGGCGACCGGCAGCGGCACCGCGGCCCGGCCGACCTCCTCCAGCAGCGGCACCAGGTCGACCTCGGTCAGCCCCAGCCCGCCCCGCTCCTCCGGCACGCCGGCGCCCGGCAGGCCCATCGCGGCCAGCTCCCGCCAGAGGGCGTCGACCGGTGCCGCGGCTGTGCCCACTGGCGCTCGCGCTGCGCCCGCGGGGCCCGCGCCGTCCACCCTCGTCGCTTCGCTCCTCGGGCCGGACGTTGCCGGCCCGAGGGCGCTGCCCGGCCAGGCGGCCCGCACCGTGGCGGGCGGGCAGCGCTCGGCGAGCAGCTCCCGGACCGCGTCCCGGAGCGCGACCTGGTCCTCGGTGAGCGCGAACCGCATGCCGTTCCTCCGTTCAGGCTCGCGGGAGGCCGAGCACCCGCTCGGCGACGATGTTGCGCTGGATCTCGTTGGTGCCGGCGTAGATCGGGCCGGAGAGCGAAAAGAGGAAGCCCCGGCTCCAGCCGCCGTCCCGCTCCGCCTCCTCGCCGAGCAGCTCCAGCGCGGTCTCGTGCAGCTGGATGTCCAGTTCGGACCAGTGCAGCTTGTTGAGGCTGGACCGGGCGCCCGGCGGCCGTCCCTCCAGCAGGTCGGTGACCTGGCCCAGGGTGAAGAGCTGGTACGCCCGCGCGCCCAGCCAGGCGCGCATGACGCGTTCGCGCAGCCGTGGGGAGAGCGCGCCGGCGCGCGAGCGGGCCAGCGCGGTGAGCCGGTCGGCGGCGGCGGTGAACCGGCCGGGCGAGCGCAGCGTGAGGCCGCGCTCGGAGCCGGTGGTCGCCATCGCCACGCGCCAGCCGTCGTGGACCCCGCCGAGCACCGCCGTGTCGGGCACGAACACGCCGTCGAGGAACACCTCGGCGAAGCCCTCGTCGCCGTCGAGCCGGCCGAAGCCGCGCACGGTCACGCCGGGCGCGTCGAGCGGCACGAGGAAGTACGTGAGGCCGCGGTGCCGCCCGGCCTCGGGATCCGAGCGGAACAGTCCGAACAGGTGGGTGCAGAACGCGCCCCGCGTGGTCCAGGTCTTCTGCCCGGACAGCCGCCAGCCGCCGCCGGCCCGCTCGGCCCGGCTGGTGATGCCGGCCAGGTCGCTGCCGGCACCCGGCTCCGACCAGCCCTGGCACCACAGGTCTTTCGCGGCGGCCATGCGGGGCAGCAGCTCGTCCCGCTGGGCCTTCGTGCCGAACTCGAACAGCGTCGGCGCGAGCAGGAAGATGCCGTTCTGGGTGACCCGCTGCGGCGCGCCGGCCGCGTGGTACTCCTCCTCGAAGATCAGCCACTGCCAGAGCGACGCGTCCCGCCCGCCGTACTCGCGCGGCCAGGAGACCGCCGCCCAGCCGGCCTCGTGCAGCCGGCGCTCCCACTCGACGTGCCGGGCGAAGCCCTCGCGGGTGTCGCCGGAGGGCAGTGGTGTCGCCGGCACGTTGGCGCGCAGCCACTCCCGCGACTCGGCGCGGAACGCTGCCTCCTCCGGGGTGTCACGCAGGTCCACCGAGGTCATGAAGGGCCGCCGAACGTGTCGCGGACCTTGTCCGCCACCCCGGAGAGGTTGAGCTCGTAGGTGTAGCCCTGCTCGTACCGGTAGCTGCGGCGCACGTCCCACGGGTCGATGCCGTTGAGCGACTCCTTGGCCGCCCGGATCACCGCCGGGTCCTTGGCGGCGATCTCGCGGGCCAGGCCGAGCGCCGTCTCGCGCAGCTCGTCTCGTGGCACCACCCGCAGCACCGAGCCGAAGGCGTGCAGCTCCGCGGCGGTGGCGGTGGCGGACGTGTACATCATCGCGCGCATCCGGTGCTGCGGCACGAGCCGGGACAGGTGGGTGGCGGCGCCGAGCGCGCCCCGGTCCACCTCGGGCAGGCCGAAGGTGGCGTCCTCGCTGGCCACGATGATGTCCGCGTTGCCGGCGAGGCCGATGCCACCGCCGAGGCAGAAGCCGTGCACCGCGGCGATCACCGGCACCGGGCACTCGTACACGGCGGCGAACGCGGCGGCGCAGCCCCGGTTGACTCCCACCAGCGCGGAGAAGTCCCGGGCGGCCCGCAGCTCCTTGATGTCCACGCCGGCGTTGAAGCCACGCCCCTCGGCGCGGAGCACCACCGCCCGGGCACGCTCGTCCACACCGGACAGTGCCTCGGCGATGGCGAACCAGCCGGCCACCGGCAGCGCGTTGACCGGTGGGTTGTCCATCACCACCTCGACGACACCGTCCGGGCCTACCACCGTCTCGATCATGCGCCGTCCCCTTCGTCGACCACGAACGTGGCCCAGCCGCGCACCGCCACCGCACCGGCCTGGGTGCGGCAGGCCAGCTCCAGGTCCAGTCGGGGCTCGCCGTCCTCTTGGTACTCGCGCACGACCCGGCCGTCGCAGGTGAGCGTGTCCCCGGGAAAGACCTGTGACTCGAACCGCACCCGGAAGCGGCGCACCGCCCCGGCGCCGAGCCAGCCGGTCACCCAGGTGGCCAGCAGCCCGGCGGAGAGCATGCCCAGCGTGAGCGGGGCGGGCAGGCCGGCGGCGCGGGCGAACGGCTCGTCGTGGTGGATCGGGTTGAAGTCGCCGGAGGCGCCCTGGTAGCGGACCAGGTCGGTGCGGCTCAGCGGCCCGGTGACGAGCGGAGGCGGCGGCGTCACGAGGTCTCCACTCCGGTCAGCCGCGCCTCGGCGACCAGCCGTCCACTGTGGTCACGAAACTCGGTTACCATAACGGCGAACGTCAGCGTGCCGCCGCGCCGCCCATGCTTCTCGTAGATCTCCGCGATCCGGGAGGTGCCGGTGAGCATGTCGCCGGCGCGCGGGGGCGGGCCGTGGAAGACGAACTCCTGCTCGGCGTGCAGGCCGCGGCTCTGGTCCATCGCCACCGCCCGCCACGGGTCGGCGTCGCCGTCCTGCCAGAACGCCGCGGTGGTCAGGAACGTGGGCGGCACCACCGGCGCGGTGTCCGCCAGGTACGCCGGGTCGGTCGAGGCCGTCGCGCGGGCGAACTCCCGGATCTTGCCTCGCTCGATCGGCATCGTGAACGGCGTGCCGGTGGCGCCGAGCGCCGAGCTGTCGACCATCGCTGCTCCCTACGGATGCTGGCTGCTGACGGAGATGACCTCGCCCACCAGGTACGACGCGTAGTCGCTGGCCAGGAAGGCGATCACGCTGGCCACCTCCCACGGCTCGGCGGGACGCCCGAACGCCTCCCGGCCGGCGAGCTCGGTGAGCAGCTCCTCGGTGGTGACCTTGGCCAGGTGCGGGTGCATGGCCAGGCTCGGCGCGACCGCGTTCACCCGTACCCCGGCTCTGGCGGCCTCGACCGCCGCGGACCTGGTCAGGGCCATCACGCCGGCCTTCGCGGCGGCGTAGTGGGCCTGGCCTTCCTGGGCCCGCCAGCCCACGACGGAGGCGTTGTTGACGATGGCGCCGGTGCCGCGCGGCATCATGTGCCGCAGCGCCGCCCGGGTGCACCGGAAGGTGCCGGTCAGCGTGACGTCGAGGACGCTGTGCCACTGCTCGTCGGTCATCTCCACGACGGTGGCGGTGCCGCCGAGGCCGGCGTTGTTGACGAGCACGTCGAGGTGCCCGTGCCGCTCCAGCACCGCGTCGAACATCCGCCGCACCTGCTCCTCGACGGTCACGTCGCAGGGCACCGCGAGCGGCTCCCGCCCCATCACCTCGGCGAGCCGCGTGGCCGCCTCGGCCAGCCGGCGCTCGTGCCGGTCGCTGATCGCGACGATCGCCCCCTCCTGGGCGCAGCGCTCCGCGGTCGCGTATCCGATGCCGGTGCCGGCGGCGGCGGTGACGAGGACGATGCGACCGGTGAGCAGCCCTCGGCCGGGTGGCGGCAACGACGCGGTCACCGGGTCCTCCGGTACTCGTGCAGCGGCACCGCCACGTCCGTGCCGGTGCGAAGCCGCGGCCGGTCCGGCTCCACCGCGGTCAGTGGGATGGCCGGCCGCAGGCTCGCGAGGCTGCGCTCGGCCAGCCGGTGGTACGTGGCGGTCCCGTTCGCCTTCCAGGCCAGTTCCTCCTCGGTCAGCTCGCGGCGCACGGACGCCGGGCTGCCGGCGGCGAGCGTGCGCGGCGGCACCTCGAAGCCGGCCCGGACGAAGCTGTGCGCGGCGACGAACGCCCGCTCGCCCACGACGGCCTTGTCCATGACGACCGCGTTCATGCCGACCAGGGCACCGGCGCCGATCCGGCAGCCGTGCAGGACCGCGCCGTGCCCGACGTGCGCGTCCCGCTCCAGCACGGCCTCGGTGCCTGGAAACGTATGCAACGCGCAGTGGTCCTGCAGGTTGGCGCCGGGCCCGACGACGAGGCGGCCGAAGTCGCCGCGCAGGCTCGCCAGCGGCCCGATGTAGCAGCCCGGCCCGACGATCACGTCGCCGATCAGCACCGCGGTCGGGTGCACGTACGCGTCCGGGTCGACGACCGGGATCACGCCCTCCAGCTCATACGCGGGCATCGCGCACCCGCTCCCCGGCGAGCCGGTCGAGCACCGCGGCGGCCTCAGTCATGATCCGTTCGATCAGCTCGGCGCAGCTGGGCAGGTCGTCGATCAGCCCGGCGACCTGGCCGGTGGCCATCACGCCCGCCTCCGGCCGGCCGTCGACCATGGCGGCCTTGAGCAGCATGGGAGTGTTCGCCGCGAGCAGCGCCTGCTCGACGGTGAGCCCGTGCGAGCGGCGCATCGCCCAGCCTTCGCGGGCCAGGTCGGCCACGCGGGCGCCGGTCAGCCGGCGAAACGCCAGCGCGCTGCCCGCCGCGCGCACCAGGCGCCGGGTCCGGCCGCCCCGATCCAGCCGCGCCACGAAGTCGGAGCGCAGCACCCGCTGCGGTACGCCGTCGAGCGCGTCGGTCACCACCGTGTCGGTGACGGTGGCGTCGAGGTAGCGCCGCTTCACCGCGTCGGCGACCGGGCTGTCGCTGGTGAGCAGGAAGCGGGTGCCCATCGCGATGCCGTCGGCGCCGTAGGCCAGCGCGGCCACCAGCCCGCGCCCGTCGAAGAAGCCCCCGGCGGCGATGACCGGGATGTCGACCGCGTCGACCACCTGGGGCAGCAGCAGCGTCGTCGGCACCGGGCCGGTGTGCCCCCCGCCCTCCGCGCCCTGCACCACGACCGCGTCGGCGCCCCAGCCGGCGACCTTCTCGGCGTGCCGCCGGGCGCCCACCGACGGCACCACGACCAGCCCGCCGTCCTTGAGCCGGGCGATCAGCTCCGGCTTGGGCGCGAGCGCGAACGACGCCACCCGCACCTCTTCGCGGATCAGCAGGTCGACGCGCTCGCGCACGTCGGGGGCGTCGGCCCGCAGGTTCACGCCGAATGGTTCATGGGTCTGCTCTTTGGTGTCCCGGATCGCCTCGGCCAGCTCCGCGAGGCTCATGGTGGCGCTGGCGAGGATGCCGAGCCCGCCCGCGTTGGCGGTGGCGGCGGTGAGCCGGGCGCCGGAGACGAACCCCATGCCGGTCTGCACGATCGGGTAGCGCACCCCGAAGAGGTCGCAGACGCGGGTACGCAGCGGCATGCTCACCCCGGGCCCCGGCGGAAACGTGGAGCGAAGCGGAGCGTTTTCGTTGGGTGGTTCATCCGGGCACCTCGCGGGCGCGGGCCTGGCGAGGGTCGATCACCTCGCGGATCAGTCGCAGTTCGGCGTCGGTGGGCAGCCGGGTGGTCGGCACCTCGTCCGGCGCGTCGATCTCGAAGGCGGTGGCCGCTCGCACCTCTTCGACGCTAACGCCGGGATGGGTGGAGATCAGCCGCATCCGGTGATCCGGGGTGTCGAAGTCGAACACGCCGAGGTTGCTGACCACCCGGCGGACCTCGTGGAAGCGGGTCACCTCCGGTCCGGCGGCGGCCGCGCGGTCGTACCCGACGCCGCTGACCATGTCGACCGCGGCGACGAACGAGCGGCGGCTGTGCCGGGGCACCCAGTAGCTGGTCGGGTGGTGCACGGTGTTGCCGGGCGCGCCGCGTACACCGAGCAGCTGCACGGTCGGGCGGGCGAAGTCGCCGATCGCGGAGATGTTCGCGTTGCCGTACCGGTCGATCTGGCTGGGCCCCATCATCACGTGCCGGCGGCCGCCGTAGAGCAGGTCGAAGACCGCGCGGTACGGGATCCAGCCCTCGATCACCGGCGGTGGCGCGCCGAGCGCCCAGGTGCCCTGCACCAGCATCGCCTCGCCGTCCGAGAGCAGCAGGTCGGGGGCGAACGTGGCACGGGCCAGCCGGGCCGCGATCGTGGGGACGAGCCCTATGGGGCTGGCCAGGATCTCCCCGTCGCCGCGCCACGCCTCCGCGCACGCCACCACGCACACCTCGGCCCGCGTCGGCGCCATCACGGCCGTCATGCCGGCACCGCCGTGGTCCGGGCCGCCACGGCCGCCTGGTACGCCGGCTCGTCACCGGCCAGGTAGCGCTCCTGGAACGCGGTCCAGAGCTCTGGTTCGGCGGCGGCCTTGGCGTACTCGCGCTGGAAGTCCTCGTCCCGCCCGTAGTCGGGGTCGCAGGAGGTGAAGTGCGCTCCGTGCGGCGCTTCCACCACGCCGCGCACCATCCAGCGCTGGATGCGCAGGGTCTGCACCGGTGCGGCGGCGGTCAGCTCGGGGGTCGGCACGATCCGCTCGCAGGACACGTACGCGGCGGCGGCCGCCTGGCAGAACAGGTCGTCGAAGTACGGGTCGGGGCCGAGGAACTGGGCGTTGCCGTGCATGTCGGCCCGGTTGAGGTGCACCAGCGCGGCGTCCAGGTGCAGTGCCGGCACGGCGAGCAGCTCCTCACCGCCGTACGGAGAGGCGACGGTGCGCAGGTCTGGGTTGATCCGCATGACGTCCGAGCCGAGCCCGACCCGAGTGGGCAGGAACGGCAGCCGGCAGGCGGCGGCGTACAGCGCCAGCTGGAGCATGCCCTCGTCGTACTCGGTCACGTCGACGGCACCGGCCTGGCGGGCGGCCCGGAAGTGCGGCTCCAGCGCGATCGAGTCCAGCGACACGAAGCCGTACACGAGCCGCCGCACCTTGCCCGCGGCGAGCAGCAGGCCGACGTCCGGACCGCCGTACCCGACGATGGTCAGGTCTCGCAGGTCCGAGCGCAGGATGGCTCGTACCAGGGACATCGGCTTGCGCCGCGAACCCCATCCGCCGATGCCGATCGTCATGCCGGAGCGCAGCTCCGCCACCACGTCGGCCTCGGTCATCCGCTTGTCAGCCATGGCACCTTCCTGATCACTCCGGGCCAACTTACCAAGCGCTTGGTTGGTTACGCTAGACTGTCGCCGAGCGGACCAAGAGGGACGCTGAGTGGTCGTCCACACGCCGGTACACTCCGGAAGCCATCGACCCACACCGACGAGTTCCCCTGCGAGCGAGCCCATGGCCCGAGATCCTGTCGACCGGCGCGAGGCCATCCTCGCCAGCGCCGCCGCACTGTTCGCGACGAGGGGCGTCGCGGCCACGACCGTCCGCCAGATCGCGGACGAGGTCGGGATCCTGTCCGGCAGCCTCTACCACCATTTCGAGTCCAAAGAGGCCATGGTCGACCAGATCGTCTCGTCGTTCCTGGAGGACCTCCGGACGCGGTACAAGCGGGTGCTCGACGAGCGCAGCGACCCCCGCGCCCGGCTGCACGACCTCGTCGTCGCCTCGCTCGAGGTGGTCGAGGAGCACCCGCACGCGACCGAGATCTACCAGAACGACGTCAACTACCTCCTCCAGTTCGAGCGCTTCGCATACCTGCGCAGCGCCGGCAAGGAGGTGCAGAGCACGTGGCTTCAGGTGATCGAGGCGGGCGTCGCGCAGGGAGCTTTCCGGGCCGACCTGGACGCCAAGATCCTCTACCGGCTGATCCGTGACGCCGTGTGGCTGTCGGTCCGCTGGTTCAAGCCCAGCAAGGAATACCCGACGTCACGCCTGGCCGAAGACTGCACCGCCCTCTTCCTCGACGGCCTAACGACCGCCCGCACCTGATCCCTTCGCGAGCGCGGCGGCGACCGCGGCCACCGACGGCTCCGTCATGCGCACCAACGGGGGCAGCACGGCGGGGCGGCTCATCAGTGACAGCTCGGCCCCGTCGACGCGTACCACCTGGCCGGTGATGCCGGCGGCCGCGTCGGAGAGCAGGAAGACCACCGCGGGCGCGTTGTCCTCGGGCGGCTTGCCGATGTTCTGCCCGCGCGCCCGCGCGCCGAGGTACTCCTCATACGCCTCGGCCATGCGGGTGTGTGCGTTGGGCGAGACCGCGTTGACCCGCACCCCCGTGCCGGCCAGATCGGCGGCCCAGCAGTAGGTGAGCGAGGCGACACCGCCCTTGCTCGCGCCGTACGCGCCCACGTCGGGGTAACCGAGGTGCGAGCCGGAGGTGACGTTGACGACCGAGCCGCCGCCCTGATCGCGCATCGCGCGGATGGCGCGCAGCCCGCAGTAGGCGGTGCCGAGCAGGTTGACCTCGACCACCGCCCGAAACTCCTCGGGATCCTGGCTGAACGGGTCGGCCAGGCGGAAGATGCCGGCGTTGTTAACCAGCCCGTCGATCGAGCCGAACTCCTCCCGGCACCGCGACACGAGCGCACCCGCGCCCTCCCAGCTGGCGATGTCGGAGTCGTCGGCCACCGCCTGCGCGCCGATGCCGGTGGCCACCACGCGCGCGGCGGCACCGTCCACATCGTTCACTACGACGCGGGCGCCTTCGGCGGCGGCCAGCCGGGCGTACGCCGCGCCGAGCCCTCGCCCCGCGCCGGTCACGACCACGGCTTTGCCGGTCAAGTATCCACTCACGACAGTCTCTCCACCACCATGGCCATCCCCTGCCCACCGGCGGTGCACATGGTCTCCAGGCCGAACTGCTTGTCCCGGAAGCGCAGGCCGTTGACGAGCGTGGTGGCGATCCGCGCGCCGGTCATGCCGAACGGGTGGCCGACCGCGATCGCTCCACCGTGGACGTTCACCCGCTCGGGGTCGGCGCCCATCATCCGCACCGACGGGATCACCTGGGCGGCGAACGCCTCGTTTATCTCGATCAGGTCGATGTCGCCGATCGACATGCCGGCGTTGGCGAGCGCGCGGCGGGTGGCCTCCACCGGCCCCAGTCCCATGATCTCGGGGCTGACCGCGGACACGCCGGTCGACACGATCCGGGCCAGCGGGGTCAGCCCCAGCTCCCGGGCGCGCGTGTCGCTGAGGATCACGAGCGCGGCGGCGCCGTCGTTGAGCGGGCAGCAGTTGGCGGCGGTGACCGTGCCGTCCGGCCGGAACACCGGCGCGAGCGTGCTCACCTTCTCCAGCGTCACGCCGGCCCGGGGTCCGTCGTCGTGCTCCACCACCGTGCCGTCCGGCGTGGTGAACGGCGTGATGTCGGTGGCCCAGAAGCCGTCCACGAGCGCCTTCTCGGCCAGATTCTGGCTGCGCACGCCCCACTCGTCCTGCTCGCGCCGGCTCACCCCGCACAGCTGGGCCACGTTCTCCGCGGTCTGGCCCATCGCGATGTACACGTCCGGCTCGTCACCGAGCTCGCGCGGGTCGGTCCACTGTGGAGAGTCTGCCTCGGCGCGCCGGGCGGTCCGCTCCTCCGCCCCGGCGTAGCGCGGATGGTGGGTACCCGGCGCGCCGTCGGACTTGCCCCGGTCGTAGCGCGACACCACCTCGACGCCGGCGGAGACGAACGCGTGCCCCTCCCCGGCCTTGATGGCGTGGAACGCCATCCGGGTGGTCTGCAGCGAGGAGGCGCAGTACCGCGCGACGGTGGTGCCGGGCACGCCGTCCAGCCCCAGCCGCAGCGCCACCATCCGGGCCAGGTTGTATCCCTGCTCGCCGGCCGGCTGCGCGCAGCCGAGCATGATGTCGTCGAGCGTGGCCGGATCCAGCGCGGGCACCTGGCCCAGGGCCGCCGAGACCATGGCCGTCCCGAGGTCGTCCGCCCGGACGCCGGCCAGCGAACCCTTGAACGCCCGCCCGATCGGCGAACGCGCCGCCGCCACGATCACTGCCTCGGCCATGAGATCCCCTGTCTACTGAGCGATCAGCCAGCCGCCGTCGACCGGCAGCAGGACTCCGTTGACGTACGCGGCGAGCGGCGAGAGCAGAAACAGCGCGGCGCCGGCCACGTCCCCCGGCGCCCCGGGGCGGCCCTGCGGGTTGCGGCCGACGATCGCCCGCCCGAGGTCGGTCTCGACGAAGCCGGCCATCCGGGGCGTGGCGATCAGGCCCGGCGCGATCGCGTTGGCGCGCACCGCCGGGGCGTACGCCAGCGCGAGATGCCGCGTGTACCCGGCGATCGCCGCCTTGCCCGCGCAGTACCAGTCGGAGGCGGTGCCGAGGTGGTTACCGGCGACCGAGGCGATGTTGACCACCGCCGCGCCCTCCGCCGGCCCGGTATCCAGCCACGCCTGGGTCACGAGCCGGACGCTGCCCACCGTCAGCTCGAGCGCCCGCGCGAACACCATGTCGCCGCTGCTGGCCGGGCCGGCGTTGTTTACCAGGTATCGGGCCGGTCCGCCGGCTTCGAGCGCCTTCCGGACCGCCTCCGGGTCGCTCACGTCCGCGGTGAGGGCGACCGCCGAGCCGCCGGCCGCCACGATGCCGGCGGCGGTCTCGGCCACGGCCGCCGCGTCGACGTCCCACGCCGCCACGCGCAGCCCGGCCGAGGCGGCCAGGGTAGCGATGGCGTGGCCGATACCGCTGCCCGCCCCGGTCACTACGACGGTCTCCCCCGCCGCGAACCCCAGATCCACTCACCCAACCTAACAAGCGCTTGGTTAGTACGCCAGTGGCATCTGGATCTAGCTCTCCTGGCCGCCGCCCGGCCGGAAACTCATCCCGCGTCGCGAGCGCGAAATGACAGGACGACGACGCCGTTCTTGAACGTGTGCTGTCCGGCTGGCCGCAGGACCACGTTGAGCCCGGCGTGCAGCAGCAGGTCCTCCGCCCCGCCGACGCCGGCCAGAACGGGGTGGACCCAGAGGTGCAGCTCGTCGAGCAGGCCCGCACCGAGCAGCGTCTTGGCGACCGGGCCGTAGCCGTGCATGAGGATGGGGCCACCGGGCCCGGCCCTCAGGTCGCGGACGCTTTCCACCAGATCGCCAGACAGCACGGTGGTGTGCTGCCAGGCCGGCTCGGTGAGACTCGACGACGCCACGTACTTGGGCAACGAGTTGATTTTTTCGGCGTACACGCCGTCCCGATTGGGCCATGCCGAGGCGTACACCTCGTAGGTCTTGCGGCCCATGAGCATCGCGTCGCTGGCCATCAGCTGGTCAAGGGCGAATGCGTCGGTTTCGGAGTCGACGTAGTCGAAGTGCCATTTGTCCATGTGGTTGACGACGCCGTCGAGACTGACGAACGTCGAGTTGACGATGGAACGCATGCTAAGCCTCCAAAGCGGCTAGATAAGACTGCGGCGGATGCCGTCTTCGATCAGGTCGAGCATCGCCTCGACGCCCCGGCGCGAGGATTCCTCGTCGGGCGGAGCGGGCCAACTGACGAAATGGTAGGTGAGCTCGACCTCGCCCTCAGTCGCGTCCGAAAGCGCCACGGTGACCAGCTCCCTCGGATTCTCGAATCGAAGCTGCAAGCGATGCGGAGGCTCGAGGGCACCGTATTCAAAACCGAACGGTATTTCTGAGCCATCGCTCTCTGAAATCATGACGGCGTCCACCCGTCCGCCCGGTCTAGCGGACACCCGCATTCGATCCGCCGGCGTTCGATAACCGTGGACGACGAACCAGTGCTCCAGCTTGTCCGGCTCGACGAAAGCCGCGTAGACCCGCTTGGCACTGGCCGGAAATGTACGGCGCACGGTGAAGCCGCCACCGCCGCCTTCCTGCTGTCGCGAGTCAGACATGATGGTGCTCCTTCGGTCGAGTGTCCCGTGGACTCGATGTGTCCGACGGACACATGATGTACGATAGACACATCGCGGTGATCCGCGCAAGACGCCAACATCACCCGATGGCAGGAGACCCGATCATCGCGAGCCGTCGCCCCGGCGGAGGGCGGCCTTCATCACCTTGCCGGTGGCGTTGCGGGGCAGCTCGTCCACGATCACCACCGAACGGGGCACCTTGTAGTTGGCGAGGTTGGCCCGGCAGAACTCGATCAGCTCCGCCGCCAGCCCGCTACGGTCGGCGCCGGGCCGGGGCACCACGAACGCGCGGCCGACCTCGCCGAGGCGCTCGTCGGGCACGCCGATCACGGCTGCCTCCGCCACTCCCGGGTGCCGCACCATCGCCTGCTCGATCTCCGCCGGGTACGCGTTGAAGCCGCCCACGATGAACATGTCCTTGAGCCGGTCGGTGATCCGCAGGTATCCCCGGGCGTCGAGCACGCCGATGTCGCCGGTATGCAGCCAGCCCTCCGCGTCGATCGCGGCGCCGGTGGCCTTTTCGTCCTCGAAGTAGCCGCGCGTCACGTTGTACCCGCGGATCAGCACCTCGCCCGGCTCCCCCGCCGGCAGCGCCTCGCCGGCGGCGTCGACCACGCGCACCTCGACCCCGGGCACCGGCGCGCCGCACGTGGCGGCTACGGTCGCCGGGTCGTCGTCGGGCAGGCACATCGTGGCGGTGCCGCATGACTCGGTCAGGCCGTACGCGGTGACCACCGTGTCGAGGGCGAGCTCGGCGCGCAGCCGCTCGATCATGACGACCGGCACGGTGGTCGCGCCGGTCACCGCCACGCGCAGGCTCGACAGGTCGAAGCTCGCCCGCTCGGGATGGTCCAGGAGCGTCGTGTAGAGGGTGGGCGGCCCTGGCAGCACGGTGATCGCCTCGCGCTCCACCAGCCGCATCGTGGCGGCCACGTCGAAGAGCGGCAGCGGCGCGATCGTGGCCCCGCGCAGCAGGCAGGCGATCACTCCCGCCTTCCAGCCGAAGGTGTTGAAGAACGGGTTCACCAGCGCGTACCGGTCGCCAGGGCGCAGCGTCGCCCGCTCGCTCCACGACACGTACAGCCGGATCGTCTGCTCGTGGCAGAGCATCGCGCCCTTCGGGTGCCCGGTGGTGCCGGAGGTGAAGAAGATGTCGCAGACGTCGTCCGGCCGCACCGCCGCCGCGCGCTCGCCGGCCACCCGGGTGTCCTCTGTGGACGCACGGCCGAGGAACGCGTCCCAGTCCCCGAAGTCGACGACCTCGCCCTCCCGCTCCGCCACCATCGCCCGGAACGGGATGCCGAGGAAGCCGTCCTGCGTGAACAGCAGCCTGGCCCTGGTGCGGTCGAGGATGTAGCCGGCCTCGGGGCCTTTGTAGCGCGTGTTGAGCGGGACCATCACCGCGCCGGCGGCGGTCGTGCCGAGCGCCGCGACGACCCAACGCCAGCTGTTCGGCGCCCAGATCGCGACCCGGTCGCCGGCCTCGACGCCGGACGCGACAAGGGCCGCCGCGCACCGCTCCACCTCGGCCGCGAGGCCCGCGAACGTGAGGCGGGTGTCGCCGTCGACCACCGCCTCGCGATCCGGGAACGCCCCGGCGGCCGCGCGGACCAGGCCCGGCAGCGTCCGCGCCGCGGTGGGTTCGATCGCCATGGTCCAGACGTTACCAAGCGAGCGCTTGGTAGGTAAACTGTGCGCGTGACGCAGGCAGAGGCGTATCTGGTGGAGGCCGTCCGGACCCCGGTGGGCCGGCGCGGCGGCGGGCTGTCCGGGGCACACCCGGCCGACCTGGGCGCGCACGTGCTCCGCACGCTCGTCGACCGGGCCGCCGTCGACCCGGCCGCCGTCGACGACGTCATCTTCGGCTGCGTGGACGCGATCGGCCCCCAGGCGGGCAACGTCGCCCGCACCGCCTGGCTCGCCGCCGGCCTTCCCGAGGAGGTGCCCGGCGTCACCGTCGACCGCCAGTGCGGCTCGTCCCAGCAGGCGCTGCACTTCGCCGCCCAGGCCGTGCTCTCCGGCACCGCCGACCTGGTGGTCGCCGGCGGCGTGCAGAACATGAGCGCGGTGCCGATCTCCGCCGCGATGACCGCCGGGCAGCCGCTGGGCTTCCCCGACCCGTTCTCCGGCTCGATCGGTTGGCGCGACCGCTACGGCGACCAGGAGATCTCGCAGTTTCGCGCGGCCGAGCTGATCGCCGCCAAGTGGAGCCTCGACCGGACCGAGATGGAGCAGTTCGCGCTCCGCAGCCACCAGCGCGCCGCCGCCGCGGTCGACGCCGGCCTGTTCCGCCGGGAGATCGCTCCCTACCGCACGGCCGAGACGGACGAGTGCCCGCGCCGCGACACCTCCCTCGCACGCATGGCGGCGCTGGCACCGCTCACGGAAGGCGGCCGGATCACCGCCGCCCTGGCCAGCCAGATCTCCGACGGCGCCGCGGCCCTGCTGGTCGCCTCACCCCACGCGGTGGCCACGCACGGCCTGCGGCCGCGCGCCAGGATCCACCACCTCAGCGTCCGCGCGGCCGACCCGGTCTACATGCTCACCGGCCCCATACCCGCGACGGAGTACGCGCTGCGCCGCGCCGGGCTCACCGCCGCCGACATCGACCTGGTGGAGATCAACGAAGCCTTCGCACCGGTGGTACTCGCCTGGCAGCGAGAAACCGGCTTCGACCCCGACCGCGTCAACGTCAACGGCGGCGCGATCGCGCTGGGCCACCCGCTCGGCGCCACCGGGGCGCGGCTGATGACCTCGCTCCTGCACGAGCTGGAGCGCACCGGCGGGCGATACGGTCTGCAGACCATGTGCGAGGGCGGGGGCACCGCGAATGTCACCATCATCGAACGGCTCTGACGTCGACCTGTCCGGCCGCGTGGCGCTGGTCACCGGCGGCACCCGCGGCATCGGACGGGCGATCGCGGCCCGTCTGCGCGCGGCCAGCGCCGAGGTCCTCGTCTGCGGCCGGTCCGCCCCACCCGACCTGCCGGACGGCATCGCCTTCCACCAAGCCGACGTACGCGAACCGCAACAGGCCGCCGACCTGGTCACCGCGACGGTACAACGGTTTGGCCGCCTTGACCTGGCAGTCAACAACGCCGGCGGCTCACCCGTCGCACCCGCCGCCACCGCCTCCCCCAACCTGGCCACCGCCGTCGTGCGGCTCAACTTGCTGGCGCCGTTCTTCGTGGCACAGGCCGCCAACGCGGTGATGCGGGAGCAGGACGGCGGCGGCCACATCATCAACATCGGCAGCGTCTCCGCACTGCGCCCCGCCCCCGGCACCGCCATGTACGCCGCCGCCAAGGCCGGCCTGGAGGTACTCACCCAGGCGCTGGCCGCCGAGTGGGCCCCCGCGGTCCGCGTGAACTGCGTGACCGCCGGCCTCGTCCGCACCGACGAAAACGCCGAACACTACGGCGACGAGCAAGCACTGGAAGCGGTGGCGGCGACGATCCCGCTGGGCCGGATGGCCACCCCGGACGACATCGCCGGCGCCTGCCTGCTGCTGTGCTCCCCGCTGGCCGCCTACATCACAGGCGCCAACCTGCTCGTAGACGGCGGCGGCCAACACCCCACCTGGGTCAGCGCCGCACGCTGAAAGCTACCGTTTGCGCTTGGGCGCGCCGAACTCATGCACGACGAAGAACCCCTCGCGCCCGTCTCTCACGTGCTGATGGATCACCCGTCGGTGAGCTTCGAACCGGTCGGCCCTAGCCTGGATCGACAGATTGGCGCTGTCCAGGCAGTGAATGCATCCGCGATATTCACGAAGGAGGGCCTTTACCGCCACCTGTGTGGATATTCGTTCGTCCTGAGTGAGAAGCGACCATCCGCGCTGCAACCCGTATTCGATCCACTCCGGGTCGTCGATCTTCTGTGCGTCATCAGCGAAGTGTTCGCTGATTGTGTGGACGATCCAGCCCCGTTGAACCAGAATTGTCGGCGCGCCTTTGCCGAGGCAACGGTCTGCGAAGAACTCAGGCGGCGACTCGGATGAGCGCTTCGACTTGCTCAATGCTCAGGCCGTACTCGTTGGCGACGACATCGGCAGGTTCTCCGCCTCTCCACATGCCGAGTATGGTGTCGACAGTAACTTTCGCGGGCTCGACGATCGGGGCGCCCCAGGCGAAGCGAGGATCGATGACCACTGTTGCCACCTGCGGGTCGTACCGGCGAAGGGTGAGCCGCTTCGGGAATTCATCGTCGTCGTCCCAAACGACATACCGCAGGTAGTCGTCGATTACCCGCCGGATCGGCATCTGCCGATCGCCGGCGCGGGCTACCTCGTCGCTGTCGACATAGTGGACGAAGACGTCGATCCCGTCGGTCGCGATGCGCCGGGTGGCTAGCCCGTACTCGGTGTCGAACTCTCTACGAACGTCCCGGGCGGCGTCTTTGATCCTGTCCGGAGATAGTCCGAGGCTGCGCAGCGCACGTAGCACATAAGCCTCCACGACGGCGACGAAGGGCACCGAAGGCCGACCTCGTCGCTCCGGCTTGATGCTATGTACGAGCGGGGATCCGTGCGCTTTCTGCTTGAGCCAGAAATGGATGGTGCGCTCGGGTATCTGGAGATACTCGGCCGTCTCGAGTGGCGTCAACAGTGGGACAGTGAACCGGTCGACCATGGCGCCCCTCCTCTCCCGACGTCTGAGCATGTCACAGGTAGCACCATAGGGGCGATCATCGGTTGTTCCAACACGACGAACCGGTTGGTGTGGGTCTGCCCACGGCGATTGGCTAGATCCCCGCGCGGGTGGCGATTGTGCGGCGGAGCCAGACCGGGTCGCCGGCGAGGGCTCGGTTCGCTGTGGCGCGGCGGAAGTACAGGTGGGCGTCGTGTTCCCAGGTGAAGCCGATGCCGCCGAGGAGTTGGATGCTCTCCGCCGTGACGCGGTACGCGGCCTCGGTCGCCACCAGCTTGGCCAGCGGCGCCACCACCGGAAACTCGGCGGTGCCGGCGGCGCGCAGGGCGTACCAGGCGGACGACGTGGCGGCCTCCAGCGCCACGAACAGGTCGGCGACCCGGTGCCGCAGTGCCTGGTAGGTGGCGAGGGGGGCGCCGAACTGCTCGCGTACCCGCAGGTGTGCCACCGTCAGGTCGAGGCTGGCGCGCGCCACGCCGATCGACTCGACGGCCAGCGCGGCCCACAGCAGGTCCAGGGCGTGAGCGGCGGTCGCTCCTGCGGCCACGGCGGGCGTGCCGTCCAGCTCCAGCCGCGCCTGCCTTCGGGTGAGGTCGAGGGTGTCGTGGGCGGTGCGGCGGCAGTCGCGGGCGGCCACCGCGAACAGGGCCGGTACGCCATCGAGGGTTGCCGCCACCAGCAGCACGTCGGCGGCCTGGCCGTCCAGGACGTAGTCCTTGGTCCCGTGCAACACGTGGCCGTCCGGGGTCGCGGTCGCGGTGCACGACAGGGCGTCCAGGTCCCAGCCGGTGGCCTTCTCGGCGAGCGCCACCGCCGCGGCCGCGCCCTTGCCGATCTGGGCGGCCGTGACAGGGTCGGCGACCGCCGACGCTACCACTGTGGACAGATACGGCACCGGGGCCAGTGTGCGGGCGGCCTCCTCGATGACCACGCCCGCGTCCACCAGGGTCGCGCCAGCGCCGCCCAGCTCTTCGGGCACCAGCAACGACGTCACCCCGAGCTCCGTGGCCAGGCGGGTCCACAGTGGCGCGTCGAAGCCGTCCGCGGCGCGTACCCGACCGGATGTCGCGTCGCGGCGCAGCAGGTCGCGGACCGCCTCGCGGAGCGCGGCCTGTTCCGGGGTGAAGGCGAAGTCCATCAAGGTCTGCCCAGCAGGTGGTTGGCGATGATGTTGCGCTGGATCTCGTTCGAACCGCCGTAGATGGTGTCCGCGCGGGTGAAGAGGAAGAGCAGCTGGGCGTCGGTGTGGCCGAGCGTGGCGTCCGGGCCGGCGACCGACATGGCCAGCTCGCCCAGGCGCTGGTGCCAGGGGGCCCACAGCAGCTTCGCCACGGACGGGTCGGTGGGCGACGGGGCGTCCAGGGTGCGCAGCGCGTGGTGGCGCAGCACCTGCAGCTCGATCCAGGCGTCCACCAGGCGGTCGCGGTGCACCGGCTCGTCGAACGCGCCGGTGGCTCGGGCGGTCGCGAGGACCGCGTCCAGCTCGCGGGCGAAGCCGACCTGCTGGCCCAGGGTGGCGACGCCGCGCTCGAAGGCCAGCGTGCCGGTCGCCACCCGCCAGCCGTCACCGGGGGCGCCGACGATGTTGCCCGCGTCGGTGTACGCGCCGTCGAAGTAGACCTCGTTGAACTCGGACGTGCCGGTGATCTGCCGGATCGGGCGCACGGTGACGCCGGGCTGGTCCATCGGCACCAGCAGGTAGGAGAGGCCGCGGTGCTTGGGCGCGGCAGGGTCGGTGCGGGCCAGCACGAAGCACCAGTCGGCGATGTGGGCCAGCGACGTCCACACCTTCTGGCCGGTGATCCGCCAGCCGTCCCCGTCGCGTACCGCTCGGGTCTGCACGGCGGCCAGGTCGGAGCCGGCGTCCGGCTCGGAGTAGCCCTGGCACCACAGCTCGGTGGCGGCGGCGATCGGCGGCAGGAAGCGCGCGCACTGCTCGGGCGTGCCGTACTCGATCAGTGTCGGCGCCAGCAGGTACTCGCCGATGTGGCTGAGCCGGCCGGGGCCGCCGGCGCGGGCGTACTCCTCGTAGAAGATGACCTGGCGGGCGACGCCGGCGCCGGCGCCGTAGGGCTCGGGCCAGCCCAGGCCGATCCAGCCGGCCGCGCCCAGCTCGCGCTCCCATTCGACCCGCAGGGGGACGTTCTCGTGCTCGCGGCCGGGCCCGCCGCTGCCGGCCAGGCCGGCGTACCGGCCGGTCAGGTGGGCGGCGAGCCAGTCGCGCACCTCGCCGCGGAAGCCGGTCACTGGCGCGCTCCGTACACCGGCTCTGGGGGCACGGCCTTGGCCAGCAGGTCGCGGACGACCGGGCCGAGCGCGGCCGGCTCCCAGCGCGCGCCCGCGTCGGCGGGCTCGCCGTGGCGCCAGCCGTCGCAGAGGCTGACCGCGCCGCCGGAGACCTCGAAGACCCGGCCGGTGACGTCGCCGGCGTCCGCGCTGCCGAGCCACACCACGAGCGGGGAGACGTTTTCCGGCGCCATCGCGTCGAACCCGCCTTCCGGCGCGCGCATCGCGTCGGCGAAGACGGCGGCGGTCATCCCGGTACGGGCGGACGGCGCGATCGCGTTGACGGTGATGCCGTAGCGGGCCAGCTCCGCGGCGGCGACCTGGGTGAGCGCGGCGACGCCGGCCTTGGCGGCGGCGTAGTTGGCCTGGCCGACGCTGCCGAGCAGGCCGGCGCCGGAGCTGGTGTTGACCACCCGGGCGGCGACCGGGCGGCCCGCCTTCGCCTCGTCCCGCCAGTACGCCGCGGCGTGCCGCAGCGGCGCGAAGTGTCCCTTGAGGTCCACCCGCACGACCTCGTCCCACTCCTGCTCGGAGAGGTTGACCAGCATCCGGTCGCGGACCAGGCCGGCGTTGTTGACGAGGGTGTCCAGCCGCCCGAACGCCTCGACCGCCGTGCCCACGAGCCGCTCGGCGTAGCCCCAGTCGGCGACGTCGCCCACGCTGGCGACGGCCATGCCGCCCGCCGCCTGGATCTCGGCGGCCACCGCGGCGGCGCGGGAGCCGACGTCGTTGACCACGACGCTGGCGCCGGCGGCCGCGAACGCCAGCGCGTGCGCCCGGCCGAGCCCCTGCCCGGCGCCGGTCACCACGACCGCCCGGCCCGCGCAGATCAGTTCCGTCACTGTCCCAGCACCTCCCGCCGATATCTGTCTACTGTGGACGGGGACGGGATCGGCGCTCGCATGACCAGCCGGGTCACGCCGAGCTCAGCGAGGGCCTCCGCCTCGGCCCGGCGGGAGGGCGCCCGCGCGGTCACCTCCACCTCGGCCGGATCCCGGCCGGCGGCGCGGCACGCCTCGGCCAGCCGCCGCAGCAGGTCGGCCATGCCGGCCACGTCCACGCCGAGCGGGTAGAAGCCGTCGCCGTAGCGGGCGGCCCGGCGCACCGCGGCCGCGCTGTGTCCACCCACGACGATCGGCACTCCGCCGGGCCGGACCGGCTTGGGCTCGCAGTGCACGCGGTCGAACCGCACATACTCACCGGCGAAGCTGGCCGGCGACCCGGTCCACAGTGCGCGGAGCGCGGCCAGATACTCGTCGGCCCGCGCGCCCCGGTGCTCGTACGGCACGCCGAGCGCCTCGTACTCCTCGCGCAGCCAGCCCACCCCGATGCCGGCGAGCAGCCGGCCGCCGCTCAGCACGTCGAGTGTGGACAGCCGCTTGGCGAGGTGCACGGGGTGGTGCTCGGGCAGGATAAGCATGGCGGTGCCGAGCAGCACCCGGCTGGTGTGCGCGGCGGCGAACGTGAGCCAGTGCAGCGGGTCGGGCACGTCGGTGCCGGGCAGGAGGCTCATCCGGCCACTCGGGTCGTAGGGGTAGGCGGAGTCGTAGCGCTCCGGCACCACCACGTGCTCGACGGCCCAGATGGACTCGGCGCCGGCCTCCTCCACCGCCCGGACGAAGGCGGCCACCGCGGCCGGGTCGGTGCCGCTCCGCCCCGCGAGGACCGGCATGACGCCGAGCTTCAACCCCATGGACCGGTAGCCTACCAAACGCTTGCTTGGTAGCCTAGGCGCGTGTTGGAGGACTTCTCCGGTCGCGCCGGCGGGGCACTGGTCGTCGGCGGCACCGGTGGCATCGGCGCCGAGGTGACCCGGCTGCTCGCCGCCCGCGGCAGCGCCGTCGCCCTCACCTACCGTGGCGGCGAGGCCGCCGCGCGAGCGCTCGCGGGGCAGGTGGGCGGCACGGTGCACCAGCTGGATCTGACCGACGCGGACGCCTGCGCCGCCGTCCTCGCGCGGGCCGCCGACGCGCTCGGCGGCCTCCACACGGTGGTACACGCCGCTGGCCCTCACGTACCCATGCTGCACCTCAGCCGGGTCGGGCCGGCGCTGTTCCGCGACCAGGTGGAGCAGGATGTGCTGGGCTTCTTCCACCTGCTGCACGCCGCGCTGCCGCACCTGCGCCGGTCCCGGGGCAGCCTGGTCGCGGTCACCACGGCCGCCACCCGCCGCTACCCGGTCCGCGACGGGCTCTCCGCGGCACCCAAAGGCGCGGTCGAGGCCCTGGTGCGCGCCGTGGCCGCCGAGGAGGGCCGCTACGGGGTGCGGGCCAACTGCGTCGGCCCCGGCATGCTCACCGACGGCATGGCGGAGCGGCTGATCGCCTCCGGCGACCTGGACGAGCGGGCGCTCGAGGCGGCCCGCGCGAACATCCCGCTACGCGGCTTCGGCACCGCTCGCGACGTGGCCGAGGCGGTCTGCTTCCTGGCCAGCGACCGGGCCGGCTTCATCACCGGCCAGCACCTCGCCGTCGACGGCGGCTACACCGTCTGACGGACCGCGCGCCGCTCGGCACCGATCGCCGCGCGGTAGGCGTCTTCGAGGGTGCGGCCGCCGTCCTCCCGCTCGGCGACGACCTCGCCGCGCACCAGCACGTAGCCACGGTCCACGATGGAGCGGACCGCGCCGAGCGCCGGCTCGGCGAGCAGCACGGCCACGCCCTCCTTGGCCAGCCCGGCGACGGTGCTGGCCAGCTCGCGCACGATCAGCGGTGCCAGGCCGGTCATCATCTCGTCCAGCAGCAGCACCCGCGGCGAGCCCATCAGCGCCCGCGACACCACCAGCATCTGCTGCTCGCCGCCGGAGAGGACGCCGACCAGGCTCCGCCGCCGGGTCCGCAGGATCGGAAACCGGTCCAGCGCCTGGTCGACCGCCGACCGGGGCAGCCGCAGCAGCTCGGCCATGACCTGGAGGTTGTCCACGACGTTCAGCCGGGGGAAGAGCTGGCGGCCCTGCGGGACGATCGCGATGCCGGCCCGGGCCCGCGCCGCCGGTCGCAGCCGGCTCACGTCGTCGCCGTCGAGCAGGATCCGCCCGGTGGCCGGCACGGAACCGTACGCGGACAGCAGCAGGCTGCTCTTGCCCGCGCCGTTCGGCCCGACGAGCGCGGTGACCTGGCCGGCGGGCACGGTGAGCGAGACGCCGGCGAGCGCGCTCGCGTGTCCATAGCGGACGGTCAGCCCCTCGACCTTCAGCTCACGACCGGACATCCTGCGCCTCCTGCCCGATCTGGCCTGTCTCCTGGTCCAGCTCCTCCGCGTCCGGCGGCGATCCGAAGTAGACGACCTGCATCTGCGGGCTGGCGAGGCATTCGCGCGGGTCGCCGTCGAAGACCACCCGGCCGCGGTCGAGCAGCATGATGCGGTCGACCAGATCGGCCACCAGATCGACGTTGTGGTCGACCAGGATGACCGCGTGGCCGCGGCGCTGCACGGTCCGGATGACCTCGGCGATGCCCAGCACGCCTTGCGCGTCCGACCCGGCGAACGGCTCGTCCAGCAGCATCACCACCGGGTCCTGGCCGAGGGCGCGGCCGACCTCCACGAGCCGCTGCTCGCCGAGGGTCAGGTCGCCGGCCAGCCGGTCCAGCCCGTCGAGGCCGAGCTCGCCGGCGAGCGCCTCCACGGCCTCCCGGTCGGCCGGCGGGTGCGGGCGGAGGGCGCCGAGGACCGCGCCGGCGGCCATCCGCCAGATCGTGGCGTGCCGGCGCGCGGCCCGGCCGAGCAGCAGGTTGTCCCGGACCGTCAGCTCCAGTGCCAGCTGGGGGTACTGGAACGTGCGGCCCAGCCCCGCGCGGGCCCGCCGGGACGCGGGACCGGAGAGCTTGCCGCCGCGCAGCACCAGCTCCCCCGCGGTCGCCGCCTGGGCGCCGGAGATGAGGTCGACGAGGGTGGTCTTGCCCGCGCCGTTCGGGCCGACGAGGCCGAGGATCTCCCCCGCGTCGAGGTGGAACGACACGTCGTCGAGCGCGGTGACGCCGCCGTAGCGCTTGATCAGGCCACGCCCGTGCAGCAGCGAGTCTTCAGCCATCTCTTCCCCTCCGGGAGAGGGCCCAGCCGCGCCGGCGCAGTTGGTCGGCGTAGCCGATGACCCCGCGTGGCGCGATGAGCAGGATGACCAGGACACCGAGCGCCAGCACCAGGGTGCCGCTGGTCTCGATGGCCGGGAAGTTGAGGGTCAGCTCGACCGCGATCGCGGCGCCCGCGACCGCGCCCCACGGCGTCCCTCCCCCGCCGATCAGCGGCATGAAGATCGCCAGGAACACGATGTTCAGCGTGAACGTGTCCGGCGTGACGCTGCCGGCCGAGTAGGTGAACAGCCCGCCGCCGATCGCCGCGATCGCCGCGCCGAGGGCCAGCGCGACGAGGTTCATGACCGGCACGCGCACCCCGGACGCCTCCACCGCCCGCGGCGCGTCGCGCATGGTCCGCACGATCACACCCCACGCGGACAGCCGCGCGCGGTCGAGCAGGAAGGCGATCACGCACACCACGACGACCGACCCGACCACCACCTGGTAGTGCGAGGGCGTCCAACCGAGGATGTTGAGCTCGCGCAGGTTGCCCAGGCCGCCCGACCCGCCGGAGACACTCTCGGCGTCCACCAGAAACGCGGTGAACGCCATCCCGAACAGCAGCGTCACCGCGGCGAGGAAGAACCCGGACAGGCGCCGGGTGACCAGGCCGAGCAGCACCGCGACGAGGGCGGCCGCCGCCGGGCCGAGCAGCCAGGCCAGCACCAGCGGGAGGCTGGTCTTCGTGGAGAGCAGGCCCACCGCGTACCCGCCGATGCCCGCGTAGGCGCCGTAGGCCATCGACAGCGAACCGGCCATCAGGTA
>Ga0272482_10000128_pt1 | contig 24160 bp, 12 predicted proteins | sample RVTome_8_FD_192427 | JGI IMG/M metagenome (GOLD analysis project Ga0272482, IMG submission 192427) | Soil microbial communities from uranium-contaminated site in the Upper Colorado River Basin, Wyoming, United States - RVT160D0 (version 2) ...
CAACAAGGTCCTGTACCGGTTCGACGAGGGCAACGGCAAGGACTCCTCCTGGTACGCGAACGACCTGACGATCTCTGGTGGCGCCACCCTGCCGCCGGGTCTGAGCGGCAAGATGCTGCAGCTCGACGGTGTTACCGGCGCGGGCGTGTCGATGGGTGCGCCGGTCAGCATGCGGGACAGCTTCGCCGTCTCCGCGTGGGCGCGGCTGGACCGCACCGACCGGCAGGCCACCGTGGTCGGCCAGGACGGCGCCCGGATGAGCGGGTTCGTGCTCCAGTACCGCCCGGGCTTGAAACGGTGGGTGTTCGGCGCGCCGACGCAGGACGCCGACTCCGCGGAGCTGGCCTACGTGGCGGCGCCGACGCCGGCCGTGGCCTACCGGTGGACCCACCTGATGGGCGTGTACGACCACGCGGCGCGGGAGCTGCGGTTCTATGTGGACGGTCAGCTGGCCGGTGTGCGGAGCAATGTGCTGCTCTGGCGGGCCACCGGCGCGTTGAGCGTCGGGCGGGGCAAGTTCAACGGGCAACCGGCGGACTTCTTCCAAGGCGGGATCGACGAGGTCGCCGTCGCGCTCGGTGTGCCGTCCGACGCGGCGGTGGCCCGCCAGGCGGGCTGGCCCGCACCGGCGGCTGGGCAGCTCGGCCGGTTCGTCAACGGGGTCGGGGACCACTACGCCGGGGACACCACCGCACCGCGGGACGGCTACTGGTTCGAAGGTCCGCTGGGCCTTCTGGTCACCGGCGGCCAGCCGAACACCAGGACCCTTTACGCATGCCAAGCCGGTAGGGACGCGTTCACCTCACGCGACGCGGCCTGCGAGAACAAGACCCTGGTGGGTGAGATCGGCAAGGTCTACGCCGAGCCGCCAAGCGGCGTGGCGACCACCCCGGTGTACCGCTGCGCGTGGCCCGAAGACCGGTTCGAGTCCCGCTCGTCCGACTGCGAAGGGGCGACCAACGAGGATCTGCTCGGCTACACGGTCGCGTACGCCCAACTCAACCGCTACTACTACCCGCTCGGCCCATGGGACCACGTGTCCACAGTGCACGGCGGGCCACCCGGCCACGTAGCTGAGGGCCCGGCGGGCTGGGTGTCGCTGGTGGCCCAGCCCGGCACCGTGTCGCTCATGAGCTGCCAGGGAAACCGGGACCAGTTCCTGTCGATCGACCCGCTCTGTGAAGGAAGTCCGGTGCTGCACAGCAACGGCAGGATCTGGACGTCCGCGCCCGAAGGCATGCCCAGCCGTCCTATCTACCGATGCCTGATCAATGGCGAGCGGTACGTGTCCACCAACGCGAGCTGCGACGGGTTCACGGTCGACCGCCAGCTCGGCTACGTGCTGACCGCCCGTCCCGACGCCGCGGGCGGAGCCGGCTCATGAGATCCGACAGGGGAGGAAGCGTCGTGAGCGTTTTCCGCAGGCGGGTGGCCGCCGGACTGGTGGCCGTACTCGCGGCCACGTTCCTCAGCACCGTGGCCGTGCCGGCACCGGCGCTCGCCGCGGGTGGGCCGTCGGTCGAACCACCGACGACACCGTCCACGCCGGTCACCCGCGAGACGGTGAACGCCCGAGGGCAGGACCAAGCCAGCCGAAACGCCCTCAAGGGTGACCAACCCGCCGGCGGCGCGCCAAAGGTCGGCGCCGGCACGCCGAGGGCCACCTCGCTGTCTCCCTCCGCGAGCTGGCAGGTGTCCGCGCAGACCGGCGACTTCACGTGGTCGTACCCGCTGCGGGTGCCACCCGCGCCGGGCGGGCTGGAGCCGGACCTCGCGCTGTCGTACGCGTCGTCCGCGGTGGACGGGCGGACCAGCTCCACCAACAACCAGGCGTCCTGGGTCGGCGACGGCTGGGACCTGGCGCCTGGCTTCGTCGAACGGATCTACGGCCCGTGCGCCGAGGACACGATGGGTGGCACCACGCCGCCGAAGACCGTTGGTGACCTCTGCTGGCGCAGCGACAACGCCGTCGCGGCGTACAACGGTGGCAGCGGCGACCTTGTCTGCTGTGACGGCGGCGGCCGGTGGCGGGCCAGGAGCGACGACGGCTCCTGGATCGAGCGGCTGACCGGTGCCGGCAACGGCGACAACGACGGTGAGTACTGGAAGATCACCAAGGTCGACGGCACGCAGTACTTCTTCGGCTCCCGCCCAGAGGCGAAGTCGACCTGGACCGTGCCGGTCTTCGGCGACGACCGGGACGAGCCGTGCAACAAGGCCGAGGGGTTCGCGGCGTCGCACTGCGCGCAGGCGTGGCGGTGGAACCTCGACAAGGTCGTCGACCGCAACGGCAACCTGATCCTGTACGGCTACGACGCCGAGACGAACTCGTACGGGATGAACGAGAAGGACGCCGCGGCCTCGTATGTGCGGGGCGGCACCCTGCGCACCGTCGACTACGGCATGCGTGCCGGCCAGGCGGCGAGCGGCCAGGTCGAGTTCGTCGTGGCGGACCGGTGCGTGGCGGAGAGCACCTGCACGCCGGACAAGAAGGACAACTGGCCGGACGTGCCGTGGGACGAGAAGTGCGACACGGCCACCTGCAAGGACCACTACGCGCCCACCTTCTGGTCCACCAAGCGCCTTTCCAAGATCATTACCCGGGTACGGGACTCCGGTGGTGGCTTCGCCGACGTGGACTCCTGGGCGCTGGAACAGCTCTTCCCGAAGCCGGGCGACGGCGAGAAGGCCGCCCTGTGGCTGAAGAGCATCGTCCACAGCGGACACGTCGACGGTGAGATCAAGCTGCCGGCGGTGACGTTCGAGGGCTTGGCCATGGCCAACCGGGTGTTCAAGGTGGACGGTCTGGCGACGCTCAACCGGTATCGCGTCACGGCGGTGGTCTCGGAGAGCGGCGGCGCGCTGTCGGTGCACTACGCCAACCCCAACTGTGCCGACGGCGCGATGCCGGCCAACCCGGAGAGCAACACGCTGAGGTGCTTCCCCGTGCGCTGGGCGCCGAAGGGGATGACCGAGCGCACCGACTACTTCCACAAGTACGCGGTGCAGAGCATCACGGAGTCGGACCAGTTCAACGCGCTGCCCGACCCGATCACGGCCAACATCCAGCAGGTCACCACCTACGAGTACCTCGACGGTGCGGCCTGGCACCGCGACACCTCGGAGTTCACGAAGGAGGACAAGAAGACCTGGGACGAGTTCCGCGGCTACGGTCGGGTGCGGATCCGCACCGGCGTGCCGGGTGACCCGAGCGGCCCGATCGGCATGACCGAGCAGCGTTTCTACCGCGGCATGCACGGTGACAAGCTGCCGAACGGCGCCACCCGTACCGTCCAGGTGCGGGCGAGCGAAGGCCCGGCGCGCAATGACGAGGACTGGCTCTACGGCGGCCGGCTGGAGACGATCGTCTACGACGGCGACACCGACCGCGTGGTCAGCAAGGCCATCGAGGAGCCGACCTGGCAGGGCCCGACGGCGACGCGAGAAGCGCTGAAGGCCTACATCGTGCGTCCCGGCGCGACCGAGTCGTGGACGGCGCTGGCACCCGGCGTCTGGCGGACCACTCGCACCGAGTCCACCTTCAACGACCGCGGCCTGGTCGAATCGGTCAGCGACCTCGGCGATGTGTCGATCGCGGCCGACGACCGGTGCACCCGCACCTCGTACGCCCGCAAGACCGACCCCTGGCTGATCGACCTCCCGTCCCGGGTGGAGACGGTCGCCGTACGCTGCGGCGCGACCCCGGCCTTCCCCGGCGACGCGATCAGCGACGTGCTCAACGACTACGACGGTGCCGGCAACCTCACCCGTACGCGGGCCCTGTCGGCACGGCCGGCGTCCGGCGAGCCCGAGTACTACGCCACCGCCACCAACACCTACGACGTGCACGGCCGGGTCATCGAGTCGCGGGACGCGCTCAGCCGGCTCAGCAAGACGGCCTACACGCCGGCCACCGGTGGCCCGGTCATCCAGACCGTGGAGACGAACCCGCTCGGACACGCGGTCACCACGACGCTCAAGCCCGCCTGGGGTGTGCCGATCGCGGTCGTCGACGCCAACAAGCGCAAGACCGAGACCGCCTACGACGCGCTCGGCCGCGCCACTCAGGTCTGGCTGCCCAACCGCTCGCGTACCAAGTTTCCCGACGCGGGCAGCGCGAAGTTCTCGTACCTCGTCCCCGGCAACGCTCCTACCGCGGTCACCACCAGCGTGCTCAACCCGAACGGCAACTACATCACGACGAAGGAGGTCTACGACGGGCTGCTGAGGCTGCGGCAGAAGCAGGTGCCGGCGGTGGGTGGCGGCCGGCTGCTCACCGACACCCGCTACGACTCGCAGGGCCGGTCGTACAAGACCACCCAGCCGTACTTCAACGACGCGGCGATCGACGACAGCATCTGGGTGGCCAGCGACGTGGAGATCCCCGGCCACACCGTCAGGCTCTACGACGGGGCCGGCCGCCCGACCGCCGAGATCTACAAGGCCGGCGCGGTCGAGCGGTGGCGCACCACCACGGCGTACGCGGGCGACCGGGTGCACGTGACCCCACCCGCGGGCGGCACGCCCACCACCGCCATCACCGACGCCCGTGGCCAGACCACCGAGCTGCGCCAGTACCGCGGCGACACGCCCACCGGCGCGTACGACGCCACGACCTACACGTACACGAAGGCCGGCCAGCCGGCGTCCACAAAGGACCCGGGAGGCAACGTCTGGCGGAGCGACTACGACCTTCGGGGCAACAAGCTCCGGCAGGAAGACCCGGACAAGGGCGCCTCGACGATGACGTACGACGACGCCGGCCAGCTCATCACCGCGACCGACTCGGCGAACGTCACGCTCACGAACACGTACGACGCGCTGGGGCGCAAGCGGACCCTGAAGTCGGGGAGCACCCTGCTGGCCGAGTGGACGTACGACACCGCGTTCAAGGGGCTGGGGCAGCTCGCCTCGTCCACCCGGTACGTGGACGGCGCCGCCTACACGAGGTCGATCGCCAACTACACCGAGCTGTACCACCCGTACGAGTCGACGGTCACGATCCCGGAGACCCCGCGGACCCAGACCCTCGCCGGCACGTACACCACCTACAGCACGCTCAACTGGGACGGCTCGCCCTACGGGGTGACCCTGCCGGCCGTCGGTGACCTGGGCAAGGAGACCATCTCCCAGGAGTACGACGAGCTCGGCAGCCCGACGAAGCTGACCGGCGGCCCGGAGGGCTCGGGCACGTTCGAGTACGTCGGCCAGACCGACTACACCCGCTACGGCGAGGTGGAGCGGATCGAGCTCGGCGCGGTGGGCAAGCGGGCGTGGCTGTCGTTCTACTACGAGGACAGCACCCGCCGGCTCACCCGGACCATCGTCGACGCCGAGCTGCCGAAGCCGATGCAGACCGATGTCAACTACACCTACGACCCGGCCGGCAACGTCACCTCGGTCGCCAACACCCCGATGGATCTGCCGCACGACGTCCAGTGCTTCCGGTACGACCACCTGCGGCGGCTGACCGAGGCGTGGACGCCGGCCAGCGGGTGTGCTGCCGCGCCGAGTACCGGGTCGCTGGGTGGCGCCGCGCCGTACTGGCACTCGTACACCTACGACGCGGTCGGCAACCGGCTGACCGAGGCCCAGCACGCCGCGACCGGTGACACCGTGCGTACCTACGGGTATCCGGCGGCCGGTGCGCACAAGCTGGATTCGGTGACCACGACCGCGCCCGGCGCGGCCGCCAAGTCGGAGCGGTTCACCTACGACAGCACCGGCAACACGCTCACCCGGCCGGGGCAGCAGCTCGACTGGGATGCGCTGGGCAAGCTGGAGCAGGTCAGCGAGGGCGACAAGAAGACCCGCTTCGTGTACGACGCCGAGGGCGAGCGGCTGATCCGCGAAGACCCGGCGACCATCACGCTGTACCTGGACGGTCAGGAGCTGGCGCTCACCAAGGCCACCGGCAAGCTGGCCGCCACCCGGTACTACCAGCACGGCGACCAGAGCGTCGCGACGCGTACGGCCGCCGGCGTGAAGTGGGAGGCCAGCGACCATCAGGACACCGCGCAGGTGGCGATCGACGTCGACACCCAGAAGGTGACCCAGCGGCGGCAGACCCCGTTCGGCGCACCGCGGGGCACGCCGGTGCCGTGGGTGGGCGACAAGGGCTTCGTGGGCGGCACGGTCGACTCCTCGACCGGGCTGACCAACCTCGGCGCCCGCCAGTACGACCCGCGGTTGGGCAGGTTCCTGTCGGTCGACCCGGTGGTGGATCCGAACGACCCGCAGCAGATGCACGGCTACACGTACAGCAACAACAACCCGGTGACCTTCTCCGACCCGACGGGCCTGATCTTCGGGTTCCTGAAGAAGGTCTGGAACGGCATCAAGACGGTCGCCAAGCACGCCGCACCGGTGCTGGGGCTCGCCGCCATGGTGCTCGCCGCCACTCCGATCGGTGGTGCCATCGCGGTCGCGGCTCTCGTCGCGGGCGGGATCAACACGGTCAGCAGCTGTTTCGAGCAGAAGAAGGCGCTGGGTTGTGCCGCGCACGTCGCGGAGTTGGCACCCGGCGTGGGCAAGCTGGCGGTGGGCGCGGTCAAGTACGCCGGCAACGCGCTGAACGCCTCGCGCTACGTGAGCGGTGCGGCAGGCAAGTACCGGTCCGCCCGCGAGCTGAACAAGCTCGGCAACGAGGTCGGGCACCTCGGTAGCCGGCCGTCCCAGTGGCTCAGCGGGGAAACCCTCGGCGAGGGCAGCAAGGTGATCGAGGCCGCCGGGTACTACGCGGGTACCTACTACTACGGCACCTGTGGTCTCAAGACGGTCGACTGCTACGGCACCGAACAAGCGCCCGGCGCCGCGCAGCCGGGGATGCCGTCCCAGTACATCAAGTGGATCCAGCCGGACAACTCCGTCGAACTGCCCAAGCCGTTCTACCGGCACGATTACGCGGGCCCGATGCTGGCTGGCGGGACGAGGGCCAAGAACGCCGGCGAGTGGCGGTACGGGCCGGGCGGGCTCGCCGGTGCGCTCAACCGCGCGAGCACCGGGAACAGGATGAAGTTCGTGGCGCCGCCGTCGGCTCCGCCGCCGCCACCCAAGCGGTCCGTGCCTGGCCCGAACAACACGTACCAGACGCCCGACGGCCGGATCTGCAACCGCGGCGGAGGTATGTGCGCCGTCTAGCCGGTCCCTGCTCATGCGCCGCCCCACCCCCCGGGGCGGCGCATGTTCCTTAGGGCTTGCGCTATCACGACAAGCGCTCTGCGTTTTTACGAATTAAGTCCGCGCTGTATGTGCCTTTGTATCTGAGGTGCGTGCTTGACTAATTCCGAAACGTGGTCAACCGATACGTGCAGAGCCTGCAACGCTGGCCCGACCCAAAACGTGTAGGAGGACGGGCCGCATCATCTAGGGGGGACGATGAGCAGGGGCGTGGACGTTCGATTCCAGGTGTTGGGCCCGTGGGAGGTGACCGACGCCAGCGGGCCGGTGGTGATCCCGGCCGGTCGCATGCGGGTGCTGCTCGCCTCGCTGATGGTCTCCGTGGGGCGTGCGGTGCCCACCGACACGTTGGCCGAGCAGGTGTGGCCCGAGCGGATGCCGGCCCGGGTGCGGGCCACCGTGCACACGTACGTCGCCCGGCTGCGCCGCCTGCTCGGGCACGAGATCATCCAGACCGCGCCGGGCGGCTACCAGCTCGCCGTCCCGGCGCAGCGGATCGACCTGTGGGCCTTCCGCGAGCTGCTGCGCGAGGCGGGCGCGGCCGAGGACGCCGGAGAGGAGCTGGGCCTGTTGCACCGGGCCCTCGCCCTCTGGCGCGGCCGGCCGTTCGCCAACATGGAGTCGACCTGGCTCGACCGCGAGGTGGTGCCCCGCCTCGGCGACGAGTGGTTCAGCGCGACCGAGCGCCGCATCGACCTCGAGATCCGGGCGGGCAACCCGGGCAATCTGGTCGCCGAGCTGCGCGACCTCGTGCGCACCTACCCCACGCGCGAGTCGCTGTGGCTGCGACTGATCGAGGCGCTGCACGGCTGCGGGCGGCGAGCCGAGGCGCTCGACGCGTACCAGGAGGTACGCGGGGTGCTCACCGACGAGCTGGGCATCGAGCCCGGCGACGCGCTCCAGCAGATGCACCGCGGGGTGCTGCTCGACGGGGCCGCGCTGACCTCCACCGAGCCGCCGGCGGACAGTGTGGCCACCCGCCAGCTGCCGCACGACATCGCCAACTTCAGCACGCGGGCGGAGCTGGCGCAGCTGCAGCGCTTGATGACCACGATCACCCGCAACGAGCGGCGGGTCACCCACATCGTCGCGATCGACGGTGCCCCCGGCATCGGCAAGACCACGCTCGCGGTGCACTGGGCCCACCAGGTCGCGCGCGCCTACCCCGACCTCCAGCTCTACCTCAACCTGCGCGGGTACGGCCCGGGGGAGCCGATGACGGCGTCGGCCGCCGCCGAGACGCTGCTGCGCGGCCTGGGCGTGCACAGCGACATGATCCCGCCCGGCGCGGACGAGCGGGCCGCCCAGCTGCGTAGCGTGCTCGCCGGCCGGCGGGTGCTGTTGCTGCTCGACAACGCCCGCGACGCCGACCAGGTACGCCCGCTCCTGCCGGGTGCGGACAGCCTCGTCGTCGTCACCAGCCGCAACCAGCTCCGTGGACTGTCCATCCGGGACGGTGCGCACCGGGTCACGCTGGGGCCGCTGCCGCCACACGAGGCGCTGGCTCTGCTGGCGGCGGCCTTCGGCGGTGCCCGGGTGACGGCCGAGCGCGACGCGGCCACGCGGCTCGTGGAGCTCTGCGACGGGCTGCCGCTGGCGCTGGCCATCGTGGCCGAGCGGGCGCAGCGGGCCGGTGGGCTCAACGAGGTCGTACAGGCCCTCATGGACGAGCGGATCCGGATCGACGTCTTCGGCGACGGCGAGGGCGACCCGCACACCGACCTGTGGGTGGCGCTCTCCTGGTCGTACCGCGCGCTGGGCCCGGACGCCGCGGCGATGTTCCGCCGGCTGGGCCTGCACCCGGCCGACGACGTCTCGCCGGAGGCCGCGGCCGCGCTCGCCGGAGTGCCGTTGCGGCGGGCCAAGCACACGCTCGACCAGCTCGTCGCCACCCACCTGCTGCAGCAGCGCCGCCCGCACCGCTACGAGCTGCACGACCTGGTCCGCTGGTACGCGCGGGAGCAGGCCGAGCGGGACGAGACGCCGGCGGAGCGGCTGCGGGTCGAGCGGCGGGTGGTGGACTGGTACCTGCACGCGGCCGTCGCCGCCGAGAGCGCCATGCTTCCGCACCGCCGCCGCGACTACCTGGCGCCGTACCGGCCGGAGGTCGAGCCGCCCGAGTTCGCGGACGCGGCCGCCGCGATGGCGTGGTTCGAGCGGGAGTACGACAACATCCGCTCGGTGATCCGCTGGGCGGATGCCCATGGCTTCAGCGGCCACGCCTGGCGGACGGTGACCTCGATGACAGCCTTCTTCGAGCGGCGTATCCCGTGGCAGGACGCGATCGAGTTTCACGAGTGGACGCTCGGCGCCGCCGGCGCGGCCGGCGAGCGCACCGGCGAGGGGTACGTCCTCAACGGGCTCGGCTACATGTGCCTGCTGAAGGGCGACCTCGACACCGCGCTCCGGCACTTCCGCGGCGCCCTCGACCGGTTTCGGAGCTCGGGCCACGTGCGCGGCGAGGCGATGCTCTGGGGCAACCTCAGCACGATCTACGGCGAGCGGGGCGACCACCTGACCGCCCGCCGGTACGCGAGCCGCGCGCTGGAGATGTGCGAGTCGCTCGCGTACGAGCGGGGCTGCGCGCTCAACCTGGACAACCTCGGCGTGGCCCTCTACAAGGCCGGGCGGTACGACGCGGCCATCGAGTGCCACCTGGAGGCCGGGGAGATCAACGGCAAGCTGGGCGAGATCAACAGCGAGGCGATCAACCGGCACCACCTCGGGCGGGCGTACGCCGCACAGGGGCAGTCACGGGCGGCACTGCGCGCGTTCCGCGCCGCCATCGGCATGTACCGGGGGCTCAGCAACCGCCGCTTCGAGGCGCTGGTGATGGTCGACGTGGGCGCCACGCTGCAGGAGGCCGGCCACAGCGGGCTGGCCCGCGGCTTCCTGGAGACCGCACTGGCCACGCTCAAGGAGTACGACGACCCGGGCGCCCAGCGGATACACGAGGCGATCGGCGCGCTGCACACGGCGGCCGCCTGAAGCGCCGGAAAAACTTGGGAGAGGTTGTCGAAACCGCGCGGGACCGGTCGACGCGTTGGTAGAAGGACCTCATACGACCAAGGAGTAGAACGATGAGCAAGGTCACGACCGGCGCCACGATGTCCCTCGACGGCTTCATCGCCGACGCCAACCATGGCGGCTTCGAACACCTCTTCGCGTGGTACGGCGCGGGCGACACCGAGTTTCCCACCGGCCACCCGGACATGACGTTCAAGGTCTCCGCCGCCAGCGCCGAGCACCTCACGCGGCTGACCGAGCGGCTCGGCGTGCTCGTGGTCGGCCGGCGGCTCTACGACATGACGAACGCCTGGGGCGGCCGCCACCCGCTGGACAGGACGACCGTGGTGGTCACCCATCAGCGCCCCGACGACCGGCCCGAGGACGACGAGAACTTCGTCTTCGTCACCACCGGCATCGAGGACGCGGTCGCCAAGGCCAAGGAGATCGCCGGCGACAAGGACGTCGGCGTCAACGGCGGCGAGATCGCCCGCCAGTGCTTCGACGCCGGCCTGCTGGACGAGGTGCACGTCGACCTCGTGCCGGTCGTCCTCGGCGCGGGCATCCCGCTACTTGGCCAGATCAAGGACGCGCCGGTGAGCCTGGAAGGGCCGATCTCGGTCACCCAGGGGACGGGCGTGACGCACCTGGGCTACCGGGTGGTGCGGAAGTAGTCAGGTCGCGCTGCATGAGCAGCGTGTCGACCCAGCGTCCGTGCTTGTGTCCGACGCCGGCCAACCGGCCGGCGTCGGAGAAGCCCAGCCGGCGGTGCAGCGCCGCGGAGGCGTCGCTCCCGGTGTCCGCGATGACGGCGACCACCTGGCGCACGCCAGCCGCCACGCAGGCGTTGAGCACCGCGTCGAGCAGAGCGACCCCCAGGCCCTTACCGGTGTACCCGGGCGCGAGGTAGATCGTGTCCTCGACCGTGTGCAGGTATGCCGGCTTGGGGCGCCACGGTCCGGCGTAGGCGAAGCCGATCGCACCGGCGCCTTCGTCCGCCACCAGGAACGGCAGGCCCCGGGCGGACAGGTCGTCGAGCTTGGTCCCCCACTGGTCCACGGTCAGTGGGGTGGTGTCGAAGGTGGCGACCGAGTGCTCGACGTAGTGCCTGTAGATCTCGGCTACCGCTTCGAGGTCGGCGAGCGTCGCGGAACGGATGGCCATAGGGAGATCTTGCCGGGGAGACTGGTGGCATGGCCTTCGACGTGAGTGTGGTCCGCGCCACCTACCCCGCCCTTTCCGACGGATACGCCTACCTCGACGGTGCCGCCGGCACCCAGGTGCCCGAGGCGGTGATCGACGCGATCGCCGGCGCGTACCGGCGGGGGATCGGCAACGTGGGCGGCGCCTTCCCGGCCAGCCACCGCTCGGACGCGATCGTCGCCGAATGCCGGGCCGCGGTCGCCGACCTCGTGGGCAGGCGGCCGGAGGGCGTGATTCTGGGCCCGAACATGACCACCCTCACGTACCGGCTGGCGTACGCGCTGGCCAAGGGGTGGCGCGAGGGCGACGAGGTGGTGCTCTCCCGGCTCGACCACGACGCCAACGTGCGGCCGTGGGTGCAGGCGGCTGCGCGGGCCGGCGCGACGGTGCGCTGGGCCGAGGTCGACGTGGCGACCGGCGAGCTCGGCGTCGAGCAGTACGACGCGCTGATCGGCGAGCGCACCCGCCTGGTCGCGGTCACCGCCGCGAGCAACGTGCTCGGCACCCGCCCCGATGTCCCCGCGATCACCGGGAAGGCCCGCGCCGCCGGGGCGGTCAGCTACGTCGACGGGGTGCACGCGAGCGCGCACGGGACCACCGACGCGGCCGCGCTCGGCGCCGACTTCTACGCCACGAGCGCGTACAAGTGGTCGGGCCCGCACGTCGGCGCGGTGGTCGCCGACGCCGCCCGGCTCGAGGAGCTGATCCCGGACAAGCTCGCCTCCTCCTCGGACGAGGTGCCGGAGCGGTTCGAGACCGGCACCTCGCCCTTCGCCGACTTCGCCGGTGTGGTGGCCGCCGTGGACCATCTCGCCGCGCTCGACCCGACCGCCACCGGCACGCGGCGGGAGCGGCTGCTCGCCTCGCTGGCCGCGGCCGAGGCATACGAGCTGGAGCTCTTCGCCGGGCTGCTGACCGGGCTGGAGTCGATGCCGCACGTGACCGTCTACGGCAAGGCGCCCCGGCGCACCGCGACGGCGTACTTCACCGTCGCGGGGCGCACTCCGGACGAGGTCGCCACCTACCTCGCCAGCCAGCGGGTGAACGTGTGGAACGGGCACAACTACGCCTGGGAGGTCACCGGGGCGCTGGGCATCCGGGAGGCGGGCAGCGCGGTGCGGGCCGGGCTGGTGCACTACAACGACCGCTCCGACGTCGACCGCCTCCTGGAAGGCGTGGCCGCCCTCGGCTAGTCGGTGCGGCGCTCGCGGGCGGCGCTCACCAGGCTGGCCAGCGCCGCCTCCACCTGGGGATACGTCCGCGTCTTGAGACCGCAGTCGGGGTTGACCCACACCCGCTGCGCGGGCACCACCTTCAGCACGGCGTCGAGCAGGTCGCCGACCTCCTCGGCGCCGGGCACCCGGGGCGAGTGGATGTCGTACACGCCCGGGCCGAGACCGCGGCCGAAGCCGTCCAGCTCGCCGAGGATGCGCCCGCCCGAGCGGGCCGACTCGATCGTGGTGACGTCGGCGTCCAGCCCGTCGATCGCGGCGATCACCTCGCTGGCGTTCGAGTAGCACAGGTGGGTGTGGATCTGGGTGTGGTCACCGGCGCTGGAGGTGGCGTGCCGGTACGCCGCGACCGCCCACCGCAGGTACTCGTCCTGCCGGTCGCGGCGCAGCGGGAGCAGCTCCCGCAGGGCCGGCTCGTCCACCTGGATGATCGACGTGCCGGCGGCCGCGAGGTCGCGCACCTCGTCGCGTACCGCCTCGGCGACCTGGGCCACCACGTCCCGCAGCGGGATGTCCCGCCGCACGAACGACCAGGCCACGATCGTCACCGGTCCGGTGAGCATGCCCTTGACCGGCAGCTCCGTGAGCGACTGGGCGTACCGGGTCCAGCGCACCGTGATCGGGGCGGTGCGGCGTACGTCGCCGTGGATGATCGGCGGGCGGGTGCAGCGGGAGCCGTACGACTGCACCCAGCCGTGCCGGGTGGTGGCGAAGCCGTCGAGGTGCTCGGCGAAGTACTGCACCATGTCGTTGCGCTCGGGCTCGCCGTGTACGAGCACGTCGATGCCGAGCCGCTCCTGCAGGCGGATCACCCGCTCGATCTCCGCCTCGATCAGCCGCTCGTACCCCGGCTCGTCGAGGGTGCCGGCGGCCAGCGCGGCCCGGGCGGCACGCAGCTCGCCGGTCTGTGGAAACGACCCGATCGTGGTCACCGGCAGCTCCGGAAGTCCAAGGTGGACGGCCTGCGAGGCGGCCCGCTCCGGATAGGGCGCCCGGCTGTCCAGAGTGGCCGGCGAGGCCGGCGCGCGGGGAGTGAGCGCCGGCGCGGCACCCTTGGAATCCCGCGCGAACGCGTCCGCGAGCGCCACCACCTCGGCCACCTTCTGGTCCGCGAAGGCGAGCCGCTCGCGCAGCGCCGGGTCGAGGTCGGTCTCCGCGTCCAGGTCGTACGGCACGTGCAGCAGCGAGCAGGAGGTGCCCACCACGACGTCCGGGTAGCGGGCCAGCTCGTGCAGCGCGGCGTCGAGGTCCGTGCGCCACACGTCCCGCCCGGAGACGACGCCGGCCACGAGCGTCTTGCCGCCCAGCGCGGCCGGGTCGACCGGTCCGCCCCGCACGAGGTCGAGGCCGATCGCCTCGATGCCGGTCGCGGCGAGCGCGGGCAGCGCCTCGCCGAGCTCGCCGAAGTAGGAGGCGACCAGCAGCTTCGGCCGGTCGGCGAGCGTGCCCAGCCGGTCGTACGCCCGGCGAGCCTCGGCCGCGCCCACGCCGGTGACCAGCGCCGGCTCGTCCAGCTGCACCCATTCCACGCCCTCGGCGCGGAGCGCGGCCAGCAGGTCGGCGTACGCGGCCAGCGCGTCGTCGAGCCGGTCCAGCGGGGATGGGCCGCCCGGAGGCGGCTCGGACAGCAGCAGGAACGTCACCGGCCCCACCACCACGGGCCGGGTGGCGTAGCCGAGGGCGCGCGCTTCGCGTACCTCCCGGATGGGCTTGTCGCCGGCCAGCCGCAGCGGCGTATCGGGGCCGATCTCCGGCACCAGGTAGTGGTAGTTGGTGTCGAACCACTTGGTCATCCGCAGCGGCGGGAGGCCGTCGGCGCCCCGCGCCATCGCGAAGTACGGGTCGGCGGCCGACCGGTAGCGCTCCGGCACCGCGTCCAGCAGCACGGCGGTGTCCAGCACGTGGTCGTACTCGGAGAAGGTGTTGGACGGCAGCGCGCCGAGCCCGAGCGCGGCGAGCCGCCGCCAGGTGCCGGCGCGGAGGCCGGCACCCACCCGGTCGAGCTCGTCGCGGCCGAGCCGCCCGTCCCAGTACGCCTCCAGCGCCCGCTTCAGCTCGCGGCGAGGTCCGATCCGTGGATACCCGAGGATTGTCGATTGCGTCAGCACGCAGGGAATCGTGCCGGGGTCGCCACGGCTTCAGGCCGTCTATAGCCGCTGCTTATCGATCAAATGACCATACTGGGGGTGTGGATCCGGGACCCCCTCAGCGCGAGGTCGCCTGCTTCGTGCGGGTGGCCGAGCACCTGAGCTTCTCCCGGGCCGCGGTCGCGCTGGGCATGACCCAGCCGGCGGTCAGCCAGGCCGTCGCCCGGCTGGAGCGCACGCTGGGCCTGCGCCTTTTCGAGCGCACCAGCCGCGAGGTGGCGCTCTCCGACGCGGGCAAGGTGCTCCTGCCGTACGCCGAGGCGATGCTGGAGCACGCCGCCGCGTTCGCGGCCGAGGCGGCCCAGCTCGCAGAGCCGGTCGGGCGACCCATCAGGCTGGCTTATTGCCCGCTCGTCGGCGGGCTCGCGGCCCGTGTCGCGCGGCGGCTGGCCGACCGGTCGCCGGCGATCGACGTCGAGCTGCGCCGGGCGGGCTGGGGCGCGGCGACCGCCGACCTCGCGCAGGGCGGGGCCGCCGCGGCGTTCATGACCACGCCGTTTCCCACCGGAGTGTCGATGACGGCGCGCTTCCACGTACCCGTGACTCATGTGGCCGTGCCGGCGCGGAGCCGGCTGGCGACGGCGACCCGCCTCGGGCTGGAGCAGCTGCCGGCGGTGCTGCTGCCCCGCCTGCGGCCGCCGGGCAGCGTGTGGCACGCGCTCGCGCCGCGCCTGCGCTCGCCGGCCGTCGTGGGCGACCTCGACGACCTGCCGGCGGCGCTCGACCTGGTCGCGGCCGGACGCGGCCTGCTGGTCGCGCCGCATCTGCTCGTCGAGACGGTACGCCGGCCGGATGTGCACTTCATCCCGATAGACGCCGGCGACTTCCGGATGACGTACGGCCTGGTGTGGGCGCCCGAGCGGGCTTCGGCGGAGCTGATGGCGCTGGTGCAGGCGGCCCGCCAGATCCTCCGCGTGCCGTGATGGCGCGAGGGGTGTTAGTTGACACGCCCAACTATTGACAGCCATCTACTCGCTGTGTGAATCTCTGCCACGGAGCCGGCGGAAGCCTTGGGCAGCTTCCTTCTTCGACCGTCGCACGCCTTCTCGATGGGACGCGTGCGGTTTCGCCTGCCTCAGGAGCCTTCCATGCGCAGAAGCATCGCCGGCGCCCTCGCCTCCGTGCTGGCCGCCGGTGCGGTGGCCGTCGTCACACAGATAGCCGTGAGCACCTCGACGCCCGCGTCGGCCGCCGCCTCCGATCCGTACAACTGGAAGAACGTGCGGATCGACGGCGGCGGGTTCGTGCCGGGCATCATCTTCAACCCGACCGAGCGCAACCTCATCTACGCCCGCACCGACATCGGCGGCGCCTACCGCTGGGACCAGAGCGGCCAGTCGTGGATCCCGCTGCTGGACAAGTACGGGTGGGACCGCTGGGGGTACAACGGCGTGGTCAGCATGGCCACCGACCCGGTGCAGACAAACCGGGTGTACGTGGCGGCAGGCATGTACACGAACGACTGGGACCCCAACAACGGCGCGATCCTGCGCTCCACCGACAAGGGCAACACCTGGGCGGAGACGGTGCTGCCCTTCAAGCTCGGCGGCAACATGCCCGGCCGCGGCATGGGCGAGCGGCTGGCCGTCGACCCCAACCGCAACAGCACCCTCTACCTCGGCGCGCCCAGCGGCAACGGCCTGTGGCGCAGCACCGACTTCGGCGCGACCTGGGCGAAGGTCACCAACTTCCCGAACCCGGGCAACTACGCGGCGATCCCTGGTGACGTGTACGGCGGGGACAACCAGGGCATCGTCTGGGTGACGTTCGACAAGCGCTCGGGCACCTCCGGCAACGCGACACAGACCATCTACGTGGGCGTCGCGGACAAGGAAAACACCGTGTACCGCACGACCAACGGCGGTACCTCGTGGGAGCGCGTGGCCGGCCAGCCCACCGGGTACATCGCGCACAAGGGCGTCCTCGACACCACCGGCGGCTTCCTCTACATCGCCACCAGCGACACCGGCGGCCCGTACGACGGCGCCAAGGGTGACGTGTGGAAGTACAACACCGCCACCGGCGCGTGGACGCAGATCAGCCCGATCCCGTCGAGCAGCACCGACGACTACTTCGGCTACAGCGGGCTCACGATCGACCGCACCAACCCGAACACCATCATGGTCGCCACCCAGATCTCCTGGTGGCCGGACGCGATCTTCTTCCGCAGTACCGACGGTGGCGCGACCTGGACCCGGATCTGGGACTGGACGTCATACCCCAACCGGTCCAAGCGCTACACGATGGACATCACGTCGGTGCCGTGGCTCTCGCTCGGCGCGAACCCCCAGCCTCCCGAGGAGACGCCGAAGCTGGGCTGGATGAACGAATCGGTCGAGATCGACCCGTTCGACGGCAACCGCTTCATGTACGGCACCGGCGCCACCATCTACGGCGCCACCAACCTCAAGAACTGGGACACCGGCGGCAGTGTCACCATCCGGCCGATGGTGCGCGGGCTCGAGGAGACGGCGGTCCTCGACCTGATCAGCCCGCCCTCGGGTGCCTCGCTGGTGAGCGGCCTCGGTGACATCGGCGGCTTCCGGCACACCAACCTCGACGCGGTGCCGTCGATGATGTTCCAGCAGCCGTACTTCACGAGCACGACAAGCCTCGACTACGCCGAGACCAACCCGAGCATCATGGTGCGGTCCGGCAACTTCACCGACTCGGACCGCCCGAACGACAGCCACGCCGCGTTCTCCACCGACGGCGGGGCCAACTGGTTCCAGGGCACCGAGCCGGGCGGCATCAACTCCGGCGGCACGATCGCGGCGGCGGCGAACGGCAGCCGCTTCGTGTGGGCGCCGGGCGACGCCGGCATCCAGGTGCACTACACGGTCGGCTACGGCAACAGCTGGTCGGCCGCCTCGGGCATCCCCGCCAACGCGGTGGTCGAGGCCGACCGGGTCAACTCCAACAAGTTCTACGGCGTCAGCAACGGCACGTTCTACGTCAGCACGAACGGCGGGCAGTCGTTCACCGCCGCCGCCACGGGGCTGCCGGCGACCGGCGTGAAGTTCAAGGCCGTACCGGGGCGAGAAGGTGACATCTGGCTGGCCGGCAGCACCGGGCTGTTCCACTCCACCAACTCGGGGACGAGCTTCACCAAGATCTCCAACGTCACCGAGGCGGTCAACGTGGCATTCGGGCGGGCCGCGCCCGGGCAGTCGTACCAGGCGCTCTTCCTGGTCGGCACGGTGGACGGGGTCAAGGCCGTGTACCGGTCCGACGACACCGCCGGGACCTGGCTGCGGATCAACGACAACGCCCACCAGTACGGCAACATGGGCGAGGCGCTCGCCGGCGACCCGCGCATCTACGGCCGGGTGTACCTGGGCACCAACGGGCGGGGCGTCCTCTACGCCGACCGCACCGGCGGCACCCCGACCACCCCGCCAACGACGCCGCCCACCACGCCACCGACCACCCCGCCGACCACCCCACCCACCACGCCTCCCACGACGCCGCCGACGTCCCCTCCCACGACGCCCCCGACCAGCGGGCCCCCCACGGGCAGCGGCTGCGCGGTGACGTACGCGATCACGGGTCAATGGGGCGGCGGCTTCCAGGGTGACGTGAAGATCACGAACACGGGCAGCCAGGCGATCAACAGCTGGAGCCTGGTGTGGTCGTTCGCGAACGGCCAGCAGGTCTCGCAGATCTGGGGCGCGACGCGGACCCAGAGCGGCGCCACGGTGACCGCCCGAAACGAGGCCTGGAACGGGACGATCGCGCCCAACGCGAACGCAACGTTCGGCTTCATCGCCAGCTGGACGGGGACCAACGCCCGCCCGGCGGCGTTCACCTTGAACGGCTCAGCCTGCTCGGTGAGCTGAGAACGTGGGCGCTCGCTGCCGGTTACGTCCCCTTCGGCCGGCGGCGAGCGCCCACTCCGTTCGCCCCTTTGTTAGACCAAAGTCGAAGTCCTCGACGACCCGAGATTGACGCGCGTGGGCCCGGCACTGGGCAGGCTGGGCCCATGAGCGGGAGTCGTGAGGTGTACCGGCGTCACGAGACCGTGGTCTCCGACCCGGCGTGGGCGGTGGCCCTGATGTGGCTGGGCCTGCCGCTGGCCGGCGCCGGAGCGGGGTGGCTCCTGCAGGCGCTCGCCGGGTGGCTCGCCGACCTGCCCTGGGTGCCGTTCAAGGGGGTGGTCGAGTGGATCGCCTCGGTCGCCGGCAACGAGCCGGTGGCCACGATCGTCAGCCTCGCGGCCGGCGCGCTGGTCGGGCTCGTGCTCGCCTTCATCGGGGCGATGGAGACCCTCGTCGTGCGGATCACCGACGGCGAGGTCACCCTCCGCCGCGGTGACAGCACACAGAAGATCAACCGCGCCCTGGTACGCACCGCCTTCATCGACGGCAAGCAGCTCGTGCTGCTCGGGGCGGAGGCCGACGAGCTGGCCCGGGAGGGCTTCGACCTCGGCGCCGACCGGCTGCGGGACGGGTTCCTCGCGCACGGGTACCCCTGGGCGGCGGCCGGCGACCCGTACCGCGACGAGTTTCGCAGGTGGGTGCCGGACGACCCGGAGCTGCCGGGGAGCGCCGACGCGTTGCTCAAGGCGCGGTCGAAAGCGCTGGAGAAGGGCGAGAAGACGGACATCGCCGAACTCCGCCGCGAGCTCGCCAAGCTCGGCGTCGTCGTACGTGAGGAGGCCAAGCGGCAGTACTGGCGGCGCAACCACCCGACCAGTGGCTGAGCAGGGGGTATCCGGTTTTGAGCGGCTGAGCTAGCCTGTGGCGCGTGACCGCCACGGGGGGAGTGGCGGCGCCGCCGCTGGCACCATCGCGGCCGCGTCGCTATCGCACGCTCACGGGCGCCGTCGTCGAGACCGGCGCCGTGCTGGCAAGCGCCGTGCGGCTGCTGTGGCGGCACTGGCCGGTGCTCTTCGCGCTCTACTTCGCGGGTGCGGCCGCGCGGGCGTTCATCATGATCGGCGCGGTGCAGGCGAGCAAGGTCAGCGGCGTGCTCGGCGTGATGGTGATCATCCTTGGCCCCGTCGCCACGCTGATCTCGCTGGTCCTGATGCTGCGCGTGGTGCGCCCGTCGCTGCCGTGGCTGGCGGCCGCCACCGCTGACCTGCCGCCGCAGGAGGGCGAGCCACCGCGCCGGCGGGCCACGCTGATGGACCATCTGGCGAGCGCGCTCATCCCGTTCCTCGCGGTGTATGCCTCGTGGGGCTACCTGCAGCAGGACATTTCCGACTATCTGTACGAGGTGTGGGCCGACGCGGCCTTCAACGACCCGCGGGTCTTCACCGATCCTGGCGTGGTCAGCCGGGAGCTCGACCAGCGGTTGCCGTTCGACACGACCATCGCGCTGATCTCGGTGGTCGTCGTCGCGATCGTGCTGCGCTGGCTGCTCAACGTCTGGCGCGGCGGCCGCAAGTGGCCCGTGCTGGGCATCCTCGGTGCGTACGTCGAGGTCATCTGGATCATCGTCACGATGGCCGCGCTCAACCAGGCGCGCGACCCGCTGACCAGCTGGCTGCGCGACCGCAAGGTGGTGCAGTGGCTGCTCGACCTGTGGGATCGGGTCGTCGAGGCACTCGGGCCGCTCACCGACGCCGCGCGCACCGCGGGTGAGTGGCTGGTGGGCGCCATCGCCTCGGCCGACACCGTGATCGTCGTGCCGCTCGCGTGGCTCGCCGTCGGCGCCGTCGTGTACGGGCATCGGCTCGCGCCGCCCGCGCCATCCGGCTCAGAGCTGGTGCAGCGGGCCAGCAAGCGGTGGAACGCGCTGCCGAAGCCCGTGCGGGTGGTGGGTGCCAACCTGAGCTCCGACGTGCGCGAGCGCTTCACGCCGCTGGTACACGGGCTGCGTACTCTCGCGCAGGCCGGCCTGGCGCCGATGCTGTTCTTCTGCGTCGCGTTCCTGGTGGCACAGACCGCGCGTGACTGGCTGTGGGAGGCGGAGCGGCTGCTGATCGGGCCGCGCGACCTGCAGGAGGTGTGGATCCCGATCTCCGGGCCGCTGGGTCTCTTCAATGACGCCTTGGGCGTGGTGTTGCTCGCCTGCCTGCTCGCCGCGGCCGTCGACCGGGTGCTGCGGGTGCAGCCCACTCCCAGTCCCGCCGCTTCCGGCTCGGGCTCTGCGGCGGAGGGCCTTCAGGAGACCGGAAACCGGGCGTAGCGCGGTAGCTCCGTGGCACGAAGGATCCGCACTGCCGCGGGCTGCGCCGACTCCGGCAGCACGAAGTAGATCTCCACCTCCCACGGCGTGGGCGTGTCGTCGTCTTCCGGCGAGCAGGTGGCGACCCGCCGGCCGGCGGCAGACCCGGACAGCTCGGTGGGGTTGGCGGTGAACCGCCGCCCTTCGCTGTCTTCGAGCCCCAGGTTGCAGCCGGCGACGACGTACTTGTCCGTCGCCCACTTGTCGCCCGCGTCGACCGTGATGGTGGCCCGCCACACCTTGGTGTTGGCCGGCGGCTGGAAGGGCTGGTCATCAGACGTCTTGAGGTCTGTCGCCGGTTCGAACCCGACGAGCCGCCAGCGCACGTCCGCGTACGAGACCCAGCCGTCAGCGCCCGGCAGGACCGCCTCGTGCGCATCCACGCGGTTGTACGTGTCGAGCGCGTCCTTGACGCTCGGGCCGAGGGCGAGCGCCAGGACCGGCAGGAGCGCGATGAGCCCCCACAGGTTGCGCCGCCACCATCCCTTCGTGGTGGTCGCCCGCCCCGTGCCAGGCGGCGGCGTCTGGCCGGGCATCGGCGGGTAGCCCGGCGGCGGTGCGTGCCCTGGCGGCGCCGGCGGGAAGCCGGGGAGCTGTCCAAGCATCGGCTGCGCGGGCATCTGCGGCGCGGGCATCTGCGGCGCGGGCATCTGCCCAGCGGGAGCTTGGTATCCCTGCACCTGGGCGGGCGGGGCTGGTGGGCCGGCGAATGCCGGTGGGTGCGCGAAAGGCTGCGGTGCCGGGCTCCGCGGCGGCTGGCCGGGGCTCAGCTGGCTTGGCGCTGCCTGCGGCGTCGTGGGTGGCGGCAGGGCCGTGGGCGGCGGAGCTGTGGGTGGCGGCGGTGTCGTGGGTGGCTGCCCATGGAACGCCCGCCCGGGCGCCGTCGCGGGCGGCGATGCCTGGGGCGCGCCCCACGGCGAGGCGACCTCTTGCGTCGCGTCCCAGCCCGGCGGCGATTCGGCGGGTGGCGGTGGCCCGTTGTATCGCGCCGGGCCGATGTGCTCAGTCGGCTCCGGCGCGGCGTGCGATCGCGGTCCGGGGGAGGTGTGGGCCGGCGGGGCGGGCGCGGCATGCGATCGCGGTGTAGGCGCCGCGTGCGACGGCGATGCGGTGTGTGGGCCCGCGTTCGAGTACCCGTCCGACTGCGACCGGGGTGGGCGGGGCAGCGGGTTGAGCATCACCGGCGGCTTGGGCCCGAGCGGTGGTGCCGGTCGCTCGCCCGGTGGTGGCTCGTCCGCCTGCGGCATGCGCGAGCGGGAGGTGCGGTCGGCCACGTGCGGGTGTGCCGCCGTCTCCGCCTGGCTGGGGTCGACCTGGATGGCGGCCGTGTCGGGCTCGACGGCCGAGAAGACCGCGGTGTCGGACTCGGGCTGCTGCTGCGGCTCCTCCTGGCGCGGCGACCAGGCCGATTCCGGTGGCGCCCAAGGGGAGGGTGGCGGGGGCTGCGTCACGACACCACCTCCGGCCTCTCCATGATCACCGGATCCTGCTGCGTGGCCCACTTGTCGACCGTCGCGGTGTCCACCTTGGGCAGCGTGATCTCGGCCATGCCATCCATCCGCTGGTCGAGCAGGGGCGCGGCCAGGCGCAGGCGCAAAGACGTGGCCACGTCGCGCGGCACCTCGAAGGCGATCTCGCCCTCCACCGGGATCCCCGGCTGGAACGTCCGCGCGCCGTCCGCGAACAGCTGCGTGAACCTGTTGCTCACCAGGAACTCGCGGTCGCGGTCGTCGATGAGCGCCGCATAGCCGATGGTGGTGTCCTCGGTGGTGGCCGTGACCCGCACCCGGACGAGGATCCACACGCCGCCGGTCTCGTAGCCCTTGCTGCGAACCCCCAGCAGGCGCGCCCCGCGCACGCTGACCAGCTCGGCCTCGAAGGAGCGGGCGGAGACGGGCTCACCAACCTGGCCCGCCTCGATGTACGGCCGCTCGCGCCGGTCCGCGCGGTCGCCGTCGATCGGCCGCCAGTTGGCCACCACACCGCCCACCGCCAGCGCGGCGATGAGCAGCATGCCGACCCGCGCGCGGGTGCCGACCCGCTCGACGGGCCCTGGGGGCGCCCGGTGGCTGCGGATGTCTTCTGCCGCTGCCGCTGCCGCAGCGGCTCGCGCCGCCACGCCGCCCTGCGCGGATGGATCGCTCGGTGCAGGCGCGCCCGACAGGCCTGCGCTCGGCTGCGCCGGCGAACCGGCCGCCGCCCCAGCAGCGCCGACAGGCGGCGCCGGGCCGCCCGGTGGGACCTGTCCACCAGGCGGGCTAGCGCTCCAAGGAGGGATCGCGCCCGGCGGGAAAGCGTCAGGCGGCGGTGTCGGGCTGCCAGGCGGCATCGCCGCGCCCGGTGGGATGTGGCCGCCGGGCGGGAGCTGGCCGGCCGGTGGGGGCTGGCTGCCGGGTGGGACCACGCCGTGCGGAGGCACGGGACTGCCCGGCATCGCCCCTGGCGGGAAGGCGGCACCAGGTGGCACCTGCCCGGATCCGGGCCATCCGCCCGGCGGCGGTCCGCCCGGGGCAGGCCATCCAGCAGCGGGCGGCGGCGCGGCGTGACCCGGTGGGGGCTGTCCGGCCTGTTGGGGCGGCATGGCGGGACCGGGCCAGGATGCGGTCGCGGCAGGCGGGCTACCCGGCGGAGGCGTCGCCGAGCCGGGCCATCCACCGGGCGGCGGTGGTGCGGCGGGGGCTGACCATGCGCCGGGCTGGGGCTGCGGTGCGGGCCGCCCCCCGGGCTGGGGCGTAGCCACGGGCGGGGGCCATGCACCGGCCTGGGGCGGTCCCGCCGGTCCAGGCGCCGCGCCCGGGTGGGGCGGTCCACCCGGGTTAGGCCAAGCGCCGTGCTGGGGTGGTCCTGCCGGTCCAGGCGACGCGCCGGCCGGGGGCTGACCATGCGGCGGGCTAGGCCATGCGCCGTGCTGCGGTGATCCCGCCGGGCCTGGCCAGGCGCCGGCTGGGGGCGGTGCTGCGGAGGCGGGCCACGCGCCAGGCGGTGGCGGCCATCCAGCCGGCGGAGGTGGCCCCCCGCCGGGCTGTGGTGGCGCGGGTGCGGGCCAACCGGGTGGGACGGCGCCGGGTGACGTGGGTGGGCCGGGCGGTGGTGGTGGCCAGCCTTCGGCGGGCTGGTCGGGGGGTGGTTGCTCGGGTGGGGTGGTCACTTGCCGCGCCGATCTTCGATGGGCACCGTCAGCTCGGCGCGCGGCTCCAGGTCGAGCCAGGCCTTGTGGCC
>Ga0272482_10000129_pt1 | contig 24072 bp, 21 predicted proteins | sample RVTome_8_FD_192427 | JGI IMG/M metagenome (GOLD analysis project Ga0272482, IMG submission 192427) | Soil microbial communities from uranium-contaminated site in the Upper Colorado River Basin, Wyoming, United States - RVT160D0 (version 2) ...
CTCCTTGAGCCACTCCAGGATGAGGAGACGCTTGTCGCTCGCGAGCGCCTTCAACACCTCAAGCACGAAGGCATTATGGCAATTAGCTAACTCCCTGTCTAGCTCGGGGCCAGGTCCCGAGGAGATTTGAGCTACCGCGACGTCCGCCGTGGTCCGGACCGCCGCTCCCGCGGCCTCACCGTGCTTCGTTGGTCGCGCATACCCACACCGTCACCTTCGGCGCCGCCCGCCGCGACTGCCCACGACGGCGACGCCGCACCATCAAAGACCAGCCGAGGCCTGGCCCTTTGATCACGGTCAACACCGGCCCGAACAGATCGTGGTATCCAGGTCCCGCCATAGGGGGACCCAATGACCACGATCTGTTCGCTGCGATCGTCCAGCGCTTGTGAGCGCGGGTGCGAGGTCGCCGTCGCGGAAGCTGTCGAGCTGCGCGCACAAACGGAGCATCCTGCGAACGGACCCGCCCCCACCCGCGCTCGGTCGACACCGGCCGGCTACCCGCCGCACCACCCCCGCGTGCCATCCCGACGGCCATCGACCCGCATGGGACTATGCAGGCCGACGCCTGGGGCGCCACCCAGACGGTCGCAACAGAAAGCACCAAGCGCTGGCGCCCCGGGCGTTGGCCCGCTCCGCTCGTGTGGGTCGATGGACGCCGGGATGGCACTTCCACCCATCCTGATGGTCCGGAGCGCTCCCGTCGGGGAAAAAGGGTTAACGCCAACCCCCGCGGACCCGCCGGCCCGCGGGAGCAAACGGCCCGCCACTGACACGAACGCGGGCAAAATGTGCCCTGAAGAACGACCCACCACCGGGCATGGCGGCAATAAACGTTCACGCACGAGCCTGCGCAGCCCCCCGCATGGACACCCCACGCCCGGGTGTGGGTGTGGGCGGGTCAGTGTCGGGGAGCGGGTTCTGGTGTGGCCTGATCGGGGTCGGCCGCCGCGGTGCGGGCGGCGTCCAGTACCTCCGTCACCGGGACGCCGGCCGCCCGGGCGGCGGCGCGGGCGTCGTCGTACTCGGGTTGGGCCGTCACCAGCTCGTCGCCCAGGTAGGCGCGCTTGACGCGGACCTCCGCCCCGGCCGCCGTCACGGTCACGGTGTCGCGGCGGAGGGCTCGGCGGCTCACCGGGTGTACGCGGACGCCCAGCGTCGTGGTCCAGGTGAAGACCGTGCGGCAGGCAAGATCCAGGCGGGCGGCGTCCACCAGCACGGTCAGGACCTGGCCGGGGCGGCCCTTGCGCATCAGGGCGGGCACGCACCAGGCGTCGGCGGCGCCGACCGAGCGCAGCTCTTCGAGTAGGTCGGGCCAGACGCGCGGGTCCAGGTCGTCCACCGTGGCCTCGACCTGGAAGAGCTCGCCCTCCTGCCAGTCGGGGGCGGCGGCCACCGAGCCGGTGAGCACGCGAAGCACGTTGGCGTGGCCGGGCGGGTCGGCCGTGCCCGCACCCACGCCCACCGCCGACGGCGTCATCGCCGGGGGCGGGCCCCACGCGGTGGCGAGCGTGGTCAGCAGCGCGGCGCCGGTCGGTGTGCAGAGCTCCATCGTGGCGGCGTGGGCGGCCAGTGGGGCGCCGGCCGCGGTCAGGAGTTCGGCGACGGCGGGGGCGGGGACCGGTAGCGGGCCGTGCGCCGTGCGGACCGTGCCGGAGCCGACCGCCACCGGGGAGACGACGCGGACGGCGCCTTCCAGCAGGCCGAGGTCGTGGAGGGCCAGCGCGCAGCCGGCCACGTCGGCGATCGCGTCGAGGGCGCCCACCTCGTGGAAGTGCACCTGGTCAACGGTGGATCCGTGCACCCGCGCCTCGGCCTCGCCGAGCCGGGTGAACACGTCGACGGCGAAGCCGCGCGCCGGGCCTGACAGGCGACCCAGCACTGTGAGCACATCGGACAGTCCACGGTGGACGTCGGTCTCGGGCGCCTCGACGCATACGTGTGACGCGCGGAAGCCGTGGCGGCGCACGGCACTCACCTCGACCGCCACCGGCACGCCGAGCCCCGCCAGGCCCGAACGCACGGCGTCGAGCGAGGCGCCGGCGTCGAGCAACGCGGCCAGCAGCATGTCGCCGGCCGCGCCGTTCGAGGCGTCCACCCAGAGCGTGCGGCTCACCGGGCGCGCCGCGCGATCCGGGCCGCGGCCACGCCGGCGCCGAAGCCGTTGTCCACGTTGACCGTGAGCACGCCGGGCGCGCAGCTGTTGAGCGTGGCCAGCCAGGCGGTGAGGCCGTCGAGGTGCCACCCGTAGCCGACGCTGGTCGGCACCGCGATCAGCGGGGCGCCGGTCAGGCCGCCGATGACCGACGGGAGCGCGGCCTCCATGCCGGCGACCGCGACGATCGCGTCGGCCGAGTCGATGCGGTCGCGCTGGGCGAGCAGCCGGTGCAGGCCGGCCACGCCCACGTCGAGGATCAGGTCGGGCTCGGCGCCGAAGACGCCCACCGTCGTCACGCACTCCTGGACGACCGGCAGGTCGGCCGTGCCGGCGCCGACCACGGCGACCCGGCCCTGCGGCGGCAGCGGCTTGCCCAGCACGGCGGTGCGACCCACCTCGTCCAGGTCGGCGTCGGGCAGCTCGGCGCGGATCAGGGCGACGGCGCCGTCGTCGAGGCGGGTGGCGAGCACGGCGCCCTCGGGGTGCGCCTCGTGCAGCGCCCGCAACGCGGCCACGACCTGTGCCGGCGTCTTGCCGCGCCCGAAGACCACCTCGGGATCACCGGTACGCGCGGCGCGCTGCAGGTCGAGGCGGGCGAAACCGAGATCCGCGATCTCCGCACCGTCCCCGCTTGGGTACCGTTCAGTCATGCTGCCCCCCTACACGGCCGACCGCCTGGTCACCGAAATCGCAGGATACGGCCGGACGCTGGTGGCGTTCTCCGGCGGAGTCGACTCCAGCGTGGTCCTGGCCGCCGCGGTGCGGGCGCTGGGCCCCGGCGGGGTGGCGGCCGTCACGGCGGTGTCGCCCGCGGTGCCGGAGGCGGAGGTGGCCGAGGCGGCGGAGTTCTGCGCGCGGCTGGGCGTCGCGCACCACGCGGTCGAGACCCGGGAGATGGACGTGGCCGGCTACCGGGAGAACGGTCCCCGCCGCTGCTACTTCTGCAAGAGCACGCTGCTCGACACGGCGCGGCGGGTGGCCGGTGAGCAGGGGTTCGACGTGGTGGCCACCGGCACCAACGCCTCCGACATCGCGGCCGGCTTCCGTCCGGGCATCCGCGCGGCGGCCGAGCGCGGCGCGCGTACCCCATTGGCTGATCTTGGTTTGGAGAAGGCGGCGGTGCGCGCGATCGCGCGGGCCTGGGACCTGCGGACCGCGGACAAGCCCGCCGCCGCGTGCCTGTCCAGCCGCATCGCGTACGGCGTCGCCATCACACCCTCCCGGCTGGCCCGGGTGGAGCGCGCGGAGGCCGCCGCGCGCCGCTTGCTCGCCGCCCATCATGTGCATAATGTCCGAGTACGGGACCTCGGTGCCACCGCCCGCCTCGAAGTGGACGCCCACGTGGTCGACGCGGCCCGCCACGACGCCGCCCTGCACGCGGCGATCCGGGCCGCCGGCTTCGACGGCGCCGACGTGGCGGTGGAGCCCTTCCGCTCCGGGTCGATGAACGAGCTGCTCACCGACCCGGAGCGCTGGCGCAAGGCCTGAGCCGCGGCGCCCCCACAAGGCGTCGCGGCCAAGCCCGTCAGCAGTCCTGGAAGGGGCTCGTGACCGGGTCGCTGAGCGGCGAGCTGTTGCCGGCGCGGTCGACCGCCCGCACGGCGAACGTGTTCAGCCCGTTCACGTTCGAGTGGTAGGCGAATGTGCTGGTCACGCCGGTGACGATGCGCTGGACGCCGCCGTTGACGACGATCTCGTACTCGATGGCCGCGGCCGGCGCGGTGTCGTCGGTCGACCCGGTCCAGACCAGGTTGACGTCGCAGCCGCTGTCCCGGGTGATCCGCAGCCCGGCCGGCGCGGTCGGTGGCGACACGTCGGCACTGGACCGGGTGGTCGCGGTGACCGGGTCGCTCGGCGGGGAGAGGTTGCCCGCCGAGTCGGCCGCCCGCACCGTGAACGCGTACGTGGTGCCCGGCGCCAGGTGGCGGACGGTCCGGGACAGACCGGAGCCGGAGGTCGTCGTGACGAACTCCCACGGTGCGCCGTCGACGAAGACCCGGTAACCGGGCGGGCCGGCGTCGTCGGTGGACGCGGTCCACGACAGCGCGGCGGTCGACTGGGTGACGTCGGTGACGGTCAGCGTCGGCGCGGTGGGTGGCGACGTGTCCGGCGTCGTCGTCGCGGTCACCCTGCCGCTCGCCGCCGAACGGTTGCCCGCCCTGTCCTCGGCCACGATCCAGTAGGTCCGGGTGAAGCCCCGTACCCCGATATCGTCGGTCTCGGTCGTGGACGTGGGGGAGTGGTACAGGCCCCACTCGCCGGCGCTGGACGACTGGAACACGATGTACGCGTTGAGCCCACCGGCGTCGCGCGACGCGTCCCAGGCCAGCGAGATGGTGGTGGACGTGACGCCGGTGACGCGCAGGTTCGCCGGCGCGGTCGGCGGGGTGCGGTCGCGGCTCGCGGCGCCGGCCGGCACCGCGGTCGCGGCCACGAGCAGCGCGGCCGACGCCACGCACACCGCGGCCCGCGCCCAGGTACTTCTCCTCATACGTCCTCCTCGGGGGTTGGTGCCTCCTCCCGACAAAGCTGACCCCCGGGCGTAAAGGTCCTGTCAAGGCGGAGTCGATCGTCACTCCGCATGGATGGATCGGGGCGAATTGGGGTAGGGATGGTCCGTGCTGCGTTCCGGAGTGTCGCTCGACGACCGATACCGCCTCGAGGAGCGCGTCGCCACCGGTGGGATGGGCGACGTGTGGCGGGCCACCGACCTCTCCCTGGGCCGCGTCGTCGCGGTCAAGGTGCTGCTGCCGAGCCTCTCCGCCGACCCCGGGTTCGGGGCGCGGTTCCTCGCCGAGTCACGGATGCTCGCCGCCGTGCGCCACCCCGGTGTGGTCCAGGTGTACGACCGCGGCGACTGCGAGCTCGCCGAGGGCGGGCGCGCCACCTACCTGGTGATGGAGTTCGTCGACGGCGAGCCGCTCTCCGCCCGCCTGGCCCGCGAGGAGCGGCTGCCCGCCGCCGAGGCGATGCGGATCGTGGCCGAGTCGGCGCGCGCCCTCGACGCGGTGCACGCCGGCGGCATCGTCCACCGCGACGTGAAGCCGAGCAACCTGATGCTCCGCCCGGACGGGAGCGTGATGCTGCTCGACTTCGGCGTGGCCCGGTCGGCGACCGTCACCAGCGTCACCGGCACCAACGCGGGCGTGCTCGGCACCGCCCTGTACATGGCGCCCGAGCAGGCGCGGAGGCAGGCACTGTCGCCGGCTACCGACGTGTACGCGCTCGGCGCGGTCGGGTACCACATGGTGGCCGGGCACCCGCCGTTCATGGGGGACAACCCGGTCGCGGTCGCGATGATGCACCTGGACACGCCGCCGCCCGAGATGCCCGCGGACGTACCACCGGCGGTGCGGTCGGTCGTGCTGCGGGCGATGGAGAAGGACCCGGCCGACCGGTACCAGAGCGGGGCCTCCCTGGCCTCGGCGGCGCTGTCGGCGGCCGGCGCGGGCGCCCTCGGATCGACGGCCGAGCTGCCGGCGGCGGACGACCCGGACGCGACGATGCCGGTGGCCGCTCTCGACGCCACGCGCGCGGTCCGCCCGGTGAACGGCGAACCGTCGACGTTCCCGGCCGCCGCCAACGGCCGCCGCCGCACCGCGGCCATCGCCGGCGCGATCGGCGGGGTGGGCGTGATGGTGCTGGTGGCGCTGCTGTTCTTCCTACCGGACGGCAACACGCCGCCCGCCGGCGGCGACACCTCGACCACCCGGTCCGCGACCGGCGCCGCCACGAGCCGGCCCGCCGGCGGAAACCAGCCGGAGCGGCCGCGCCGCACCGGCGCCGCGACGCCGACCGAGGCCCCGGCGACCGGGGGTGCCACGGCCAGTCCGGAGGAGAGCGAGGAGCCGCCGCCCAGCCCGTCCGCCGCGGAGACGACCGCACCCGAGGAGCCCGAGCCCAGCCAGAGCGAGGGCGGCGGGGGTGCCGCACCCACCGGCGAGGCGGAGGGCACGCCCCCGCCGGCCTAGGGGCGCGGCGGGGGATGGCCGGCATCCGCGCGTGATAGCGTCCCGGGCCAATGGCCACCACCGCCCTCGGTGCTGCCCAGCGCACCGGCACCACCATCGCTCCACCGCCTGGCCGGCCCGCACGCTGGTGGCGGCGCCTACCCGATCCCGTCGTGTGCGCGGTGGTGGTCGCGATCGCCGCGTTCGCGGTGCTCGGCATCGGCTCGCCGCTCTGGGGCCGCACGGCGCTCGTCGAGACCGGGCTGCTCAACCACGTCAGCCCGTACACGGACGGGCAGCTTCGCGACATCGGGCAGCAGACCCTCGACCTGGGCGACACCGTCGACGGCGCGATCCCCAACGCGTGGCTCTTCGGCGACGCGGTACGCGACGGTGAGTACCCCTCCTGGAACCCGTACGTGCTCGGCGGCACGCCGCTCGCGGGCACACCCAACCAGGGGCTCAACTCGCCGGTGGCGCTGCCGTTCTGGTTCCTTCCGGCGTGGCTGGCGCCCGCGTTCGTCAAGCTGCTCGAGATCCTCGTGGCGGTCGGCGGCGCCTACCTCTTCCTGAGGCTGCTCCGGCTCGGGCGGGCGGCCGCGCTGCTCGGCGGCCTCGCGTACGCCACCAGCGCGTTCATGGTGGTCTGGACCAACTGGCCGCAGTCGCGCGTCGCCGCGTTCATCCCGGCGCTCTTCTGGGCGCTCGAACGGATCGTGCGACATCGCCGCGTCCGCGAGCTAGCCCTCCTGGCCCTGGTGGTGGCCGCGCTGCTGCTCGGCGGCTTCCCGGCCGTGACCGGCTACGCCCTCGTCACCGGCGCCTTCTACGTGACCGTGCGTGCCGTCGCCGAGAATCCGGACACCCTACGCCGGATCGCCACCACGCTCACGCTCGCCGCCGGCGGGGTGCTGGCCGGCATCGCGCTCGTGGCGGCGCAGCTGATGCCGTGGGCGAGCGTGATGTCCACCGTCCTCGTCCGCGGGCGGGGGCAGACGCCGGAGGAGCACATCCCGTTCGAGATGCTGCTGACGTCCTTCGCGCCGTACGCGTTCGGCACCGTCGATCCCGCCAACCCGCCCACCTACTTCCACATCCGGATCTTCCTGGAGGAGGTCTCGTACGTCGGCGCGGCGGTGCTCGTCCTCGCCGTCGCCGCGGTGGCGCTGGCCCGCGCGGGCCGGTCCGCGCTGCCCCGCGCCACGTGGGCGTTCTTCGTGGGCGCGACGCTCTTCTGGGGGATCGTGGCCTTCGGCGGCGGGCCACTGCTGGCGGCCCTGCAGAAGCTGCCGTTCCTCTTCTCCGACAACTCCGTGGAGCGGGTCCGCAGCGTCCTCGGCTTCCTCGTCGCGGTGCTCGCCGCGACCGGATTCGAGGTGCTGCTGCGCCACCGCCGCGCGGCCACCACACGCGCCGCGAAGCTCTACGGCGGTGCCGTGTGCGCGGTGGTCGCGGTGGGTGGCGTCGCCGCGTACCTGATCGGGCGCGACTTCGCCGGCACCGCCGCCGACCGCGTCGCCAACCTCGACGGCGAGGTGCTGCGGGGCCTGGCCTTCGTCGGGGTCGCGGTGGCGTGCGGCCTGCTGCTGTGGTGGGGCCCGCGGCGGCCGGCCTTCCGGGTGGCGGTCGCCGCGCTCATCCCCGTGCTCGTCGCGGTCCAGGCGCTCATCTGGGTACGCCCGTACTACCCCCGCACCGAGCGGGAGAACTTCTATCCGGTGACCGACGTGCACACCTACCTGGCCGGGCACCTGGGGCACTCGCGGTGGTTCGGCAGCAACAACGCGCTCTTCGGCGGCATCCACATGCAGTACCGGCTGCGCGCGCTGCACGGTCACTCCTTTGTGGACAGCCGGTTCGCCGAGCTGCTGGAGGCGATGCCGGGGCGGCAGTTCAGCGCGCCGCCCAAGCCGGCGACCTACCTGCGTACCGAGCCCCTCAACGGCACACCGCCGACCAGCCCGATCCTCGACCGGGTGAGCGTCAGCCACTACGTGACGCCGCCCGAGCGGGTGCCGTACGGCCCGCGGCGGGTCGATCCCGGGGACGGTGTCGTGCGGCTGCGGCCCGGCGTGCCGGTGACCGTGGCGGTGCCGGGCGGGGGGCCGCTGCGCGCCGTCGGCGTCACGCCTGTCACGCCGGGGATCAGACCGACGCTTCGTACCCGGATCGAAGTGGTCGTGACCGACGCGGCCGGCACCGTGGTCGCGGACGCCCAGCGCTACGACCGCGGCATCGCGGCCGGCAAGCCCTTCTTCGTCCCGCTCGCCGCGGAGGACGCGCGCGGACCGCTCACCGCGCGGATCACCCTCCGCGACGGCCCTGCTTTGTCGATCGCGGGCCGGGCTGGCGGACCGGCACTGTCCACCGTGGGTACCGCCGACGACGGCCTCCGCCTCGTCTTCGACGACTCGTCGGTCATCTACGAGCGCGTCCGCGCGCTGCCCCGGGTGCGGTGGGCCTCGCGGGCCACCGTCGAACCCTCCGTCGAACGCCGCCTCCAGCGCCTCGCCGCCGGCACCGTCGCCCCCGACGAGGTGCTGCTCGACAGCGCCGGTCCGGCCGCGAGCGGCGCGCCGGCCGAGGTGCGGTGGGAGGAGGACGGGTTCGACGACATGGAGGTGGCCGTCGACGCGGCCGGCGCCGGATACCTGGTGCTCGCCGACGCGATCCAACCGACGTGGCGGGTGACGGTCGACGGTGAGGCGGCCGAACTCGTGCGGGCCGACCACGGGCTGGCGGCGGTGGCCGTGCCGGCGGGTTCGCACACGGTGCGGTTCAGCTACGCGCCGCGCGGGCACGACCTGGGCCGCTGGGTGACGGTCCTCGCCGGTGTACTCCTGCTGCTGGCCGTCCTGGCCGAGTGGTGGTGGCCGCGCCGCCGCCGCCCTCCGACTCTTCCCGCGCAGCGTTTCTCTGACTAAGGTCAGAGAATGCGGTTGTCGCTGGTCGAACGGGTCCGGCGGTTCAACCGCACCGTCACGCAGCGGGTCGGCGCCCTCGACGAGGCCTACCTGGCGCGTGGCCGCCCGCTCGGCCAGTGCCGCGTGCTGTGGGAGATCGGCGACGGGGGCAGCGAAGTCCGCGCGCTGCGCGCCCGGCTCGACCTCGACTCGGGCTACCTGAGCCGCCTGCTCGCCGCCCTTCGCGCCGACGGCCTGGTCGAGGTGGTGGCGGCGGCCGACGGCCGGGTCCGCACGGTGCGCCTCACCCCGGCCGGGGCGGCCGAGCGGGGCGAGCTCGACCGCCGCTCCGACGACCTGGCCGCCGGCATCCTCGCCCCGCTCGACGAGTCGCAGCGCGACCGCCTCGTCGCCGCGATGGGCGAGGTCGAGCGGCTGCTGATCGCGTCGATGGTCCGCGTCGCGCCGGCCGAGCCCGACCAGCCGGAGGCGCGCGCCTGCCTCGACGCGTACGCGGCGGAGCTGGCCGCCCGCTTCGACACCGGCTTCGACCCGGCCCGCAGCAACCCGTTCGAGGGCGCGCTGCTGCTGGTGGCGACCCTCCACGCCGAGGCGGTGGGGTGCGGCGCGCTGCGGCTCCACGACTCGTACGCGGAGGTCAAGCGCATGTGGGTGGCCCCGACCGTGCGCGGCCTCGGCCTGGGCCGGCGCCTGCTCGCCGAGCTGGAGGCGACCGCGGCCGCCCGCGGCGTGCGCGCGCTGCGCCTGGAGACCAACGAGGCGCTGACCGAGGCGATCGCCCTGTACCGGTCGGCCGGCTACCGCGAGGTGCCCGCGTTCAACGACGAGCCGTACGCGCACCACTGGTTCGAGAAGGAGATCTGATGCTCGACCGCTTCGCCACCCTGACCACCGCCCACGTGGCCGACGGCTGCCTGCGCGCCGGCGTGCCGGTGCGCTGCGGCCCGGCCGGCCTGCGCTCCGCCACCGGTGACCGCGTGGCCGGGCGGGTCGCTCCGGCGCGGCACGTGGGGAGCGTCGACGTGTTCCTGGAGGCGTACGAGCGGGCCAAACCGGGCGACGTGCTCGTGGTCGACAACGGCGGCCGGGTCGACGAGAGCTGCGTCGGCGATCTCGCGGTGCTGGAGGCCAAGGCCGCCGGCCTGAGCGGCGTGGTCATCTGGGGCCTGCACCGCGACACCGCCGACGTGCGCGCGATCGGCCTGCCCGTCTTCAGCCTCGGCTCCCTCCCGACCGGCCCGCTGCGCCTGGACGCCCGCCCGCCGGACGCGCTCGACTCCGCGCGGGTCGGCGAGTGGAAGGTCACCGGCGACGACCTGGTCTTCGGGGACGAGGACGGGGTGCTGTTCGTCCCCTCGGCCCGCGCCGGCGAGGTGCTGGGCCACGCGGAGACGATCCGCGACACCGAGCGCCGCCAGGCCGACCGCATCCGCGCCGGGGAGACGCTGCGCGACCAGCTCCGGTTCGCCGAGTTTCTGGAGCGGCGCCGCACCGAGCCCGGCTGGACGCTGCGCGACCACCTCCGCGCCATCGGCGGCGCCATCGAGGTGTAGCTCAGACGACCCGGGCGGCGATGGCGCGGGCGCACTCCATCGACTCGGTGTGCGTGGTGTCCACCTCCAGGTCGTAGTGGACACCCTGATGCACCACGTCCGCCTGCGACCGCGCCATCCCGACGACCCGGTCACCGCGCGCGACCTCGCGGCCCGCGGCCACCGTGGCGTCACACCGGACACCCACCCACAGCACCGGCAGCCCGTCCAGGGCCTTCGCCAGGCGCTCCTGGGAGGCGGCGCCACCGAGGAACACCTCGTCGAGGATCACCCGCGCGCCCGCGCGCACCATCGCGGCGATCCCCTGCAGCCACGCCGACTCCAGCCTCCCGAACTCCGGCCCGACGATCACCTCGCCGTCCGGGCCGAACTCGATCCCCGCGTTCGACGGGGGCATCAGCGCGATGAAGGTGTCCACCCCGAGGGCGAGCCACGGCTCGGGCAGCACCGCCTGCAGGCAGCGCGCGATCCCGGACTTTCCCGAGCTGGAGCCTCCGTTGAGGACGATCACCCGCGTCGGCGCGTTCGCGGTCATGGGCTGGGGGTGAGGGTGGCCAGGTAGTACGGGGCGTCGGCGTTGTCGATGTCGGCCAGCCGCCATCCGGTGCCGGCGACGAGCTCGGCGAGCTCCGCCGGGGAGCAGACCAGGTAGTCGAACCAGTCGCTGGCCAGCTCGCGGTAGCGCAGCCGGAGCCGAAGCTGCCCGCCGAGCCGCCCGCGCCCGCGGTTGCGCTCGTGGTAGGTCACCTGCACCGGATCGGTCGTGCCGTACGGGTCGGTGCCCTGCCCGATCACCTGCGCGCCGGGATTGGCCATCTTGGCCAGCGCGGCCAGAAACCGCGGCGCCCGCTCACGCCCCTCCAGCAGGCCGAGGTTGTTACCCAGCAGCAGGAACGTGTCGTAGCGGTGCCCCTCCGCGGCGTGCTGCTCCACGGTGGCGTGCACCAGGTCGCGTACCCCACGGGTGCGGGACACCTCGATCGCGCCCGGCGAGATGTCGAGGCCGGTGACCGGCACCCCACGCTCCTGCAGCACCAGCGCGGCCCGCCCGGCGCCGACGCCGATGTCGAGCACGCGGCCCCGCACCCGGTCGAGCGCACGGTGGTCGTGCGCGGGCCAGTCGTCGGGCTCGGCCAGGTAGGAGGGCGCCGCCAGCACCCCACTCACGAGCCCGTCGTCGCGCTCGACGATCTCGATGACCGGCCGCGGCAGCCGGCCACCGGCCAGCGGGCGCCGGCCCACCCCGGCCGCCACGGCGAGGGCATCGCGCAGCACCTCGCCCAGCACGTCACCAAGGGTGGGGTCTTTCATCATGCTTTCACGCTATCCAAGGGGGCTTTCAGCACCCCCACCGCACCCCGTTCGCTGTGGCATCATCGGAAATCCAAATGAAAAACGGGGGAGAAGATGGGCGAGGACCGCCGTGCTTTACTGCGGCGTGGTTTGACTTTCGCCGGCGGTGTGGCCGCCGCGCTGTCCGTCGAGCGGCTGTCGGAGAAGGTCGGTCCTGACCGCCTTCCGCTGAGCGGTGGCTACGCGCCGGGGGGCGTCGCGAGCCCAAAAGACCTGCGCTTACAGAATGAGACCATCCAGCGGCGGGGCGCCACCGTCGTGCGGTGGCGGGTGGAGACCGACCAGCCGCTGGTCGCTCTGACCTTCGACGACGGCCCCGGCCCGCGATGGACCCCGATGGTCCTGGACGCGCTCGACCGGCACCAGGCGCGGGCGACGTTCTTCGTGGTCGGCGAGCGGCTGACCCGCCACGAAAACCTGGTCCGCAAGCGCATCGCCCGCCACGAGCTGGCCAACCACACGTGGGCGCACCACGACCTGGCCAAGCTCGACGAAGACGGGGTGCGCGACCAGATCCTGCGCACCCACTTCGCCATCAAGCGGGTGACCGGCGAGACCACCACCCTCATGCGCCCGCCGTGGGGACACCTGGGCGGTAGCACACTCGTGGTCGCCGAGGAGTTCGGCTACGACGTGGTGATGTGGTCACACCAGATGCACGAGGCCAGGTACAAGGCGGATCCGCCCGCCCAGGCGCGCGACATCGTCGACAACGTCGAGCCGGGCTCGATCGTGCTCGCCCACGACGTGGGCAGAAACGACCGCCTGGTAGCGCTGAGCCAGCTCGACGCCATCCTCACCGGCCTCCGCGGGCGCGGCCTGCGCCCCGTAACGGTCTCCGAGCTGATCGCCGCCGCTGCCGCCCCGAGAGCCGCGACCTAGAGGAGGCGCGCTCAGCGGTACAGAAAGTACGTTATGAGGTCGGGATAACGTACTTTCTGTACCGCTGAGCGCGTACACGGCGCGCGCCTGAAGCGGACCGGGGCGAAAAACGATTCTGAAGGCCGATATGGTCGATCATCGTGGAGACGACGGTTTCGGTGGTTTTGTTCGTGCCCACGATGGTCGTGACCGTGTGGCTGCTCGCGGCCGTCATCCGGCGCCTGCTCGGCGTGCGGCTCGGGCCCGTGCGTACGCTCCTGGCCGCCCTCCTGGCCCTCTTCATCACCGCGCCGATCCTCGAGGCGCTCGCACCCGCGGACCGCGACGCGGTGAGTGGCGGCGAGGCGTTCCTGCTGTCGTTGGTGGCGATCGTCGTGGCGGCGCTGCTGGCCATGGTGGCGCTGGTGATCCTCGAGGTGCTCCTGCCGACCGGGTCGTTGCCGGGGCCGCTGGAGCTCCGGCGGGGTGCGCGGCGGCGGGTCGCGCGGGTGCGTCGCTATTGGACGATCACCCGGATCGCGTTGCGGCACGGGCTCGGGCGGTTTCTGCGCGGGCGGGGTGGGCAGGGCCCTACCTCAGCGGCCTCGCGGCGCAGGCTGGGGCGCTCGCTGCGGATGGCACTCGACGACGGTGGCATGACGTTCGTCAAGCTCGGCCAGCAGCTTTCCACGCGGCGGGACATGCTGCCGGTCGAGTTCGTCGACGAGCTGACCACGTTGCAGGACCGGGTGGCGCCGGTGCCGTGGGCGGAGGTGGCCGAGGTCCTCGCGGCGGAGCTGGGGCGGCCGGTCGAGGAGGCGTTCGCGTGGATCGACCACGAGCCGCTCGCCGCCGCGTCGGTGGCGCAGGTGCACGCGGCGCGGCTGCTGGACGGCGCCGAGGTCGTCGTCAAGGTCCGCCGGCCAGGTGTCGCCGCCGTCGTGGAGCGTGACCTGGACATCCTGGAGCGGCTCGCGCGGACGCTGGAGGAGCGCACCGCGTGGAGCCGGTCGTTCGGCGCGCGGCGGCTGGTGGCCGGCTTCGCCGAGGCGCTGCGGGAGGAGCTGGACTTCACCGTCGAGCGGGACAACCTCCTGGCGATGGCCGCGGTGCTCGCCGCCTCGCCGGACCGGGGTGTGCGGGTGCCGGTGCCCTATCCGGCGCTCAGCTCCGAGCGGGTGCTGGTGATGGGGCGCCTGCCCGGCACGCCCCTCGGCGCCGCCGGGCCCGTCCTCGAAGCGCTGGGCGACGAGCGGCGGTCCGCGATCGCGGCTGGGCTGCTCGACACGGTGCTCGACCAGGTGCTGGTGCACGGACTGTTCCATGTGGACCTGCACCCGGGCAACCTGCTGGTCGCCGAGGACGGCTCGCTCGGCATGCTCGACCTCGGATCGGTCGGGCGCCTCGACACCGCGACCCGGGTGGCGATCGGGCAGCTGCTCGGCGCGCTCGGGCGGGGCGACTCGGTGGCGGTGAGCGACGCGCTGCTCCAGCTGGTCGACCGGCCGGACACAGTGGACGAACGGGAGCTGCAACGGACGCTGGGCGCCCTCATCGTCCGGTACGCCGCCCCGGGCAGCACCGCCGGCGCCACCGCCGTCGCCGGCCTGCTGCGGACCTTCACCTCGTACGGGCTGGGCGTGCCCCCGCCGGTCGCCGCGGTGTTCCGGGCGTTCGCCACGCTGGAGGGGACGCTCGCGCTGCTGCGGCCCGGCTTCGACCTCGTCGGGTACGCGCGCGCGGCCGGCGGGCGGCGGATCGCCGAGGCGCTCGCGCCGGACCGGCTGCCCGGCACGCTGGAGGAGGAGCTGGCCGCGCTGCTGCCGGTGCTGCGCCGCCTGCCGCGCCGGGTCGACCGCATCGGCGAGGCGCTGGAGCAGGGGCGGCTCCGGGTGAACGTGCGCCTCTTCGCCGACGACCAGGACCGGCTCCTGGTCACCGGGCTGCTCCACCGCTCACTGCTGACGGTGATCGGCGCGGCGGCCGGGGTGATGGCGGTGCTGCTGCTCGGCATGGGCGACGGACCCAAGGTGAGCGACAGCCTCGGCCTCTTCCCGCTGCTGGGCTACTGCCTGCTGGTGGTCGCGGTGGTGCTCATCCTCCGCGTGCTCGTGGTCATCTTCCGCAGGGACTGAGCCGGCGTGGCGCCCGCGCTCGCCTGACACGCTTGTGCGGCGGCGCTAGCGTCCGAGGGTGTGAACCCGTTCCTCCGGATGCTTCTCGGCTCGGGCCGGCTGCCCGAGCAGATCCGTGCCGAGCTCGCCGCCGGCGGTGTCGTCCTGCTGGAGGAGGGGCTGACCGGGTCGGTGACCTACCGCGGATACCGGGCGCCGGGCCGCTACTCCGCCTGGCGCAAGCAGGCCGTGTCCGGCGCGGTCGCCCTCACCGCCGACCGGCTCGTGGTCTGGGCCGGCGGCTTCCGCCACATCGACGTGGAGCTCGCGCACCCGGTCCGGGCGACCATCGAGGTGCGGGCCGAGCGGCCGGACCGGGTGTGTTTCGCCTACGACGCCGGGGCCACCAACCCCTCCCGCTCCGGCCGCGTGGAGGTGCGGTTACGCACCACCCAGGCCGAGCGCGTCGCCCAGCTGCTGGCCCGCTAGTCCTCCCAGGCGGGTTTCGGGGCGCGGGCGCCCAGCGGGCGGGTGGACTCCCAGGTGCGGCGCCACGATGCGGCCGGAAACTGCTGGCCGTTCGGCAGGGCGAGCTCGCCCTTGGCCTGCGCGCGCAGCGAGCCGTACCAGCCGAGCTCCTCCTCGGCCCACAGCTGGGCGATCGAGTCGGCCATCCGGACGTTGAACGCGCGGGCGCCCTCGCCGGCCCGCGGGTGCAGGGGCGTGCCGTACCGGACGACCACGCGGGCGCGGCCGGGGATGGGCCAGTTGCGGCCGCGGGGCATGGCGGCGTACGTGCCGCGCAGGCCGATCGGCACCATCGGCACGCCCTGCGTCACGCACAGGTGGGCGGCGCCGAGCCGGAGCGGGGACATCCAGCCGTCCTCGCTGCGGGTGCCCTCGGGGAAGAGCAGCAGGCTCCAGCCGCGGGCGAGCAGCATCGGGGCGAGGCTGCGCAGCCGCCGCGAGCGGTGCCGCTCGACCGGGAACGCGTTGAACACCAGCGCCGTCACGACCGCGCGCACGCGGGCGTCGAAGAAGTAGTCGGCCGCCGCGCCGACCGCGACGCGCTCGCCCAGGTGGCGGGGGAGCGAGCCGAGGATCAGCGGGGTGTCGAGGTGGCTGCTGTGGTTGGCCACGAACACCACCGGGCCCTTGAGCCCGGCCAGCCGGTCGCGTCCCTGGATCTCCGGGCGGGTCTGGCTCCACGTCAGTGGGGTGAGCACGCCGCGCTGCACCGCCCGCCGTGCCCGCTGCGCCGCCTGCGTGCGCGCCCACCCGGTGGGGAACTCGCGCGGCGGCTCCGGCGGCTCGTGCGCGACCGCCGAGCGGGGCGTCCGCGAACGCCCGCGCCAGTCACGCCCCCCGGTGAGGGTGCGGATCTCCTTCATCAAGCCCATGACGAGGACCCCTTCACCGTACGTCCGCCATCGTCAGCGGCGGGGCGTGCAGGTAGTTGATGGTCGGGGAGCCGCCGACCCGCTCCCGCGCCATCTCCAGCGCGTCGTCCAAAGTGGACGCCGAGCGGAAGCCCATGCGCGCGGTGGTCTTGCGGTCGCCGCCGACGAAGATGACGTCGCCCAGGTGCTCCATCGCGTGCGCGCCCCAGTACCACATGTAGAGCGGGTGCACGCCGTGGTAGGCGTAGCTGTTGCGGTACAGGTGGATGTACCACGGGTCGGTCGCGAACTGCTCCTCGAACTTCGTCTCGATCGCCACCGGGTCGGTGGTCTCGGCGAGCACCTCTTCGAAGAAGTCGATGTAGCTGGGGTGGTGCACCGGGTGGAACTCGTTGCGCACCGGGTGGTAGTAGATCGCCACGCCGCCGGGGCGGACGATCGGCTGGTTGCGGTACAGGTTGAAGAAGTACCCGAGGCCCAGCGACATCACCAGGATCGGGTTCATGATCGAGTTGACGTTGTAGGGGCAGATGTACGGCAGGCCCCAGATGCCGATGTCGGCCGGACCGTCCACTTCGGTCAGCTGCTGGCGCAGCACGTTGCGCATGGTGACCTCGTGCACCTGGATCGGGTCGCCCGCGGTGACCGACGTGATGCCGTACGGCGAGGCGGTCTTGTGCCAGAGCTGCCGCCGCCGCTTGGGCGGGGCGAGGTCGTTGGCCCGCTTCACCGCCAGGTAGGCCGCCTGGTCCTTGAGCGTCCACTCCCACTCGCGCTTGTTGAGGAAGCCGACCTGCGAGGGGAACGTGTCGTTGTTGACCGTCGTCTCGATCTGGAAGATGTTGAGGCTGTCGCCGAGCAGGCCGGCCATGCGGTCGTACGAGTGGTGCATCGCCGAGTTGGCCGGGTCGTTGAACGAGCGCGAGTGCCGCAGCGTGTGCACGTTGTGGTGGTGCTTGAGGCTGCGGTACGAGGCGAGCCCCACCGACACCGACTTGGGGCCGCCGCTCATCGCGGTGAGCGAGATGTTGACGTACACGATGAGGTCGCTCTCCGCCGCGCGGCGGTTGATCTCGACGACCTCGCCGTGCTTCGTCTGGCCGATCTCGGTGAGGTTGGCCCGGTCCTCCGCGTCGTGGTTGCGCAGGTGGCGGGGGAAGAACGAGCGGTACACCCGCTCGCCGACGGTGCGCTTGAGCTCGGCCGGCGTCATGCGGCGGTGCAGCGCGTTGCCGGCGATCAGCTCGACGTCGTCGACACCCTTGGCCGCGGCCAGCTCCAGCACGTGCTCGATCACCCGCTGCCGGATGTCCGGGGTGCGCATCGGCGGCAGCGGGATCGACAGGTCGTCGAAGACGATCGTCAGCTTCATGCCGGCGAAGAGCAGCTCGCGCAGCGGCTCGCGGCCGAGCGGGTTGTCGAGCGCGCGGCTGATCTCACCGTCGACGTCGCGCAGCCCGGGCAGCGACTCCGGCGGGTAGATCACCCGGCTGCCGAGCGGCAGCTTCTCCAGGCGGAACCCCTCGCCCTCGTGCATCAGCAAGGCTGGCGTGCGTTCGTCCACTTCGAGGACGAATCCTGGCCTACTCATATTCGGGTTCCCCTTATTGATCCTTGGTCGGGTCGAACGCCACCTTGATCGACCCAAGCCGCCCCGCGGAGCTGGCGTGGCCGATCGCGTCCCGCCACCGGGACAGCGGGTAGACGGCATCGACGTAGCCGGTCAGCGGCGCGGACTTCGCGAGCGCCATCGCGTCCTGGAAGTCATCGCCACCCGAGGCATACGCCCCGACGAGGTTGAGCTCCCGAAACCAGGCCGGCGTGAGGTCGACGCTGGCGTTGGGCATACCCGACAACAGCACGGTACCGCCGGCCCGGACCACCCGCAGCGCCGTGTCCAGCCCGGAGCCGGACGTGCAGTCGAACGCGATGTCGGTGCCGCCGAGCAGGAACTCGGCGCCCTGCTCGGGCCGGGCCAGGAAGCCGCCGGTGGCCCGCCGCAGCGCCCGCGCCGCGCGGTCGGAGGTGAGCACCTCGGTGGCGCCCATCTCGCGCGCCCGCTCGCGCTGGTGGCCGTACCGGGCGATCACGTAGATCGGGCCGGCCTTCGTGTACTCGCGCAGCGCGAGCGTGGTGAAGAGCCCCACCGTGCCGGCGCCGACGACCAGCACGCTCGCGCCGTCCGGGATCGGGACGCGGCGCACCGAGTGGACCGCGCAGGCCAGCGGCTCGACCAGCACGGCCCGCTCGTCGTCGAGCTCGTCGGGCACCTTGTGCAGCTGGCTGCCGTGCGCCACGAACATGCGGCTCCAGCCGCCGCCGGTGTCCGCGCAGAAGCCGGTCTGCAGCGCCGCCGAGACCGCGCCCGCGGTGATGTGGTCGCAGCGGCTGTGCTGGTCGGCCTCGCACGCGGGGCAGAGCTTGACGGCCCGGGGCACGCAGCCGAGCACCGGGTCGAGGATGACCCGGCTGCCCTTCGGCAGGTCGGGCAGCGGGTCGAGCGTCTCGCCGACCACCTCGTGCCCGGGGGTGAAGGGCAACGAGATCACCGCGCTGAGGTACGGCGAGTTGCGGCCGGTCAGCAGCCCCAGGTCGGAGCCGCAGATGCCGGAGAGCAGCGGCTTGACCCTGGTCCAGCCGGGGCCGGGCAGGCGCGGGTCGGGGCGGTTGACCAGCCGCACGGGCGACATGTTCGCCGCCCACCAGCCGGCCGCGCGACCCGAGGCGAACGTGCCGGTGGCGGTACGCGAGGCGGCGTACCGGATCGGCGAGCGGTGGTACTCGAGATTCAGGTTCACGGCACTGTCTCCAGGAAGGCGTCGCCGGCCGGCAGGGTGTACGCCTTCCATTGCGCCACCGCCCAGCGGCGGGACTTGGCGTGCCGGTAGAGGTGCGGGTCGGGGTTGACCGCCACCGGGTTGCCGACCGCCTCCAGCAGCGGGCGGTCCGAGTAGCTGTCGCCGTACGCGTAGCTGGCCGGCAGGTCGGCGCCGGCGTTCTCCGCGTAGCGCCGCAGCCAGGCGGCCCGCGCCTCGCCGACCAGGGGCGGCGCCTCCAGGAAGCCGGAGTAGCGGCCGTCGCGCTGGTGCAGCCGGCTCGCCACCACCTCGTCGAAGAGGCCGGCGAGCGGCTGGACGAGCACGTCGACGGTGCCGGTGATGAGGATCGTGCGGTGCCCGGCCGAGCGGTGCTTGCGCACCTGGCGGATCGCCTCCGGGTGGGAGCGGCGCAGCAGCGCGTCACCGAGCCGGTCGTGCACGATGCGGGCCAGGCCGGCCTCGTCGGCGCCGGCGTACCGCCGCATGAACGTGCGCAGGAACTCGCCCCGGTCGCGCCGCTCGGCCGCCAGGTAGCGGGGGAGCTTGCGGACCAGGTCGGCCACCTCGGCCGGCCACCCCGAGCGGGGCAGGTCGCAGAGGCGGGCCAGCAGGTACGTCTCGATCACGTTGGACGCGACGAGCGTGCCCTCCAGGTCGAAGATCGCCACCACGTCGCCGCCGTTGGGCGAGCGCTTGAGCGCCGGCAACGCGTTGCTGCTGGTACGCCGCCCGCTGGTCGCCTTGCGCATCGTGGCGGTGATCGCCGGGTAGTGCACCTCCTGCAGGTAGTGGTGCCAGTCGATGACCGCGGCGTCGAAGCCGTGCTCCTCGACCCGCTCGGCCGGCAGCGCGCGGTGCAGGGCGAGCAGCTTGTTGTCCGTGTAGATGACCTCGGCCTCGGTGTAGACGCCGTACAGGTCGGCGTACTTGCGCAGGAAGTCGAGCTTGTCCTGCTGCCGGGTCAGGTCGTCCTGCCACCGCCGGGTGCGCTTGTTGGCCGGTGCGGACAGCAGCGCCTTCTGCGCCACCGACAGCACCCGCTCACCGGTGCGCAGCTGCCGCTCGACCCGCCGCGCGCCCGGGAACGTCCACTCCGGCACCTTGATCTGGCCCCGGCCGCCATCCGGCATGGGGTGGTCGGTGAAGTACTCCTGGACGCTGTCGTAGATGCCCCGGAACGTCAGCGGGTTACGCGCGCCGGAGCCGACGTGGTAGTACGCCGGCGTATCGACCGGCGGGGGAGCGGCCGCGACGGCGAGGGTGGCGTTGACCACGATGTCGACCGGGATCACGTCGAGCGCGCCATCCGGCAGGCCGGGAAACTCCGGCAGGATCCCCCGGCCGAACGCCAGGATCAGCGGGTCGGCCATCTTGAAGCCGTCGATCCAGCCGGGGTAGGGGTAGCGCAGCGAGCTCTCCACGATCGCCGGCCGCACCACCGACAGCGGCATCACGCCGGTCAGCGTCTCCTCGGCCACCCGCTCGCCGAGCGCCTTCGTGAACGTGTAGACGTCCGGCCAACCGACGCTCTGCGCGCGCAGCCGGCCGTACTCGACGAGCTGCTTCTCCACCCACTCGACCCGCCGCTGCTCGGCGGCGGTCGCGGTGCTCTGCGGCCCGGACTTGCCGTGGTCCTTGCGGGCGTCCGCGATCGCCCGCTTGAGCACCGCGGGCCGCCGCGAGTCCCACTCCACGCTGTCGCGGGCCGCGCGGGCGGCGGGCAGCTCGACCCGCCAGTCCGCGTCGTGGTCCAGCGACCGCTCGGGTACGACGCCCTTGCGCGCCCCCGCCACGTAGGCGGTGGAGACGTGCACGATGTGCGGCGTGGCGCCGCTCGCCTTGACCGCCTCGTAGAGGTCGATCACCCCCTGCACGTTGGTGCGGAAGGCGTCGTCGATCGGCGGGTCGAAGGAGACCGTCGAGGCCGCGTGGATGACCGCGTCGATGTCGGCGGGCAGGGTCACGTCGGTGCTGCCCAGCTCGCCGTCGACCACGCTGACCCGCTCGGCGACGATGGCCGCCGCGGCTTCCGCGCCGACCGCCTCCCGCCACTTGGCGAAGACCGGCCGCCGCAGCAGCGTCCTGAGCCGGTCGGTGCCGGACGAGCTGCCGCGCCGCCGGATCAGCAGCGTCACCCGCGTCTCCGGGTAGCTCGACAGCAGCTTCTCCAGCAGCGCCTGACCGAGGAACCCGGTGCCGCCGGTCAGGAGGATGTGCTGCCCCCGCAGATGCTCGCTCCGTCCAGACGCCGCCGCGCCAGCTCGCTCGCTCACGCTGTGGCGACCCGGACGCCGAACGCGCGGACGCCCCTGGAGACCAGGCTCAGCCCCTGCTGGCCGGGAAGCTTGTCGACCTTCTGGTCGAGCATCTTCACCATCTTGTTGCCCTCCTCGCCGCCGAGCAGGTGGTTGAGGACGAAGCGCGTCTCCGCCTTCGGCGTGATCGTCGAGCCGACCGGGGCCCAGAACTTCCGTAGCGCGAACCGGGTGATCCGCTGGGCCTTGCGGCTCTTCGCCAGCCGCTCCCGGGCCTCGGACATGTAGAACGCCAAGTGTCGGCTCTCCTGTTGCTGAATACGCTGCAGAATCTTCGTCAGCGTCGCATGCTGCTCAAGCTCGATCAACCTGCCGTAGGCGGCATGTGCCGACCACTCGTTGACCGCGCCCCACGTCATGTGCGTGGCGATGAAGTCCTCCCCGACGACGGCCGCGGTGAGGCACTGGGTGATGGGTGCGACCACGTTTCCCATGAAGCCCTGGGCCAGCCGCACCGAGCGGTGCCGGGGCAGCCCGTTGATCTCGGCGTGCACGTCGAGGATCTTGTCGATCACGTCGCCGTGCCAGTACTCCTCGAAGTTCCACATCGTGAGGAACGCGGTGATCCGCGGGTTCTGGTGCGAGGGGGTGACCAGGATGTCGCGCAGGTAGCAGACGGTGTGCGTCTCGACGTCGGTCATGTAGTGCAGGACGCGGATGGCCTCAGCGCTCAGCGGCTGGTCGCGGAAGTCGTCAAAGTCGATGTCGTCGACCTGTACGGCCCTGGCGGTCTCTTTGTAGTGGTCGAGGTTGAAGGACATGTCGGCCGGCCTCCGAGAGGGGGTCAGGTTACGGCGCGCAGGTAGAGCTCGACCACCTGGTCGAGCCGCTTGCGATTCGGAACGAGGACCTCGCCCGGACGGGCCAGCCCATCGAGAAAGACGAAGGTCATCATCGGGCCGATGAAGAGCCGGGTCGCGAGGTCGAGGTCGACGTCGCGGATCACACCCGCCTCCCGGGCCCGATCAAGTACGGCCTCCACGCGGGCCAGGAAGCGGGCCGGCACCGTCTCCCGCCAGATCGCCAGCAGCCCCGGCGTGGTGGCCATCTCCGCGATGAAGATGCGGAAGAGGGCCAGGTAGTGCTCGCTCATGAGGTGGCTGACCATCACCCAGGCCACCTCGGAGAGCACGTCCCGCAGGTGCTCCCGGTCGGTGACCGTGCGGTCGGCCAGCAGCGGCGCCCGCTCGTCCAGGGAGGCGACGATGCCGCCCAGCACGTCGACGAGCAGCTCTTCCTTGCTGCGGAAATAGACGTACAGCGTTTGCTTGGACACGCCGGCGCGGGCGGCGACGTGGTCCATGCTCGTGCCCGACACGCCTGACTCGAGGAACGCGGCGAGGGCACCCTGACGGATCTGCTCCCGCTTCGCCTGGGCCCGTCGCGAGTCGAGCTCCACGACACCCCCATGTCAGCTCGCGCAAACCAAACCGTTCAGTTTGATTCGCGGCTGATGCTGCCATGTCGCCCCGCACACATCAAGAGCGACCCCCGTCACACGCGTACCGGGCGCGTCGCGCGGTCGTGCGGGGCGCGAGGCAGCAAAATCCCTGATTTTGTTGCTTCCTAAGGCTTCTGAGGCAGCAAAAACAGGGATTTTGTGAGGATCATGAGCGGCGGCGGAGGGCGGCGCGCAGCTCAGCGGCGAAGCCCTCGAAGTCCTCGCGGAGGCGTTTCGCGGTGACGTGGAGGACGATCCAGTCGGCGCCGAGCAGGCGGTTGAGGCGTTGGCGGTCGCGGTGGAGCTGGTCGTCGGCGGCGTGCCACAGCCCGTCGTACTCGACGGCGACCTTCTGCTCCGGCCAGGCGAGGTCGACGCGGGCCAGAAACCGGCCGCCGCGTTCGATGACGTACTGGGTGACCGGTGCCGGCACGCCGGCCAGGACCAGCCGGACCCGTAGCCGGCTCTCCTGTGGTGACTCGGCGCCCGGATCGGCGAGGGTGGCCGCCCGCAGCAGCCGCCGCCAGCCCCGGTGCCCGCCGCGGCGGGTGGCGTAGGCCTCCAGGTCGGCTGCCGTCACCAGCCGGCGCCGGATCAGCAGGTCGATGACGACCACGGCCTCGACCAGGTCCAGCCACTGGGCGAGGTCCCAGCAGGTGCGCACCGGCGTGGTCACCCGCACCCCGTCGAGATCGCGCACGTCGCCGTCGAGCAGGTCGGCGGCGTGCACGTCGAGGCCGCCGAACGGGCCGCATCCGCGTAGACGCCCCGGAAAAGCGGCCGCCAGGCGGCGGTACGCAGATCGGCGGGAGTCAGTAACCGTTGCCGCAGGGCGGTGCGGGCCAGGAAGATCTTGCCGGCCAGGGCGGCCGGGCGCCGGGGAAGGCGGGGCATCCACCCAGGCTCGCCCGAGAGGCGTCGCGCGCGCTGTCCCCTGTGTGTGACCCAGGCTGGTGGGCTGGGGCACATTCATGGCTGGTCAGGGTGGGTTCGGGGTGTCGTCGCTCACCTTTACACGACCCCGGAATGCGGGCGTAACACGGATGGCTTTTCATATACGTGGCCGCTCGGCCACAAACTACCAACGCACTGCCGCCACAGGCGCCGGCTGGCGTACCCACATGCCTGTTTCGCGTAGAAGGAGAAGAGTGTGACCCTGCGGGTCGACCCCACCGACGGCGCCT
>Ga0272482_10000130_pt1 | contig 23877 bp, 15 predicted proteins | sample RVTome_8_FD_192427 | JGI IMG/M metagenome (GOLD analysis project Ga0272482, IMG submission 192427) | Soil microbial communities from uranium-contaminated site in the Upper Colorado River Basin, Wyoming, United States - RVT160D0 (version 2) ...
GTACGAAAGGCCGGCTTCCTGACCGACGACCAGCGCACCAAGCTGCTGACCACCAACGCCCGGCGGTTCCTCGACCGTTGACGCCCTCCGCCGTGAATTGACAGCATGATCCTGCCTGTCAATTGGATGAGACACATGATTGTCACGGAGTCGGGACACATATCGTTGGTGATCAACCATTCTGATCAGCCAACTTGCCAAAAATTTGCATTTTCTGGCATCCAACCGCGTTGTCGAGTAACCAACACCGGTTCCCAATAGGCGGGGACCGTGGGAATAATGCGGGGGATGACAGGCGAGCCGGTGTCCGTGATCGCGGCCAAAGACCGCAATGCACTGGCGCGCCTGCTCATCGGCGTGCCTCCGGGCCAGCTAGCGGCGGTGGCCAGAGACATGTTCGAGTCTGAGCCGTTTCTGGTGGATCTTCCGTGGCACGACACCGGCGCGGTGATGGATCGCATCGCCGCTATTCCGGCGCGTTCCGGCGGTGTGCCGCCGCTGCTCGCCTTCGCGATTCGCATCGCGGCGGACCTTTCCGGAGCTGTGGCCGCCGACATCGATCGGTGGGCGGACGCGGTCGCCCATGGGGCTGGCATCGACCCGGCGGGTATCCAGCCGCAGACGACCCGCGCTGAGGTTTCTGAGACAGCACGAAGCGGGCATGACGCGCCAATAACGCAAATCACTGCGCAGAAGAGAATTCACCCTCATACTGGTTCACGGCATGTCCCGTCCGTGGAAAAAGGTGGAGCCGTCACAGTGACCGACCGGAGCTCATCGGCGCTCCTCGAGCCGACCGGAGTGCTTGACCGGAGTGGCGGCACGCTCCGGATCTGGGGCGATGTGCCGTTGCGCAACCCAGCGTTCACCGGCCGGGAAACACTCCTGCTGACGCTGCAGCGAGCGCTGGAGGAACGCTCAAAGGCCTCGGTGCTGCCGCACGCGCTGCACGGGATGGGCGGTGTTGGAAAGACCCAGCTCGCTGTCGAGTTCGCCTACCGGTTCGCCGAGCACTACGACATCGTGTGGTGGGTCCCCGCCGAGCATCGGTCGCTGGTCCTTCAGTCGCTGTTCCAGCTCGGTCACGAGCTCGGTGTTCCGGAAACCGCCGATCTCCAGTTGGCCGCCAATCTCGTCCTGGAAGGCCTCGCGGAGAGTGGCATACGATGGCTGCTGGTCTACGACAACGCCAACGAGCCGGAAGACGTCGCTCGGCTGATACCGCCGCGTGGCGGTCACGTTATCTTGACCTCTCGCAACCAGACCTGGTCGGAGGTCTGGGATCCGATCGAGGTTGACATCTTCGATCGACCGGAAAGCATCGAGCTGGTCCGCAAGCGAAGCGAGGACGTCACGCCGGAGGACGCCGACCGGTTGGCCGCGCGCCTGGGCGACCTGCCGCTCGCGTTGGACCAGGCGGCGTCGTGTCAGGCCGCGACTGGGATGCATGTCAACGAATTCCTAGAAGAGCTCGACCAGCACATGCGAGAGCTCACCAGGTCCGCTCCTGCATCGCTCCGCATCACGCTCGCCGCGCTCGTGCGGCTCGCCGTCTGGCGGCTGCGGGCCAACGCGCCCGCCGTCGCGGAGCTGCTTGAGATGTTCGCCTACCTCGGGGCTGAGCCCATCTCCGGTGGGCTGTTGCGCCTCGGTCGGGAGGCACGTGTATCGCCGGCCCTCGGGCGGGCGCTTCGCGATCAGGTCGCGTTGGATCGGACGGTCCGCGATTTGCGCCGGTACGGCCTAGCCAAAGTCGACGCAAACCAGCGGATCCAGGTGCACCGGCTTTTCCAGGGCGTCCTGCGGGACGAGCTCACCGATGAGGCGGCACAGCGTGGCCGGGTCAACGTCCAGCGCCTACTGGCGTCGGCAAACCCCGGATACGCCGACAAGGAGGTCACCTGGCCGGTCCACGCCGAGATCGGTCCCCACATCCGGCCGGCAGGCCTGCTCGACTCCGAGCTGAGTGACGCCCGCTTGGTCGTCCTCGACCAGATCCGATACCTGTACAAGATCGGTGACCTGGAGGGCTCGCGGCGGCTCGGTGAGTCCGCGGTCAACGCGTGGTCGAAGGCCGAAGGCACGGAAGGTCTCGGACTCAACGGCGAGATGACCCTGGTCGCCTCCAGGCGGCTGGCGACCGCCTTGCGAGGTCTGGGCTTCAACGAACGCTCCCGCACGCTCATCGAGGATACCTACCAGCGGCTGAAGGAGAGCCCCGATTTCGGGCCGGACCACGAGCACACGCTGAAGGCGGCGGACGAGATGGCGCCCAATCTGCGCGTGGCCGGCCAGTTTCAAGAGGCGCTGGCGGTTGACCAGGACAACCTCGAGCGGTGTCGCCGGGTCTACGGTGATGAAGAGGAAGAGACGCTCTGGGCGCGCAGTAACCTTGCCGTCAACCTACGGATGCTCAGCGACTTCGACCGTGCGCACGAGATCGACACCGACGTCGTCCGGGTCTGGCAGCAGGTCGTGAGCGAAAACGACCACCGCCTGCTGTTCACACAGGCCAACCTGGCGCGCGACCTCTACGGGCTCGGCCGGTACACCGAGGCGCTGGCACTTCTGCAGCGCATCCTGCCGCCGTACCGCCAGCAGTTCGGCATCCGACACCAGGACGTGTTGCTGGCCGGCAGGTCGCTCGCTATCGCGCTCCGGAAGGTAGGCCGGTACGAGGAGGCGCTCGCGGCGGCGGCAGAGCACCACCGCGACAGCGAAAGCCGGTACGGGCCTCAGCACGAGCACACGCTCGCCGCCACCATGACCTATGCGAACTCGTTACGGGTCACCGGCAGCCTCGCGCAGGCAGATGATCTCGCCGCCGAGGCGATGGACCGTTACCTGCGTCTGTTCGGTGAGGTTCACCCCCTCACGTTGGCGGCGGCGGTAAACCACGCCATCATCCTGCGTGGGAGGGGCGCTGGAGCGCGGGCGAGGGAGCTGGACGAGCGTACGTTCGCCCAGTTGACCGAGGTGCTCGGTGCCAAGCACGGGTACACACTCTGCGCGGCCAACAACCTCGCGCACGACCTCGCCGCCGCAGGCGAAATCGCGAAGGCGCAGGACCTGTCCATGCGGACATACAAGATCTCCCAAGCGGCCCGGGGAGAGCAGCACCCGTACACCCTGACATGTGCGGTGAACGCCGGGCTTGATCTAACCGCGGTTGGTCGGTCCGACGATGGCCACGCTCTATTGCGCGAAGTGGTGGCGGGGCTCGATGCGGTGCTCGGCTCCGAACATCAAGAGACGATCGCCGCGCGGGAGGGACGCCGCGCAGAGTGTGACATCGAGCCACCACCGACGTAGTCGTGCCGTGTTTACAGCATGGAGCTGCCGTGTGCCGCGTAGCTTTCGTCAGGCCCGACCATCTCCGTCACCAGCCTCTGCAGCGTGTTACCCAGCGCTGAGTTGTCGGCATTGAGTACGACATCGACGGGCAGGTCGCGCAGGTCGGGAATCGCCAACACCGCATCGTCCTCGTGCGGTTGCTGCATGCCATCGCACATGATGTGCCCCCTGCCCATGCCGGCGGAGAAGCGACCCGCGCTTGACACCGTTGGCAACGTTGGGAGCGCCGTTTCCGCCACACCGAGATCCCGCTGCGACGCAACCGCCGCCGAGAGGCAATGAGCGGCAGAAGATCACCTAGACCGTGATGCCGCCTAGCTCTGAGAACCACCATACGTGGACAACCATCGTTTTCCCACCCTTGGGAGAGGCAGGAAAAGGGCCGGCCAGCACCGGTCTGGTTTAAGGCAAAGCGTGTTAGGGAACGCTGTCGTGCGCCGCGTAGCTCTCCCCGGGTCGTCCCATGTCCGCGACAACGCGCCGTAGTGCCGCTGTCAACGCGGAGTCAGGGGAGTGGTCTGATCGCAGCACAACATCGAGGGGTAGGCCGCTGAAATCGGGGACGGACATGTGTGCGTCACCCTCCGCAGGAGAGTCCGCCGCGTCGTGCATGCCGATGCCCTTTCAGCAGGAGATTTCGCCAGAGGAGATCATAGTCTCCGTGTCTAGGGCACGGTGAAGCCAATCTCGTGTCGCCGGCAGTTTATCGCGGGGCCTCCCCGACCATCGCGATTTCGGGGTGGTCGAGTCGCCAAATGTCTCGCCGTTTACGGAGGGTTTCGGCCGCTACGTTCGACGCCGACTCGGTCACCTGTTCCGTCCGCAATCGCTCGACCGCCTTCCGCAGTCCGCCGGCGAACTCCCGCCCGCTCGGCTTCAGCTCGACCGACGCCTCCAGCCCGGCGATGCCGACCGCGACCTGCTCGCGGGCGAAGGCGAACTCACGAGTCGCCAACTCCTCGAGCCCGGGGGCCGAGCGCAGTGCCCGCCACGTGTCGGCCACGCCCAGGAACGCGTAGACGCCCTGGATCAGACCGCCGGTGGGGCGGGCATCCGCGCGCCACGGGGCGAAGTGCCGCTCATCTCCGCCCGGCGTGTACAACGGCACCAGGTCGAGCAGCACGCTCAGTTTGGAGTGCTGGAACTCGTGGACGAGGGTGACCGCGAGCTCCGCAGCGGAGCGGGGCCGGGTGAGCCCGAGAGTACCGAACGCGTCGCGGGCCGTCCCGCTGCGAGCCATGCCGTCGTCCCCCGTCACCAGGGGTACGACCGAGCGAAGCCCGTTGGCGAGCTCGGCGGCGCGCGCCGGAACGTACTGGACGAGCAAGCCCCAGGCCTCGGAGAACAGATCCTGCCACTGCTGTACTTCGATGGCCGGGAGTCGGTCGGCGGCCGGCGCATGGTAACAGTCCCGGTACGGGTTACCGTCCTCGATCGCCACCGAGCCCACCAGCCCGCCATGACCGGCGAACAGATGGCGGGTCTCCCACCAGCCAGCATCCAGTGCGTGCACCGCCACCCTCGCCGAGCGGCCAGTGACCGTCGCGCGGCCGGCGGAGACCGTCACGACGGCGGGCCCGTCCGCGCCCAGCGCCGCGCCGCCGAGCGTGGGCAGCGTGACGCTGCCGCCCAGCGCCTGTGTCCGTAGCTCGGCGTCCAGGCCTGCGCGGACCGCCGCGGCCGCAGCGAGCGCGCCGTACTGGGCGAGGTCGGCGGCGACCGGCGCTGTGGACCTCTTGTCGATGTAGCCGAGGAGCCTCCGGGTCGTCCGGGCCGCCCAGGCACCGACCATGGGATCCGTGATCAGCGCGGCGACAGCGCGCGGGTCGCGCCGCTCCGCTTCCACGAGGATGTCGACCGCGGTGTCGCCATCCTGGTTACCGGAGTACGCGTCCGTGATGAATCGCAGTAATAGGAGGTGCTTGCTGTGCTGGGCACCGACAAGCTGGCGAATCGCGGCCGGCCCGCCGAGCCCAGACGCGAGGTCAGCGAAAAGGTCGGCCGGGATGTAGTGGTAGGCGGTCATTGGTGGACTCCCAGGCGGGCGTGCAGGTCGGTGGCGACGCGCCGGGTGACGTGGCGGATCAGTCGCAGCATGTCGGCGCAGTAGACGGACGGGTTGCGAAACCCCTCGCCGGTGCGAAAACGGTGGGCGTAGTGCCCACCGCCGCAGATGGCGTGCGCGGGGCACTGCCGGCAGGTGTCGCAGAGGGCGTCGAGACCGATCTGCCGGGCCACGACACCGGGGTGCGCGAGCGCGGCGTCGAGCGGGTCGGCGAAAACCGTCAAACCCGTGATGCACGCCCCCGGGTAGGTTGACTTGAGCGAGTCGACCTGCTCGATGGCCCCATCTGTCTCCACCACCACGACCGCCACCGGGCTGAGCCCGACCTGCTCGGAGCGTCCCGCGCCACCGAGTGCCAGCGCCATCACGTCCTCAAACAGACGGACGCCAGTTTCCTGCCGGGGCGCGTCATACCAGCGGTCGAAGATCTCCACTAGCCAGTCACCGTGCGGAGTAGGCCCCGCGTCGGGGGCCCGGACCGGCGGGTCGGACCAGTTCGCGTGTGGCAGCAGAAAATCGATCATGGGCGGCCGGTATTGGAGAAGGGCCTCGTAGCAGCCACGCGGATCAGTGGTGGGATCGACAGTGCAGAGCAGCCCAGCGAAGGCAGCCTGGTGCTCTGGCGTGCCCAGCAACCGGAGCGCCCGGTCGACCGCGGCGAAGCTGCTACGCCCGTCGACGTAGCGCCGGTGCCGGTCGTTGTCGGCGGCCGTACCGTCCAGGCTTACACCGACCGTCACCCCGTGCTCGTGCAGCAGGCGGAGCATCTTCGCGTCGAGGAGGGCCCCATTGGTCTGCACCCGTACGTCGAGCCGGCAGAGCCCGTCGAACGCGGCGCGGAAGTCGCCCACCAGGGCGGCCAGCCGGTCGGGGCCAGCCAGGAGCGGCTCGCCCCCGTGCAGCACCAGCCGCATCGCGCGCAGCCGGTGGGTCCGGGCATGCTCGGCCATCCGGCCGGCGGCGGATCGCCAGGTCTCCGGTGCCATGACCATCGGACGGTCCCGCCAGGACTGGTCTGCCAGCGTATATACATAGCAGTAGTCACAGGCCAGGTTGCACCGCTGGTGCACCTTCAGGACGAGATCCCTAAAGGGCGTCGGGCGCCAGCCGGTGGCCCGCAGCGCCGCGATGTCGAGCGATTTGTCCGGCCACGTCGCCATCCCCTGCGCCGCCGGCGAGCCCAATGCCGGGGTGACGGGCACGGTCACGCCTCCATGACGAGTGGTAGGGCAAGTCGGTAGTTCATTGGGTAATCCTCCCAAAAGCGAGATGCGCTGTCATACCGGCGGCGGCTCGATGTCGCACTCGCCGGGTCGCCCCTCAATGGCGGCCACGGCCAGTGGGTGGTCCGGACCGAGCGCGCGCCGCAACTCGTCGATGCTCGAGCGGAGTGGACCGACGGCCGCGTCGTCGTCGGCGGACAGGAGAGCGAGGTTGATCGCGCAGGTCAGGGTGTCCGGGTGGCGCGCGCCACGCACCCGCCGGGCATCCTCCAGCGTTCGCGTAAGCAGGCGCTTCGCACTCTCCTCCTCATGGGCCAGGACCAGGTCGTTTCCCAGCCCGATGGCGGCCGCGATCGTGTAGGGGTGCTCGGAGCCCAACGTCTGCCGGAGCCAGTAGGAACTGCTCTCGCCCAGCTGCCGGGCGCGGCGTCGCTCGCCGGTGGCGCGCAGGATGATCGCCTGGTTCGTCGCGGCGGCCAAGGTCAGCGGGTTTCGCTCACCGAAGCGACGGCGGTAGCGGTCCATCGCGTCGGTCGCCATATCCCAGGCTCGGCCCACCTGGCCGGCGGCGAAGAGCGTGTTGGCGTAGGTCATCGTCGCGGCGAGGCTGAGTTGGTGGTCGGAGCCGACGTGTCCCTGGGCAGCGAGATAGAGCCCGCGCCCTTCCCGGATCGCCGCCTCGACCTGGCCGGTTTTGCGCAGCCCGAGGACGATCGTGCGCCAGGCATCGAGGACCCGCGGGTGCCGTTCGCCCAGCCGCTCCCGGTGTGCGGGCAAGGCGGACCGCTGTAGCTCGAGTGCCTCGGCGTAGCGGCCGAGGCCGTAGAGGTCACGCGCCAGATTGGAGATTGAAAGCAGCGTCCGATGGTGGTCCTGGCTCAGCATCCGCTGGCGAGTGTCGATCAGTGCCGCGTCGATGTCGTGCGCGGCCTGGAAGTCACCGACCGCGCGCAGGCTCGCCGCGAGGTTGCTCTGGGCCCTCTGAGTTTGGGGGTGATCGTCCCCGCGGATGCTCCGGTAGCGCTCCACCCGGTCCCGCTCCAGGCGCAGAGCCTCGTCGTACCGGCCGAACACTCGATGCAGCACGGCCAGCGTGTCTGCGATTTCCAGGGTGGCGGTGTGGTCGGGACCGTAGTCCGGATGGGCCAGCAGGCGCGTGAAAGCCTCGTCGGCGAGGCGGTGGGACTCATGGTGGCGTCCGAGGGCGTGCAGAGACCGGACCAGGCGGGTCAAGATGGCGAACACCTGCTCGCCATCCGCGCCGGGCTGCCGCGTCCAGGCTGTCCACCCTTCTTCGCCGAGACGGCGGCTGCCGTCGTAGTCGCCGATCTCGTGCAGGTAGTTCGCCTGGTCGATAGCCACCTGACGGCTGGTCGGATCGTTTCTCTCGATCACCCTGGCCGGCCGCAGATGTGGGCGGATCTGAGCGTGCATGTCCCACGTCTGGGGGTCGGTTGGGTCGCCCGGATTCGCGGAGGCGAGCAGCCGGCAGGCGTTGTCAAACGCATGCCTGCGGGTGTCTGGCGGCAGTGAATCGCGGACGATCGCCTGCACCAGGCGGTGCACCTGGAGGGCCTGCCCACCGTCGAGTACCTTGATCAGCCCATACCGGCGCAGCAGCCTAACGGCCTCCTCCAGCAAGGTGGGCTGATCCAGCAGCCGGCCCAACGGCGGTGCGATATGGCCGCCGGCGCGGCGCAGCAGCGAGAGCGTGATCGGCTCGGCGCCGAGACAGGACAGCAGCTCCAGCAGCTGCGCGGCGGCGAGCGACTCGCTCCGGACGCCGTCGGCGGCGACGGCGAAGGCGGTGGCGACCGTGACCTGGTAGGGACCCGGTTTTGCCTCGGTCAGCAGCCCGATCGCGCGTTCTTCGAGCTGGCGAAGGTACTCCTGCACGGGGGTCTTGGTCGCCGACTGCATCGCGGCGACCTGTTCGAGCGCCAGCGGCAGGTCGCCGAGGCGGTGGGCGAGCTGGTTGGCCTCGTCGAACCTGATCTCGTGGCCCCGCGCCTGCAGCAGTTCGATGCTTTCCCGGCGGGCGAATACATCGACCTCAACCGATCCTGCGACTTCCAGCCAGGCGGCATCTCGCGTAGTCACGATGACATGCCCGCTGGCAGCCGGCACAAGAGAAGCGAGGTCTTCCGGCGGTCCCGCGTTATCGAAGACGATCAACCAGCGGAATCCGCCGCGCTCTAGCCGGCTCAGCACGATGGCCACCGTCTGCGCCATGTCCGCGCTGGTCGGCCAGTCCTGCCGCTCACCCAGCGCGGTCAACGAGGCCGTCGCCTGTGACCGGTCCTCGGCCGCGATCCACCAGACCAGGTCGTATTTTTCCGAGTGGCGGTGGCAGTACTCAACCGCGAGCTGTGTCTTTCCCACACCGCCGAGGCCGTACAGGATCAGTGGTTGCCACGGCTCGCCCACCAGCCGCGTCTGGATCAGGCCGAGCAACTCGTCGCGTCCCGTGAAACCCGGGTTGCGGTGCGGTGCCGTACCCATCGGCGTGATGCCTGGTACGGGCGATGGAATGTCTGGCGTAGCGGTGGACGAAGGCTCCGGCGGCATCGATGGCCGGACGCCGTTGCTGGGCGCCGCTGCCGGTGCTATCTGATCAGAGGCAGCCAGCCAGAGGGCGTGGAAGCGGCGCACCTCTTCGTCCTGATCGGGGCGGTGGACGGCCATGGCGGCGAGGTATCGCACCACGCACTCCACCTTTGACCAGCGGGCCAACCCGTCACCGCGCAGGATCGCGCTGACCGTCTCGTGACTGACGGTGTCCGGCATTTGGTTTTGCCGGCGGATTTCGGTGCTGATCCTCCGGTAGGACGGGCGACCGGCGGCGCGATGCAGCAGTTGCAGCTCTGCGACGAGGTCTCTTACCACCCGCCACACTCCCTGATCCACAAATGCTGGTCCGCTGGCTGCCGACTGCCAACTAACGTCAATTTCTGGCAGGGACAGCATTACATATCGATGCAGTCCCAGGAACAGCGCCTGTAAAGCTTTGAGGGTGAGCGGCAGAAATTGATCTCGAGGTCCGTGGAGGCCACACGATCGGAACCAGAAGAACCCGTCTCGAGACAGGGAGCATGTGATGCGGACGCGGTTTCTGATCAGGGGCCGGGCATGAGGGAACACGGATTGTCACCAGGCGATCGCGTTACTTCGGCTGGCTTGGGCCCATTAGCGCACTCTTGCCGGCGCGGCAAATATCACGCGCCGAGGGGACTCGAAAATCCGCCAAGTAGCCGACGCATTCCGGGAGCACGCGTTTCGGTGCCCTTTCCGGGAATCTGTCCGTTCGACGACGACGGGGAGTGGGCCGTGTGGGTCGATTCAGTGCTGGCGGACGATGTCCTCTCGAACGCGCACCGGCGGGCACCACACTTCGTCGCCTGCGCATCCGCACCGCGACAGCCCGTCATCGGGCTTGTCACGGCGTTGCCGGAAGAGTTCGCCGCCGTGGCATCGCTGGTCGACGAGGTGGAGGAGTGGCACGTGGCGGGTGATCCCGCCGGATACGTATGCGGGACCATCCCGAGCGCGCTGCCCGGGCGGCCGCACCCGGTCGTGCTCACGCTCCTCACCGAGACCGGCGCCAACTGGGCTGCCACCGCCGTGGCCAACATGCTGCGCAGCTTCGAGTCGGTCGACCAGGTGTTGATGGTGGGCATCGCTGCCGGCGTGCCCGCACCCGGCGACCCGCACCGGCACGTGCGGCTTGGCGACATCGTGGTGGCGACCTGGGGGATCGTCGACTACGACCATGTCGTCGACCGGCCCGGCGGGGTGACGCTGCGGCAGGGGTTTCCGCAGCCGTCCGCGTTGCTGGCCCAGCGGGTCAAGGGGTTGGCGGCCGGCGAGCTTCAGGGCCGGCGGCCATGGGAAGACGACCTGGCCGTGCTGCTGGACCGGCTGCCCGCCTTCGCCCGGCCGGATCCCACCTCCGACCGGCTCTACGCACGTGACACCGCGACTGCCAGGCCCCTGCGGCACCCGGATCCCCAGGCGTCCGGGCACCGCGACGGGATGCCGAAGGTCCATGAGGGACTGATCGGCTCGGCCAACCGTTCCCTCCGCAACGCGGCCCGCCGCGACGAGCTCGCCCGCGAGTTCGACCTGCGGGCGATCGAGATGGAAGGCTCCGGCATCGGGTCGTCGGCGTTCGCCGGTGGGCGGGACTGGCTCGTGGTCCGCGGCATCAGCGACTACGGCGACCAGCGCCTCGGCCGCCTCTGGCGCCCCTACGCCTCGGCCGTCGCCGCCGCCTACACCCGCGCCCTGCTCCGCCGCTGCCCCCCGATCACCCCACACGGCGGCCACGTCGGCGGCTCAGCGGCCTAGCAGGCTCGCCACCCGCAGCAGCGGCGCGACCAGCGCCGGAATCCGCGCGGGGTCGGTGAGGCGCCCTCGCTCGTACGTCACCAGCTCCGTGCCCTGGACGCTCCAATGTGGCACCCGGCCGGCGACGTGCTCCGCGGCCAGCACCGGCCCGATGTACCCCCGCACCGTCGCCGGGTCTTGGGCGCTCACCCGCCACTGGCTGTCGAACCGGTCGTCGCCCAGGGCGGTGGCGCGGTCGCCGAAGAGGGTGCGACCCAGCTTCGAGAAGGCGCCGCGGGACTGTACGGCGATGGTGGCGCCCGGGCGGTCCAGGTGGACGACGACCACGATGAAGTGGTGGGTCGTCGTGGACGTGGAGTTGTTGGCCGAGCTGGTGGTCTCCGTGTACCGGTACTCGGCGACGCTCACCTGGTGGCCCTGCTGCACGCCGACCATCGCCAGCGACACGCCCCGGCGGTTGCGGCCGGGCATGCGGGAGGTCCATTGCACCTGCGGGTGGTCGATGAACCGCCAGCCCCACGCGTAGGCCCACGCCCGTAGTGCCTCGACGCGGCGCCGCTCTTGCCGCACGCCGTGCACGATGGCCACGACGAAGAGCGTGACCAGCAGCAGTGCGCCGAGTCCGATCAGCGCCAGAACGAGTGGGTCCACGCCACCGAGTAAAGCCGACTCCGGCTACCGCGCGAGGAGGAAATCCACCACCGCCGTGGCGAAGGTCGGGGTGAGGGCGGGGATGTGGCTGCCGTCCTTGATGGACCACAGCTCGGCCCGCGTGCCGCCCGCGCAGCCCTCGTGCCACGCGCTCACCGTGGTCTCGGCGCCGGCGAGCCCGGAGTCGAGGTCGATGGGCGGGGCGGACGTGTCCGCGCGGGAGGCGCAGCCGTCGAGGCCGCGCCACATCGCGACCGTGCCTTCCGCCGAGGGGTACTTGCGGCCGGCGGTGTCGGTGCCCTCGTAGAAGATGGTGCGGTCGGACGTGCCGTGGATCTGCAGGACGCTGACCGGCCGGGCCGGGCGGCACTGGGCCGGGTCGGCGGTGGCGGCGCCGGCGAGGGAGGCGACGGCGGTGACCCGGTCGGCGTGCTCGCAGGCCATGCGGAGGGCCATGAAGCCGCCGTTGGAGTGGCCGACGAAGTAGACCCGCGCGGGGTCGACCGGGTACTTCGCGGCGACCGCGTCGATGAGCCGCAGCAGGTAGGTCGAGTCGTCCACACCGGAGTTGAAGAAGTCGCAGCAGGCCGGGGTCGCGTTCCAGAAGCGCTTGCTCTGCTGGTTGACGGTGCCGTCGGGCATCGCGTAGAGGAAGCCGCGGCGGTCGGACTCGGCCGTGAGCTGGAAGTAGTCTTCCTGCTCGGCGGCGCTGGAGGTGTATCCGTGCAGGAGCACCACGAGCGGGGCCTTGCCGTCGACCGTGGTGGGCACGTGCAGGCGGAAGGGGCGGCTGTCGAGCTCGATCGTGACGGTCGAGGAGACGGGCGTCGCGGGGGAGGACCCACACGCGGCCACCGCTAGCACGATTACCAGCAGCAGGGCCCGTACAGTCATGGGCACGATCCTGCCGGATAGCCCAGCATCGGTCGTGGAGTTGTCGGAGATGCGCCATGGCGCATTCAAGACACTGGTTGTAGCCCCGCCGTTACACATCGAGCCGCATCCTTACGTTTAACGTGCTCCCGACGGGAGTCTCCACAAGCAACAGTCAAATGCATCAATGTCGCACGGAACGGGGCGATCTAAATATTTAACTCGATTGTGATAAACCGCCGCTAGGGTGCGGAGCCATGATCGAAAAGCGGGGAGGGGTTGGGGGATGAGCGGAAACCTTGCCGTGCCACTGATCATCGGGATCGCCCCATCGGCCGCCGCGCGCCAGCAGCTGGCGAAGCTGCTGGGCGGCACCGAGGCGTTCCTCATCGTCGCGAGTGTGGAGCAGGCGCGGGAGTTCCTGGACGCGGCCGCTCCGGAGAGACCGGTGGCGGCCAGGGCGGAGGTCGAGCCGCCCCGACCGCCAGACCTGAGCGTCGACTCAGATCGGCGGGTGCTGCGGTGGCTCGACCGCGAGGTCGAGCTGACCCGGCTGGAGCACGACTTCCTGCACCGGCTGCTCGGCGCGCCGGGGCAGGTCTTCACGTACGAGCGGCTGCACCAGGAGGTCTGGGGCAACCAGCACCTCGGCCGCGGCTCGGACATCCACTCGGTGGTCCGCCGTGTGCGGCGCAAGCTCGCCAAGCTGGAGGCGGCCGCGACCATCCACTCTGTACGCGGAGTGGGCTTCCGCCTGGCCGCGGCCTAGGAAAACAGAGGCCCCGCCCGGCCGAAGCCAGGCGGGGCCCTGATCCGTTAACGCGTCAGCACTTGATGGGGGAGAGCGTGAAGTCCTCCACCGTGGGTGTGCTGGCGTTGATCCGCGTCACGCGGGTCTGCGGCTTCCAGCCGTCCTTCGCGACGATCAACGTGAGCGGGTTGTTGCGACGGTCCAACCAGTACGCGTACTTGCCCTCGGCGTCCGTGCTGAACGTCAGGGACGACGCCCACGAGTCGACCTGCACGACCGCGCCCGCGAGCGGGGCGGGCACGCCGGCGCAGCTCGTCCCGGTGACGGTACCCATCAGCTTGCCCCAGGTGGTCGGGGGCTGCACCTCGAAGGTCACCGGGACCGGCGGCACGGTGTAGGGGGTGTTCTCCCCGATGGTCACCGCGCCGGAGTAGGTGCCGGGCTGGTCGACGTTCGCCGACATCACGACGGTGACCGTGACCTTCTCACCGGGCGCCAGTGTGGCCTCGGTCTTGTCGATCGAGAACCAGCTGACGTCGGCGGCACCCGCGGCGCACTCCTCGAAACCGGGCAGCGCCTCGCTGTCGGCCGTGGAGTTGAACTGCCCCGAGGAACCACCGATCTTGTAGAAGCCGCACGCCGCGCCGCCGCGGTACCGGGCGGTGTTGGCGTTCGGCAGGGCGGACCAGGTGTTGGCGGCCGGGTCGTACGCGAAGCCGGCGTTGGTGATGGCACCGGCCTGCGAGCCGCCGACGACCAGCAGCTTGCCGTTCGCCACCGCGAACGAGCTGGCCCAGTTGTCGACCGGCGCGTCCGCGATCGGGGTCCACGTGCCGGCGCCCGGGTCGAAGGCGTAGCTGACCTTCTGGGCCACCGCGCCGTCGTTGCCGCCGGTGCAGTAGAGCACGCCGTTGATCCCGCCGCACGAGGGGAACGCGACCGACTTCGGGTAGTCGGGCAGCGTCTCCCACGTGTCGGTGGCCGGGTCGTAGCGGACCACGTCGTTGGACATCGGCGTGCAGCCGGAGGTGGTGCAACCACCCACCGCGTACAGCTTGCCGTCCACGACTCCCTGCCCCGCGGCCGAGCGCGGTGCCGGGTTGTCGGCCTTCTCCGTCCACGTGTTCGCGGCCGGGTCGTACGACCAGGTGGTGCTGTCCGGCCCGGCGGCCGCCCAGCCACCGGTGGCGATGATCTTCCCGTTGACGACGCCCACCGACATGGCGTTGCGCGCGCCGGGCAGGTCGGCGATCGCCGACCAGGTCTGCGCGGCCGGGTCGTAGACGAAGTTCTTCGTCGTGGAGGCCGATCCGGTGCCACCGGCGATCGAGTAGATCTTGCCGTCGAGGCTGACGACCCGGTTGTCCATCACGTTGGCCGGGTAGTCGGTGATGTCCGTCCACGGCGCGGCCTGCGGGCCGTTCGCGGCGGCCACCGCGCTGGCGCCCATCGACGCCCGCGCCGCGAACGACGTCGGCGCGTTGAGCCGCTGCTCAGGCGCACCCTCGGAGGCGAGGATCTGCTCCCGGGTCATCCGCGAGCCATCGGCGCGCAGGAGGCTGAAGCCGCCGTCCTGCTCACCGAACTTCACCTCGACCGGCGCGCCGCCGGTGTTGGTCACCGTGAACGTCTTGGTGACCTTGCCGCTGGGCATCCGCGCCGTGCCGGTCACCGCGGCCGGCTGCACCGAGAGCTTGCCCGCCGCGAGCTGGAAGGCCGTCGAGGTGACCCAGTCCGCCTCGACGTCGACGGTGCTGGTCTGGCTGACGTAGCTGCCCGCCTTGGCCGTGAACTTGTGCGGCCCGGTCAGCGACGAGAACAGCCAGAAGAAGCCGTCCGCCAGCCCGGTGTCGTCCGGCGTCGCCGTGGTGACGGCCGACTCCGCCGGCTTGTCGTCGCTGGTGACGGTGGCGCCGTTGATGTACCCGTTGTCGTTGGCGTCGCGGACGTGGCCGACGACCAGGCCGCCGTTGGTCGGCACGCAGAACTGGCGGCCGATCAGGATGTTGTCGAGCTCCCACCACCACTCGAACGAGGCGTCGTAGTAGTGGAAGCGCACCTGGACCTGTGCCTTGCCGGCGGCCTGCGGGATCGCGATCTCGGTTTCCCGCGGTCCCCGCACGTTGGTCGCCTGCCGGAGCACGTTCGTCCAGGTGGCGCCGCCGTCGATGCTGAGGTCGACGTCGGCCCGGTCACTGCCCAACCAGCGGTAGTCCTGGTTGAAGCGGATCACCGGCGCGGCGATGGCGGTCAGGTCGACGACCGGGCTGACCAGCGAGGTGTCCTGCTGCCCGCCGGTGCCGTAGTCGTCACTGTCGATCATGGCGAAGCCGCCGGAGCCGCCGGTCAGGTTGCCCCGGGCGCCGTCGTCCGTGAACTTCCAGACCTGGCCGGTGCCCGCGTGGTCGACGACCGTCCAGCCGGCCGGCGCCGTGGTGCCGTCGAACGTCTCGTACTCGCCCTCCCGGCCGTACTCGTAGCCCGGCGCGGTCTGGCAGGAGTCGTTGGCCGCCGGCACCGCGACGTTGTTGACGACGTTCCGGGTGCCGACCACGACCTCCTTGGTGATGGTCTGGTAGCCGGGGTACTGCGTGACGTACGTCAGGGTGTACGTCGTGTTCGCCGGCACCGTGAGGCTGTATCGGCCGTTGGTGGGATTGGTGTAGTCGGCGGCGCCCGAGGGACCGGCGACCGACACCTTCGTGTACAGCGGCCAGCCGTGCCCGGAGCCGTCGCTCACCACGCCGCTCACCGTGACCTTCGGCGCCGGGGTGAGCGCGACGTTGAGGGTCGTGGTGGTGTTGGCGGTCACCGTGGCGGTCAGGGTCTTGCTCTCGTACCCGAACAGGGTCACCGCGACCTGGTAGTCGCCGCTCGGCACCAGCGCCGAGAACTTGCCGTCCGCGCCCGTGGTCAGCTGCCGGTCCGCCGGGCCGGTCAGGGCGATGTCGACGCCGGCGAGCGGGCTGCCGGTCGCCGCGTCCGTCACGGTGCCGGCCAAGGTGCCGTTGTCACCGATCGGGGCCGCGTTGAGGAGCGCGAGCGCGTCCAGCCGGCCCTCGCCGTAGACGTTGTTGTCGTCCGCCGTGCCACCGCACTGGGTGTCGAGCTTGTCCACGGCGGTGTCGTTCAGCAGCTGGCGGGTCGTGGTGATCTGGCCGACCAGGCTGGGCGCCGCCGACCAGAGCAGCGCGATGGTGCCCGCGAGGTGCGGTGCGGCCATCGAGGTGCCGTTCGCGCTCCCGTACGCGTTGCCCGGGACGCTCGAGCGCACGTTGACGCCGGGCGCCGAGATGTTGGGCTTGAGCTCGCTGTCCTGCCCGGCCCCGCGCCCGGAGAAGCTCGCGACGTTGTTGTTCACGTCGTACGCGCCGACCGAGTAGTTGGCGATCCGGCTGCCGGGGGAGCCGCTGGACTGGCAGCCGAGGGTGCCGCTGTTGCCGTTGGCCCAGGTGCCGAAGATGCCGGAGGCCTCCCAGGCGAGGGTCACGTCCTCCATGAACGGGTCGTTGGAGGGGTTACGCGAGCCCCACGAGTTGTTGATGATGTTGGGCCGCTTGCTGGCGTCCGGGTTCTGTCCATTGAGGTCGCGCGGCTGGAGCATCCACTGGCCGGAGGTGATGAGCGCGTTGTCGCTCGGGCAGCAACCGTTCGCCGCGATCCACTTCACCTCGGGCGCGACACCGATCTCGTTGGCGCCGTCGAGGCCGACCATGGTGCCCATCGTGTGCGTGCCGTGGCCGTCACCGTCGCACGGCGCCGCGGCGCAGGTGCCGGCCGCGTTGAACCAGTTGTAGTTGTGGTTGAAGGTCCCGTCGCCGTTGTTGCCCCGGTAGGACCTGACCAGCGCCGGGTGGTCGAACTGGACGCCGCTGTCGATGCTGGCGATGGTGATGCCGCCGCCCTTGACGCCGAACCGCGCCCACACGTCGTCGGCGTTGATGTTGGCGATGCCCCACTCGACCGAGTTCACCGTCTTCTCGTCGGTGCCGGCGGTGAGCTTGGGCAGCTCGTACGCGATAGGGGCGTAGAGGCCCTCGACCTCGCCGCGGGCGGCGATGCTCTGGGCCATGCTCGTCGTGGCGCTGCTGACCTTGATGGCGTTGGTCACCCAGAAGCTCTGGTACTTCACGCCCGCCGCGTCGAGCTCGGCCCGCACCTTCGCCTGGCTCTCGTCCGCGGTCTTCTGCAGCGCGGTCGCTACGGCGGTGCCGCGCTCGTTCCAGTCCTTGATGGCGCTGGCCTTGCCCAGGTCGGCCTTGGGCGCGAAGCGCACCCAGAAGTCAGATTCGCCCTTCGCCTCGAACTGCTTGCTCAGCTCTGGGCGGATCTTGTCGGACGCGGCCGTGCCGGGCGCGGCCTGCGCACCCGATCCGGTCGCGGCCAGGCTCGTCGCGACGACCATGAGTGCCGCGCCCGCGCTCAGCAGCGATCTGGCCAGGCGTAGACGGCGTGTCGGTCTCAACATCGATGTTGCCTCCCCTAGTGAAGGGCCGTCGCGCGGTTCTCGCCGGTGGGCCCGGTTGGACAGTAAAGATCACGTAAGAGATCGATCAAGGACGGTGCGTCAGCAAACTGTCACCAAAACATGAGCAGGACCCTGGCCCGTCCTGTTCGCCTTGCTCGGGGCGGCATCGCGTGCATATGATCCAGATCAGTTGTTTTTCGTCCCAACTACGGATGCGACGACTTCGCCGCCGGCACCAGAGACCCGATGGCAAGGGTTCGGCACCTGGCCCGGCGTGTAGCGGGCCGTCGCGCTCCATCGGTCGTCGGCGTGTGGCACCGCTCGACGAACGCCCGGTCACCCCGTGACCGGCCGTTTCGCGTCGTGCTCTGAAATCGGCGATCTGGGCTTTTGGCGCTGTCCGGTCGGGGTGACTCCTGTCCACCCCATCAGGAGGCGTCTCCATGTGCGACACCCACGAGCTGTCCAGCACCGTGCCCGTGCCCGACGTCCCGGCGCTCAGCCGGCGCGGCGTACTGAAGGCGGCCACGGCCGCCACGGTCGGCGCCGCGGGCGTGCTTGCCGCGGCCACGCCGGCCCAGGCGACCGGCGGGCACCACGGCGGTAGCTCCGGTCGCGTGCCGCGTGACCACATCAGCGTCCAGCTCTACACGCTGCGCGACCAGCTCGCGATCGACCTCGACGGCACGCTCGCCGCGCTGCGCGAGATCGGCTACACGCGGGTCGAGCACGCCGGCTTCGTCGGCCGCACGGCGGCGCAGTTCAAGGCAGCGCTCGACAAGGCCGGACTGCGCGCCACGTCCGGCCACTCCGGCATCCCCCAGCCGTTCGACGCGGCGGCGTGGCAGGCCACGCTCAACGACGCGCGGGTCATCGGCCAGCGGTACATCGTGCACCCGTTCTTCGGCGTCGACGCCAACGGGCCGATCCGTTCCTCGGCGGTCTACCGGGCGTTCGCCCGCGATCTCAACAAGGCCGGGGCGATGGCGCGGAAGGCCGGCCTCAGGTTCGGCTACCACAACCACCACTTCGAGTTCTTCCGCCAGGACGGCGGCTCGCGCACCGGCTTCGAGGTGCTCGCCGCCGAGACCGACCCCGACCTGGTGCACCTGGAGGTGGACCTCTTCTGGGTGACCCGGGGCGCGCACGACCCGGTCGACGTCATCCAGCGCAACCGCGGGCGCATCCGCCAGTTCCACGTCAAGGACATGAACGCGGACGGCATCTTCGAGGACGCCGGCAAGGGCCTCATCGACTTCGCGCGCATCTTCCGGTACGGGCGGGAGGCGGGCATCGACGAGTTCATCGTGGAACGCGACGACGCCGGCACCGCGCCCCGTGACCCGGCCGACGCGATCAGCACGGCCGAGGTCGGCTACGACTACCTAGCGGCGCTCCGCTTCTAAGGGGGTCGGGTAGTGAAGCAGCTCGCAATCCTGACCGGGATGGTGCTCGTCGTCAGCGCCGCCACCGCCACTCCCGCGGCCGCCGCGCCGTCGGGTGGCGCGGCGCCGCCGGATAGCAGCTTCCAGAAGGTCACACTCAACGACTTCCCGGGCGAGCCGGTCAGCCTCGCCGTCCTGCCCGACAACCGGGTGCTGCACACCGCGCGGACCGGCGAGGTCCGTATCCACGACCCGAAGACCGGCCTGAACGTGCTGGCCGCGGACGTGCCGGTGTACGAGCACGACGAGGAGGGCCTGCAGGGCATCGCGATCGACCCCGACTTCGCCCGCAACAAGTGGGTCTACCTCTACTACTCGCCGCCGCTGAACACGCCCGTCGACGATCCGGCCACCCCGGACGTCAACGAGGGTGACGCGCCCTTCACCGGCACAGCCGCCGACTGGGCGCCGTTCAAGGGCGCGCTGCGGCTGTCCCGCTTCAAGCTCTCCGGCAACACGCTCCAGCTCGGCACCGAGCAGCGCATCATGGACGTGCCCGTGGACCGGGGTATCTGCTGCCACGTCGGTGGCCAGATCGGCTTCGACGGCAAGGGCAACCTCTATCTGTCCACAGGGGACGACTCCAACCCGTTCGAGTCCGACGGCTACGCGCCGATCGACGAGCGGGCCGACCGCCACCCGGCCTTCGACGCCCAGCGGACATCGGCCAACACCAACGACCTGCGCGGCAAGCTGCTGCGCATCCGGGTCAAGCCGGGCGGCGGGTACACGATCCCGTCGGGCAACCTCTTCCGCCCGGGTACACCGAAGACCCGGCCGGAGATCTACGCGATGGGGTTGCGCAACCCGTTCCGCTTCGACGTCAACCCCAGGACCAACCAGGTGTACATGGCGGACTACTCGCCCGACGCCGGTGACCCGGATCCGGCGCGCGGCCCGGCTGGCCAGGGGCGCTGGATGGTCATCGACCGCCCGGCGAACTACGGCTGGCCATACTGCGCCACGCCGGATCTGCCCTATGTGGACTACGACTTCGCCACCGAACAGTCGGGCGCGCCGTTCGACTGTAGGCGTCCGGTCAACGAGTCGCCGCACAACACCGGCCTCACCCGCCTGCCACCGGTCGCCGAGCCCGAGGTCGCCTACTCGTACGACCCGTCGGCCGAATTCCCCGAACTGGGCGAGGGCGGCATCGGACCGATGGCCGGGCCGGCGTACGACTACTCCTCGCAGAGCCGGTCGCGGGTCAAGTGGCCGCAGTACTACGAGGGCAAGCCGCTCTTCTACGAGTGGACCCGTGACTACGTCAAGGCGTTCACATTGGACCGTCGGGGCGAGGTCAGCCGGATCGACCCGGTGCTGGCGTCGTTCGTCTTCGACAACCCGATGGACATGGAGTTCGGCCCGGACGGCGCGCTCTACGTCCTGGAGTACGGCGACGGCTTCTTCTCCGAGAACCCGGACGCCCAGCTCGCGCGGATCGACTTCGTCCGCGGCAACCGCACCCCGATCCCGAACATCAGCGCCTCGCCGCTGGCCGGGCTCGCGCCGCTGACGGTCACGTTCTCCAGCGCGGGCACCACCGACCCGGACGGCGACCGGCTGCGGTACGCGTGGGACTTCGACGCGAACGGCACAGTGGACTCCACCGCGCCGAACCCCACGTACACGTACCAGCAGAACGGCTCGTACCGCCCCACGCTGAAGGTCACCGACAGCACGGGCCGCTCCGCCTCGGCCGAACTCCCGTTCGTGGTCGGCCCGATCGCGCCGGTAGTCACCATCGTGGCACCGGTGGAGGGCCAGCCCTTCCAGTTCGGGCAGCAGGTCGCGTACGAGATCAGCGTCCTCGACGACGAGCCGATCGACTGCTCGCGCGTCGTCATGAGGTACATCCTCGGCCACGACGAGCACGGCCACCCGATCACGACGGCGACCGGGTGCTCGGGCACGATCACCACCACCAGCCCCGGGCACGGCGAGGGGGACAACCTGTTCGCGGTGTTCGTGGCGGAGTACACGGACGCGCCGAGCGACCCGGGCACGCCGCCCCAGACGGGTACCGCCCAGGTCATCCTCGACCCCACCCCGGCCACGGCCGGCTAGACGCACGTCCTGAAAAACCGGCTGGCCGGGCCTTCGGGCCCGGCCGGCCGCGCCTCGTCAGCGTCGGTCCTGGGATCCTTTCTCGATGAAGTAGGGTGCGGGCACGACCGCCGAGGGAGGAAGCATGCTGAAGGGCACATCCATCGCCCTGCGCCCGGTCCGGGAGAGCGACATCGCCGACCTCTACGGCTTTCACGTCGATGTCGACAACCGGGGTGACTACTTCCCCCGCGGCATCATCTCGCCGGTCACCTTCAACCGCCGGTTCCAGGAGAACGGCTTCTGGAGCAAGGACGAGGGCATGCTCGCCATCGTCGACGGCGAGGACACGCTCATCGGGCACATCGAGTTCTTCAAGACGGTCGACTACCTGGCGGAGTACGAGCTGTCGTACATCCTCTACCGGCCCGAGCACCGCGGCCAGGGGGCGACGACCGAGGCCGTCCTGCTGATGGTCAGGTATCTCTTCACCACGAAGCCGATCAACCGGATCCGGCTGGTCGTCCATCCGGACAACGCCGCGTCCCGCCGTATCGCCGAGAAGTGCGGGTTTCGCCACGAGGGCACGGCCAGGGGCGCCTGGTACAACAAGGGGCGGTACCAGGACGTCGAGATCTACGCGATCCTCCACGACGACGCCCTCGGCGTGCCTGCCAGCCTCTGAGCTGCTGGTACGCCAGGATCGGGGCGTGGTACTGGCTGAAGATCTCGACACGTCCATGCTGACCTCGCGGCAGCAGGGCATTCTCGCCGCCATCCGGGACTGGGTGGTCAGGCACGGCTACGCCCCCTCCACCCGGGAGCTCGGGGAAGCTGTGGGGTTGGCGTCGACGTCGTCGGTCAGCCGGCATCTGCGCGTGCTGGAGGATCTCGGCTTCCTGCGCCGCGGCCGTACGGCCACCCGCCCCGTCGACGTGCGCCTCTTCCTCGGGGTCGGCGAGTCCGAGCACCGCGACCCGGCGACCGTAGGGGTGCCGCTCGTGGGCACCATCGCCGCCGGCACTCCGATCCTCGCCGAGGAGTCGGCCGAGGAGGTCCTCACCCTGCCGCGTGACCTGGTCGGCCGGGGCAGCCTGTTCTCCCTGCGGGTGCGGGGCGACTCGATGATCGACGCGGCCATCTGCGACGGGGACATCGTGGTGGTGCGGCAGCAGAGCGAGGCGTACAACGGGGACATCGTCGCCGCGATGATCGAGGAGGAGGCGACCGTCAAGGTGTACCGCCGGCGGGGTGGCCATGTCCTGCTCGAGCCGCGTAACCCCGCCTACGACGTGATCGACGGCGACCAGGCGGTCGTGCTCGGCCGGGTCGTGTCGGTACTCCGCCGGATCTAGGGGAGCTTTCGCGGTGGGGGTCATGGTCGCCGTTCTTTAAGCCCAATTTCTTTGCCCACGTTCGCGTCAGTCGCGGACCGTTTGCTCCCGCGGGCCGGCGGGTCCGCGGTGGTCGTCGCTACCCCTTTTGCCTCCGGCGGGAGCGCTCCGGACCATCAGGATGGGGTTAGGTGCCATCCCGGCGTCCATCGACTCACACGAGCGGAGCAGACCAACGCCTGGGGCGTCAGCGCTGGGTGCTGTTTGTTGCGTCCGTCTGGGGTGGCGTCCCGGGCGTTGGCCCTCAGAGCACATGCGGGTCGATGGCAGTCGGGATGGCACGCGGGGTTGGGGTGTGCGGCGGGCAACCGGCCGGGGTCGGGTGGGCGGGGTCCGTTCGGAAGGTGCTCCGTTTGTGCGCGCAGCTCGACAGCTTCCGTGACGGCGACTCCTCACCCCGCGCTCATAAGCGCTAGACGGTCCCAGCGAACAGATCGTGGTCATTGAGTCCCCCTATGCGGGGACCTACGTACCACGATCTGTTCCGGGCCTGCGCTTTGCCCAGAATGTCGCCGCACACTCCGCGGTCATCGGCCGGCGGGCGCGACTGTGGACAGACCTACACGCCTCGACCCCGAAAGGTCTAATAGAGACTCCCGGCGGTGACGATGGCGGCCGTGGCGGCGACGATGTCCGCGATCCGTTCGTAGTCGAGGGTTTCCGGCGTGTCCGTGGGCTGGTGGTAGTGCGGGTTGCGGAAGTTGGCGGTGTCGGTGACCTGGATCGCCGGCATCCCGAGATCCCAGAAGGGCTTGTGGTCGCTGCGGGCGAAGTCGTGCACGAACGGCGCCGCCCGGCCCAGCAACGGCCCGAGCAGCGGTAGGTCGACCGGGTCGCGGGCCAGCATGACCGCGTCGCCGGCGCGTGCCATCGCCTCAGGGGCGAAGAGCCGGCCCCGCGGCTCGTCGAGGCGCTCCACGTCCGTGCGGATCCGCGCCCTGTCGACCCGGCCGCGCAGCCGCTCCAGGTGAACGGTGGCGGGGCGGGCCAGCCGGGGCTCCGCGGCGCCGAACACCTAGACCGGTGCGCCGCTGCGCTCGGCGGCGTCGATGACGGACTGGAGCGCGGCGAGCAGCGCCCGCCCGGTCTCGAGGTCGAGCTCGACGGCCACGCGGGCGGACGGGCCGCGGGCCGGGTCGACGAAGTCCAGCAGCAGCGCGTGGTCGAAGCGGGAGCCGACCGCGTGGTCGAAGCCGACGTTGGCGGCGGTGACCGGAAACCAGCCCGCGCCGCCCTTGGCGGCCCCGGCGGCGGGCACCG
>Ga0272482_10000133_pt1 | contig 23780 bp, 19 predicted proteins | sample RVTome_8_FD_192427 | JGI IMG/M metagenome (GOLD analysis project Ga0272482, IMG submission 192427) | Soil microbial communities from uranium-contaminated site in the Upper Colorado River Basin, Wyoming, United States - RVT160D0 (version 2) ...
GGCTGGTAAACGCCTTGGCGCCGCTCCAACCGTCCCTTGTGGAGACCGACTTCGAGCTGGTGGTCGGCGAGGTCCTGCGGCGAGAACGCAAGCGCGCGCTGGTGGTCCTCTTCACCGCCCTGGAGCCGGGCGCGCTCGGCGACGGCCTCCTGCCGGTGCTGCCCCGGCTGGCCACCCGGCACAAGGTGCTCGTGGCGGCCGTCCACGACCCGCTGCTGGCCGAGGCGCGCGGCGACCCGTACCTGGCGGCCGCCGCGCTGCGCACGCTCACCGAGCGGGACCGGGTGCGCTCAGCCCTCAGCCGCCACGGCGTCGAGGTGCTGGACGCGCCGATCGACACCTTCGCCTCCCGCGTGGCCGACACCTACCTGGCCCTCAAACAAGCCGGAAAGCTCTAGCGGGCGTGTATCGACGCGGAGGGTGAGGCCGCGGGAGCAGCGGTCTGGACCACGGCGGCGATCGCGGTAGCTCAGAATCTCTATCTTGGAGCGGGTCCTCGGGCCTTGGCCGCGGCGGCGCTGCCAAGGATGACGACGTAGCCGAGGAAGGCTAGCCAGACCGCGGCGCCGATGCCGATGCGGAAGACGGCGGGCAGCGGCGACGGGGTCACGAAGGCCTCGACCACCGCCGACACCGCGAAGAGCCCGACCAGCCCGAGCGCCACCAGCATGCCGTCGCGCGCCGCTTCGACGACCGCCCGGCCGCGGGTGCGGTGCGGGCCGGGCGCGATCCATGACCAGCCGATCCGCAGGCCGACGCCGGCAGCCACGTAGATGCCGGTCAGCTCCAGCAGCCCGTGCGGTGTGATCAGGCTGAAGAAGAGGTCGCCCCGGCCGTACGAGATCATGACGCCGCCGACCACGCCGAGGTTGAGGGCGTTGTTCCACAGCAGCCAGAGGACCGGCACGATCAGCACGCCCGAGGCGAGGCACTGGGCGGCCAACCAGGCGTTGTGGGTCCACAGGTGGAAGGCGAACGTGGGCGGCAGAAACTCGGTGTAGTAGCCGGCGAACTCGGACGCGACCAGGTCTTCGGCCGCTTCCTCGCCGATGAACGCCGCCGCGCTCGCCGGGTGTCCGGCCACCCACCACATGAGGAAGCCGGTCAACGCGGTGAACGCCACCGCGACGCCGGACCACCACGGCCAGGCCCGGTAGACGGCGAGCGGGAAGCCCTCGGTGAAGAAGCGGCCGACCTCCCGCCAGGAGAGCCGGCTGCCACCGGTGATCGTGGCGCGGGCGGCCAGGACCAGCCGCGACAGGCGGGCGACCAGCGTCGGGTCGGGCGAGCGGCTGCGCACGACCGACAGGTGCGTGGCGGCCCGCTGGTAGAGCGCCACGAGCTCGTCGACCTCGGCCGCGGTCAACCGCCGGCCACGGGACAGCTGCTCCAGCCGCCGCCACTCGGCGTCGTGCTCGGCGACGTACGCGTCGAGGTCCACGACCGACATGGTGTTCACTTGTCGGGTGAGCGCGCAAGTCCACACCCCCGCCGGCGTACTCGTCAGCGGTGAGGCGGTCGAGCTTGAGGTACGCGTGGCCCGGGTCGGTTCCCGGGTCCTCGCGCTGCTGGTCGACATCGCCGTCCAGCTGGTGCTCGCCGTCGTCCTGCTGATCATCGTTGGGTTGGCGCTGTCCAGCGTGCGGGTCGATGCCGCACTGGAGGGCGCGCTCTTCACTGTGGGTGCCGTGCTGGTGCTCGTGGGTTACCCCACGTTCTGCGAGACGCTCACCCGTGGCCGCAGCGTCGGCAAGTACGCGGTCGGTCTCCGGGTCGTCCGGGACGACGGCGGGCCGGTGCGCTTCCGCCACGCGCTGACCCGCAGCCTGGTCGGCGTCGCGGTGGAGTGGCCGGGTCTGGTGCTGCCGCTGGTCACCTGGATCGCCAGCCTCACCACGATGCTGGCCAACCCGCGTGGCAAGCGCCTTGGCGACCTCGCCGCCGGCACGATGGTGATCCATGAGCGCACGCCGGCCTCGTGGGGCTGGGTGCCCGGCATGCCGCCGCCGCTCGTGGGCTGGGCGTCCGCCCTCGACCTGACCGGGCTCGACGACGACCTCGCGCTGGCCGTCCGCCACTTCCTGGCCCGCGGGCACGGGCTCGCCGAGCCGGAGCGGAGCCGGCTCGGGCAGGCGCTCGCCGGGGAGATCCTGGCCAAGACCACGCCACCGCCACCTCCGGGCGTGCCGGGCTGGGCCTACCTGGCGGCCGTGCTCGCCGAGCGGCACCGCCGGGCCGCCCACCGCCTCGCCCGCGCCCGCGCGGCCACCGCGGCACTCTGGCCGGGCCTCGCGGTGCCGGCCCGCCCGGCCACGATGCTCGCCCGCCCGCCGGTGCCGTCGCAGCCCGGCGCGCGCCAAGACTGGCCGAGCCACGCCTGGCCGACGCCGCCGTGGTTGGGGCCTACGGCCGAGCAGCCCGACTGGACCGGCATGCGCCGCCCGCCGGTGGCCAGCACCCTCCGCCAGGCCGCGCCCGACTGACCTCGAAGCGCGGCGCGTGCGCCTGCTGCTGGGCGCGCGATCAAGCCCCGAAGAGCGCGCGACCCCAGAAGTCGCCCTTCTCGCGTATCCCGGGAGGGCAGGCGAAGAGGCCGCTGGAGACGTGCCGGATGTACTCGTTCATGACGTCCTGGCGGGCCAGCGCCATCTGCACGGGCACGAACTGCTTGTGCGGGTCGCGCTGGTACGAGATGAAGAACAGGCCCGCGTTGAGCCGGCCCAGGCCGTCCGAGCCGTCGACGAAGTTGTAGCCGCGGCGGAGCAGGCGGGCGCCGGAGTTCTGGTCCGGGTGGGCCAGGCGGACGTGCGCCACCTCGGCGATGGCCGGCTCGCCTTCCGCGCCCTTGATGGTGAAGTCGATCTCGTCGAACTCGTCCTTCTGGCCCAGCGGCGCTCCGGAGCCCTTGGCCCGCCCGACGATCGCCTCCTGCTCCACCAGCGACGTGCGATCCCAGGTCTCGACGAGCATCCGGATCTTGCGGGTGACCGCGTACGAACCACCCTCCATCCAGGACGGACCATCGCCCGGCGGCACCCACAGGAACTCGCGCAGCAGCGACTCCTCCTCGGCCTTCAGGTTGGCGGTGCCGTCCTTGAAGCCGAAGAGGTTGCGCGCGGTGGCCTGGGAGGTCGACGTCGACGAGGTACGCCCGAAGCCGAGCTGCGACCACCGCACGCTCACCGTGCCGAACCCGATGCGGGCCAGGTTGCGGATCGCGTGCACGGCCACCTGCGGATCGTTCGCGCACGCCTGGACGCACAGGTCGCCACCGGAGATCTTCGGGTCCAGCGCGTCGCCGGGGAAGCGCGGCAGGTCGGCCAGCGCGGCCGGGCGTTGGGCGGCGATGCCGAACCGGTCGACGCCGTCCGCGTTGCGGAAGAGCGACGGCCCGAAGCCGATGGTCAGCGTGAGGCCGGACGGCGGCAGCCCCAGCGCCTCGCCGGTGTCGTCCGGTGGTGCCTCGGGGATGCCGTCGACCGCGCCGATGAGGCCCGCGTCCTTGCCCGCGGTCATCCGGGCGGCCGCCTCGGTCCACTCCCGCAGCATCTCCACCAGCCGGTCGCGGCTCTTGGTGACCACGTCGAACGCCACGAAATGCAGCCGGTCCTGTGCCGGCGTGACGATGCCGGCCTGCCGTTCCCCGTAGAACTCGACCGCGCCGGACACTCCCGCCGTGGCCGGCTGGTCCTCCCGCAGGAGCGCGGCGGCGCCCGCCGCCGCGCCCGCGCCGACCACACCGACTCCCGCCAGAGTGATGACCCTGCGCCGGTTCATAGGGCCCTCCTCACTTCGCGACGACGGCCGCGACCTTGCTGATCGGCTCGGCCAGCGCGTTGATCGAGTCGGACAGCTCCTTCAGCTCGTCCTGGTTGAGCTGGTTGTGCAGCTTCCAGCCGTCGCCCGCGCGGTGCTTGGACAGCGCGGTGTCCACATTGGCGAACTCCGTGTCGAGCTGCTTGACCAGGTCGGGCGCGCGCTCCTCCAGCACCGGACGCAGGGACGCGATCGCCGCCTTGGAACCCTCCACGTTGGCGTTGAAGTCCCACAGGTCGGTGTGCGAGTACCGGTCCTCCTCGCCCGTGATCTTGCCGGTGGCCACCTCGTCGAGCAGCTCCTTGGCGCCGTTGGCGAGCTGGAGCGGGGAGAGCTTCTCGGCGTTCGCCTTGGCCACGATCTCGTTGATGTCCACCATCAGCCGGTCGGCCATCGGGCCGGACTTGGAGATGTCGCCGGTCTGCCACAGATCCTTCTCGATCCGATGGAACCCGGTGAACTCCATGCCCTCCTCGACGACCTCCTCGCGCCCGTCGATCTTCGGGTCGAGGTCGCCGAAGATCTCCGCGACCGGCTCGATCCGCTCCCAGTACGTGCGCGCCACCGGGAACAGCTCCTTGGCCTTCGCGGCGTCGCCCGCCTTGACCGCGGCGACGAACTCCTGGGTCTTCTCCAGCAGCGCGGCGGTCTGGCTCTTGACGTACCGCTGGTAGCTCTCGGTGGCCGCCGCGAGTGCGGCGTCGGCGGTCAGCGGCGCGGCCGACCCGTTCACCTTCAACGCGCCGCGGATGCCCTTGCCCACCATGCCCGGCTTGCACGCCGTCTCGTACGTGCCCGCGGGCAGCTCGACGTGCAGGTCGCGGCTGAGGCCCGGCGCGATGTTCTCCACCTCGCCCATCACCCGGTCACCCTGGGCGTAGACGTAGAACTCCGTGACCTTGACACCCTTGTTGGTCACCTTGAAGACCACCGTCCCGGCGTCGACGTCGGTCGTGGTCACCTCACACGCGCTGTCGGTCGCGTTGACCGCGATCGGGGCGCCGGCGGCGCCGCCGTCCGAGCCAGCGTCGTCGGAGCAGGCCGCGAGGGCACCGCCGGCCATGACGCCGGCCGCGGCGAGGGCGAGGATTCTGGGGGTACGCATCGGTTCTCCTAGCGGTCAAGCTGCCTGGGCCGCGGCGGGCGACGGGCTTTCGGGGGATGGCTTGGGTGGCGCCGGCCGCCGGCGACCAGGGATGAGGAAGAGCAGCAGCACCGGGATGGCGTACGCCAGCCAGGCCACGACCTCCAGCACGGTGGGCGCGGGGGTGATGTTGAACATGCCGGCGAGCAGCGCGGCGTACCAGGTCGACGGGTCGAGCGTGCCGCTCATGTCGTAGGCGAGCGTGTTGAGGCCGGGCAGGACATCGGCCTCCTGGAAGTCGTGCACGCCGTACTTGAGGATGCCGGCCGCGACCAGCACCAGCAGCACGCCGGTCCAGGTGAAGAACTTCGTCAGGTTGATCCGCACCGCGCTCGCGTAGAGCAGCGCACCGATCACGATGCTGGTGAGGATGCCGCCGAGGATCGCCAGCAGCGGGCCAGTGTCACTCTCCGCCCCCTGCACGGCCGCGAAGAACAGCAGCGCCGTCTCCAGCCCCTCGCGGACGACGGCGAGCAGCGCGAAGAGGGCCACCGCGATCGGTCCCACGGCGATCGCCCGATCCAGCCCCTCGCGCAGCTGACCCGCGATCGACCGGGCCGCCCGCCGCATCCAGAAGATCATCCAGGTGACGAAGCAGACCGCGGCCACGGACGTGATGGCCTCGAAGAGCTCCCGATCCCGGTAGTCGGCGAGCAGCGTGGTCCGCGTGTAGGTCAGCAGCGCCCCGAACCCCACGGAGAGCGCGACCGCCACAGTGACGCCGAGGGCGACCCAGGGCAGGCGGTTACGGCGGTCCGACTTGACGAGGAAGGCGATGAGGATGCTGACGACCAGCGTGGCCTCGAGCCCCTCACGGAGCCCGATCAGGTATGTCGCGAACAGGGGGTTGTCGCCCATGGTGAAACTCCGGATCCTTAGGCACCCCTAACTAAGGGCAGCCACACCTTCCCTCCAACCGGCGGTAGACGTCAAGCCAGCCCCCTGTGACGCGCGCCCCACCAGGCACTTTGGACTCAATCAAGATCATTGGCTGGCCAAAAACACGGGGGGAGTCGACCCAAGGGCCGACTCCCCGCGCGGGATTTCCAGTGGCGCTAGGCCAGATGGGGCCGGATCGCAGCGCGCATCTGGTCGATCGCCGCGATCAGGCGATGTGCGGCGACCACCTGCTGCTGCGTCATGCGCACCATGTCCACCCTCACCGATTGTCGACCTGGCCTTTCCGGCAAGGCGCTGCTGGTGAAGGCACGGATCTCACTGACGAGATCGATGCCGCCCTCTCGCTGAGGCGTCAAGAAACGCTCGAGCTCGAGAGCGGGAGCCTCCCGAACAATGCGCTGGATCTGGCGCAACGCGCCATCCATCTCAAAACGCTCCAACCCTGTCCGGGTCAACGGCCCTCCTTCCCCGATAGCGGCGTCCGCCGCATCCTGCAGCTTGTTCAATGCGGATGAGAGATCATTCGCGAATACCGCGACTCGCCGATGTCGCCGGTCCGCGCCACTCTGGCGTCGGGCGTACCACAGTGAGATGACCCCAAGGAGCACACCGGACGCGCCGAGAATAATGTCGACCATCGCCGTCACCCAGGTCCTGGCTATACGGGAGATCGCTCGACATCTACATCAGTACCGCGGCCGGTCGAAGCCTCCTTGGCTGACACCAGCCACAAAACGCTGCCACGACGCGGCAGGAAAGCTCAGGACGGGCCCTTGCCGGTCCTTGGAGTCACGCATCGCGACCACACCGGACGCCGTGAAGGCCACCTCAACGCAGGCACCATTGCCAGCGCTCCGGCTGCTCTTGATCCAGAGCAGCCCATCATCGTTCGACGCAGGGAACATTTCCCCGGTACTTCCTCTCTCAGAAACTTGCGTTGATCATTCGCTGCCGCGCGCGACCGCGTTGATGAAGTCGACCGACTTCTTCGGGTCGAGCGCCGCGGCGCGCAGTGACTCGAAGCTCATCCAGTAGCTTCGGAGCTCATCCGGCCGGCTGCGGAAGACGCCGCCGGTCATGCCTTCGCTGTAAGCCAGCGGATGGTCCCCATCCCGACCGAACTCGAGGATGATGAACGACCCCGCTAAAGCGCGGTGAGCGCCGGCGGAGAAGGGCAGCACCTGGACCGTGATCATCTTCCGTTCGTTTGCCTCGGCCAGGCTCGTGAGCTGGCGGCGCATGACGTCCGGACCGCCGATCTGGCGTCGCAGGACCGCCTCGTCGAGGACGACGGACAGCTTTGGCGGCGGATCGCGCGTCAACACGGCCTGACGGGCCATCCGCACGGCCACTCGCTGGCCGTGCACCTCGTCGTCCTCGTAGATGCCATCCGCCTGGATCACGGCACTGGCGTACTCGGCGGTCTGCAGAAGACCTGGCGCGATCTGTGCCTCGTAGCTGTAGATGGCGACCGCTTCGGCCTCGAACCCGATGTACGTCTCGTAGGCGTTTGGCAGCACGTCACCGTATGCCTCCCACCACGCTCGCTGCCGGGACTGCCCCGCGAGCGCCCGGATTCGTGCTCGGGCGTCTTCGGCGACGGCGTACGCCTCGAGCAACCGGTCCAGGTCTTTGGGCCGGATGCCCGTGTGGGCGGTCTCGATGCGGCTCAGCTTGGATTCTGACCAGCCGAGCTCAGTGGCCACGCCCGCCACCGTGCGGTCGGCGCGCAGGCGGCGCAACTCCGCGCCCAATTGCCGTCGCAGCGTGGTCGGGCTTGGCTTCACTGCCATCGTGCATACCGTACACGCAAGTTGAGCTGCGGGGTTGCAACAAGATGGCATCAGGTGCACTTGCATCTGGAAGACGCGGCATGCACTCTTGGGGTTGCAACGCGACAACGAAGTCGACGAGCAGCCACCGAGTCGCCAAGACCGTGGGAGGCAGCCGTGTTGGACGAGCAGACGTTGGTCCCCGAGCTTCCTGAGCTGCCCTGGCAGCTGCGACTCGGCTTGGTGTTCGTCGATGAGAAGCCGACCCTCTTCGCGCTCTACCGGCGTGGCAAGGATGGCGCGGGCGGGCGTGTGGTCGCCTGGCTGATGGTTCTCCCCGGCGACCACGCGGTGCTGATCCCGGTCGACGAGACACCCAGCCGCCCGATCGTCACGACGCTGCGGAGCGTCCACCGGCGGTGGCTCCGGCTCTTCGAGTCAGAACTTGTACAGGTAGTGGGTCCACAGGCCCAACACATGCTCTGATCGGGACGCAGGGACTGGACGGCGGGCCGGTGGCGGCAAACACCGACCCGCCGCTCCTTGTCCGGCGGCCACCCCGAGCCAGTACCGTTGCCGGGGTGAAGGTGCTCCTACCGTGGCTGGCCGTGCTGGCCGTCGTCCTGCTGCTCGATGCTATGCACCTCAGCTTCCTGGCCACCGCCGTCGCGGTCACCTGGTTGGTCTACTGCGTCTGGACCTGGGTCCGCCCCCGCAAAAGCAAACCGGGCCGGCTGACCGGGCGACAGGACAGCTGACAAAGCAACCGGGCCGGCTGACAGCGCAGCCGGCCCGGAGGCAACACCAAAGAAACTCAGTAGCGGTAGTGGTCCGGCTTGTACGGGCCTTCGACCGGCACACCCAGGTACGAGGCCTGCTCCTTGGAGAGCTCGGTCAGCCGGGCGCCCAGCGCGTCCAGGTGCAGGCGGGCGACCTTCTCGTCGAGGTGCTTCGGCAGCGTGTACACGCCGACGGGGTACTCGCTGGTCTTCGTGAACAGCTCGATCTGGGCGATCGTCTGGTTGGAGAACGAGTTGGACATCACGAAGGACGGGTGACCGGTCGCGTTGCCCAGGTTGAGCAGGCGGCCCTCGGACAGCACGATGATCGAGTGGCCGTCGGCGAAACGCCACACGTCGACCTGCGGCTTGATGTTGATCCGCTCGACGTCGTCACGCTTGGCGAGGCCGGCCATGTCTATCTCGTTGTCGAAGTGGCCGATGTTGCCGACGATGGCCTGGTGCTTCATGCGGGCCATCTGCTCGTTGGTGATGACGTCGAAGCAGCCGGTCGCGGTGATGAAGATGTCCGCGGTCTCCACGACGTCTTCGAGCGTGGCCACCTGGTAGCCGTCCATCGCCGCCTGCAACGCGCAGATCGGGTCGACCTCGGTCACGATCACACGGGCGCCCTGGCCGCGCAGCGACTCGGCGCAGCCCTTGCCCACGTCGCCATAGCCGCAGACCACCGCGACCTTGCCGCCGATGAGCACGTCGGTGGCGCGGTTGATGCCGTCGATGAGCGAGTGGCGGCAGCCGTACTTGTTGTCGAACTTGCTCTTGGTCACCGAGTCGTTCACGTTGATCGCCGGGAAGAGGAGGCCGCCGGCGGCCTGCATCTCGTACAGGCGGTGCACGCCGGTGGTGGTCTCCTCGGTCACGCCCTTGATGTCGGCGGCGACCCGGGTCCAGCGGCGGTTGTCCTCCGCGAGCGAGCGCTGCAGCACGCCGAGGATCACCGCGTACTCCTCGCTGTCCGCGGTCTCCGGTGCCGGCACGACGCCGGCCTGCTCGAACTCGGCGCCCTTGTGCACCAGCAGCGTGGCGTCACCACCGTCGTCCAGGATCATGTTGGGACCCTGGCCGTCCGGCCACAGCAGCACCTGCTCCGTGCACCACCAGTACTCGGCGAGGGTCTCGCCCTTCCACGCGTACACCGGGACGCCGGAAGGTGCCTCGGGCGTGCCCTCGGGGCCGACGACGATCGCGGCGGCGGCGTGGTCCTGGGTGGAGAAGATGTTGCACGAGGCCCAGCGGACCTGCGCACCCAGCGCGGTCAGTGTCTCGATCAGCACCGCGGTCTGGATCGTCATGTGCAGCGAGCCGGTGACGCGGGCGCCCGCCAAGGGCTGGGCGTCGGCGTACTCCCGCCGCAGCGCCATCAACCCGGGCATCTCGTGCTCCGCGAGCTGAATCTCCTTGCGACCGAACCCGGCCAGTGAAAGGTCCGCAACCTTGAAGTCGCCATCGGCGACCGTGCGCGGGCGGGCCGAGGCCGACGCGTCCGGCGCCGGCAGAGTGCTGGTCATGAAAGCTCCTGTCGAACGCGTCCGTTGCAACGAGCAACCACGATACGCGGGCGGTCTCGTGCGCCGTTAAAGGGCCGGGGCCGGGGCGGGTCTCCCCACGTAGCGCGCGGGGCGGCGGGTCCTGAGCGGGCTTTCCGCTCAACTCCCACCGCCCCGCGCATCCCCCCGGTTTGGTTCCCCCGCGCGTGACTCGGACCTTCGTCGCGATAACGCTGCGTGGTTATAGCGTTACATTGCGCTATGGCGGTGTCAAGCGAATCAGGAAATTTCTTGATCTGTACGCCTGTGCTGATGGCGCAAACGCCCAGCTGAGGACGGAAACTACCCAGAGAGACCGGCCCACGAAGGGCTTCAAGGTCAAACCTACGCCGGTACCGACGCGACGTACGCCTCTCCGGACCCGAGGAAGGTGAGCGGGGCGGGTCCGGCCGTCGCGAAGGCCGCCTCCCCGCCGGCCAGCGCCACCTCGCCGGCGCCGTCGTCGACGATCAGCTCGCCGGTCAGGCAGAGCACGACCCGCGGCCCGAGCACCGGCAGCGTCACCACGCCGGGAGCGGGCCGCACCCGGTGCAGCGCGAACTCGGTCACCGGCGCCGGCCAGGTCACGATCCCGGGTGCCACCGGCTCAGATCCCACGACCGGGTCGGCGAGCACCTCGAAGCGCAGCACCCGCAGCAGCTCGGGCACGTCGACGTGCTTGGGCGTCAGGCCGCCGCGCAGCACGTTGTCGCTGGCCGCCATGATCTCCACGCCGGTGCCGGCGAGGTACGCGTGCAGGTTGCCGGCCGGCATCCAGATCGCCTCACCGGGCGCGAGCGTGACGTGGTTGAGCAGCAGCGCCACCAGTACCCCGGGATCGCCCGGAAAGGCGGCGGCGAGCCGGCGGACGAGCTCGGGCGCGTCGGGCGCCGCCGCGGCCTCCGTGACCACGGCGGCCGGCAGCGCGATCAGGTCGGCCATCGCGGCGCGCAGGTCGCCCCGGTCGAGCGCGGAGATGACCGGCTCGATCTTGGGCACATCCAAAGTGGACAGCGCGGCCGCGGACGTCGCGGGGTCACGAAACCCGCACAGCGCCTCGAAATCCGACATTGCCACGAGCAGTTCGGGCTTGTGGTAGGCGTCGACGTAACTCGGATGCCCGGCCGCGAACCGCTCCCGCGCCTGCTCCGCGTCCGGGTGCGCCTGGAGCGACAGCGGCGCGGCGGCGGCGAGCACCTTCATCAGGTACGGCAGGCGGGCCCCGAAGCGCGCCACGACCTCGCCGCCGAGCACGCCCTCCGGCTCGGCGGCGATCAGGTCGGCCAGGCTCGCCCCGTCGACCGTGGCGGGGTCGCCCGGATGGGCGCCCAGCCACAGCTCCGCCTCCGGCCCCTCGCTGGGGACCGGCCGCCCCAGCAGCCGCGCGATCGCGGTGCGGGAGCCCCACGCGTACGGCCGGATGCGGCCGGACAGGCGCCGCATGCTCAGCCTACGACGGGCGCCGGCTCGGCCGGCACCTGGTAGATGTCGGGCTCGAGGTAGATGACCCGGGCGATCGGGACGGCCTCGCGGATGCGGGCCTCGGTCGAGTTGATGTGCCGGGCGATGTCCTCACCGGTCTCGTGCTCGCGCACCGCGATCTTCGCGGCGACGAGCAGCTCCTCCGGGCCGAGGTGCAGCGTCTTCATGTGGATGATCCGCTCGACCTCGGGACCAGCGGTGATCGCCGCCTCGATCTTGGCCTGGTCTTCCGGCGTGGCGCTCTCGCCGAGCAGCAGGCTCTTGGTCTCCATCGCGAGCACGACCGCGATCGTGACCAGCAGGACACCGATCGCCGCGGTGCCGAGCGCGTCCCAGGTGCCGTCGCCGGTGATCAGCGTCATCGAGACACCGATGAGCGCGAAGATCAGACCGACCAGCGCGCCGAGGTCTTCCAGCAGCACGACGGGCAGTTCGGGCGCCCGGGCCCGGCGGACGAAGTGGACCCACGACGTCTTGCCCCGCACGTGGTTGGATTCGATGATCGCCGTACGGAACGAGAACGACTCCAGCACGATCGCGACCGAGAGCACGAGCACCGGCACCCAGTGCCAGCTGTCGATCCCCTCGTCCCGGTGGCCCCACTTGTGGTACGCCTCGTACAGCGCGAAGCAGCCACCAAGGCTGAAGAGCACGATCGACACGATGAACGCGTAGATGTAGCGCTCGCGCCCGAACCCGAAGGGATGCTCCGGGGTGGCCCGCCGCTGGGCCCGGCGGCCGCCGAGCAGCAGCAGTGCCTGGTTTCCGGAGTCGGCCACGGAGTGGATCGCCTCGGCCAGCATCGACGACGACTGGGTGAGCAACCACGCGATGAACTTGGTGACCGCGATGCCCAGGTTGGCCAGCAGCGCCGCGATGATCGCTCTAGTGCCGCCGGACGTGCTCATGGATTGCTCAGCTCCTTCATCTCGGTGACGGCCGGCACGGCCATGGGGTCGAGTCCGTGTGCGAGAGCGAGGTAGATCGAGGCGAAGTCGGGGACGGCGACCAGCGAGGCCAGCCGCTCCAGCGGGGAGCCACCCTCGGCGGTGACCACGTCGCAGCGCACGCCGCGCCGCTCGGCCAGCGTCTGCACCGCCTCGGCCCGCCGCTCCTCGACCGCGACCGGCTCGTCGGTGTCCTCCTCGTTGGCGAGGCCGCCGTCGCGGAGCAGCACCACGCGCAGCCGCGTGACGTCCTGCTGCTCCTCCTCTTCGTCGGCGAAGATGTCGCGGGACGACTCCACCAGCCCGCCGAAGACGCCGTCGAGCAGGCCCACGCGACCCCGGCCGGCCTCGCCGAGCGCGCCGGCGACCACGGGGTAGCGGGCGTTCGCGGAGATCGTGTCGGCGAAGCGCCGGGCGGCCACGGCGGCCAGCGGCGACGAGCCCCACACGATCGGCACCGAGCCGGCGAGGCCCAGCGCCAGCGACTTCGCCGGGTTGACGAACGACTCAGCCGTCGGGCGGCACCGGTCGGCGTCGGCGTCGAGCCGGGCCGCCGTCTCCGCCAGGTCCGCCTCGTTGACCTTCACCAGGCCGAAGGAGCGGGCGGCCATCAGCACCGGCACCGTGAGGCCCCACAGGCTGGCGCGGGCCGGCGCGCGGCGGGGCACCGGGATGAACGGCGCCCGTGCGCTCTCCGCCACCGACTGGAGCAGCGAGTCGGGCGCGCCGACCGCCACCAGTCGCGCGCCCCGGCGGGCGGCCGCCTCGGCGGCGCCGAGCGCCTCGGGGCTGCGGCCGGAAGCGCTGACCGCGATCACCACGTCGGCGGCACCGACCCAGCCGGGCACGCCCGCACTGCGGTGCGCGATCACGGGTACGGGGCAGCGCGGACCGGCGACGGTAGCGAGAATCTCGCCGGTGCGACCGGCCGTGCCGATGCCTGCGATCACGACGGCACGCGGGCGGCCCTCGTCACTCAGCACGGCCAGGTTGGCCTCCGCGGCGAGCGCCGCCGTCTCGCGGACCTGCGCCCCGGCGGAGGCGGTCGCTCGCAGCATGCCACCTGGATCGTTTTCGGCCAGGGCGGCCGGGTCGTCCAGCAGTGCCTCGTCGACCGTGCGGCGGCCGCGAACGCTCGCGCTCATTTCTCGCCTTCATTGGTACGGGTCTCACCGTCAGGGGTACGGGCCTCGTCCAGCAGCAGCACCGGGATGCCGTCTCGCACCTCGAAGATACGGCCGCACTCGGTGCAGGTCAGGGTCTCGGCGGTGGCGTCGTACTCCAGTGGTGCGTGATGCGTGTCCGGGCAGGCGAGGATCTCCAGCAACTGCGTGTCCAGCGGCACCGGACGCTCCTTCCAAAAAGCTGGTGGGCTGCGATGATCCTAAACGTCGCCGGGCACAGCGGCCGGCAGCGTGGTGAGCAGCCGCTCGACGTAGTCCGCGGTGTCCTGCCAGCGGGTCACCGCCACGCACGGGATACCCATCGCCTTGACGGGGTAGTCGTTGCCACCCTCGTCGAGGCGGTCGCCGATGAAGAGCACGTCTTCGGTGGCCAGCCCGAGGTGCGCCATGAGCTTGCCCATGCCGTACGCCTTGTCGACGCCCATCTTGGTCACGTCGACCGAGGTCGAGCCGCCGCTGCGCACCTCCAGGTCGGGGAGGCGGGCGGCGGCGTAGTCGCGCAATGCCGCCTTCTTGGCGCCGTCAGGATCCCAGGCGTACTTGGCGTCGACCGGCGCGCGCTGCCCCAGGGCCGAGAACGTCACCTGGCTGCCGCGGTCTTCGATGATCTCGCCCCACGGCTCGGGCTCCCAGATGCCGAGCGCCTTCGCCCCCTCGACCAGCACGGAGACGATGCGCTCCTTGGCCTCCTCGGTGAGGTCCTCCGCGTACACCAGGCCCCAGTCGCCGTCGATCCAGCGGTAGTAGCGGGTGCCGCAGGTGGGCATCAGGTGCAGCCGCTGCCGCGCGGTGGGGTCGAGGTGCAGATGGCGGAGCACCTGGGTATCGAACTGCTCGAACCGCCCGCCGGAGATCACGCAGACGTCGACCTGGGCCAGCAGCTCGGCCAGCAGTTTCGCCATCCGGTCGTCGATCTGTGACTTCGACACGGCGAGTGTGTCGTCGAGGTCAAAGGCCACGACCCGAATGTTGCCCGCCAACAGGAGCCTCCCACACGCGACTACGATCGAAACCGCTTCCCGACTTCCCGAGAGGATACGTCGTGTCCGATACTGCCCGGCTTCACCCTCGTGCCGGTCGCGTGGCCGCACCCGGCGATCTCGTCGACGTGCCACACCTCGTCTCGGCGTACTACACCGGTAAGCCGGACGTGGCGGAGGCGGGGCAGCGGGTCGGGTTCGGCACGTCGGGACACCGGGGATCCAGCCTGAAGCTGGCGTTCAACGAAGACCACGTGGTCGCGATGAGCCAGGCCATCTGCGAGTACCGGGCGGAGCGCGGCATCGACGGCCCGCTCTACCTGGCCCGCGACACCCACGCGCTCTCCGAGCCGGCGCTGCTCAGCGCGCTCGAGGTCTTCGCGGCGAACGGGGTGCGGGTGCGGCTCGACAGCCGCGACGGCTACACCCCGACGCCGGCGGTGTCACACGCGATCCTCACGTACAACCGGGGGCGGACCAGCGGCCTGGCCGACGGCGTGGTCGTCACGCCCTCGCACAACCCGCCGGCCGACGGCGGCTTCAAGTACAACCCCCCGTCGGGCGGGCCGGCCGGCACCGACGTCACCAAGGGGATCGAAGACCGGGCGAACGCGCTGCTGGAGAGCGGCCTCAAGGAGGTCCGGCGGGTCACCGTCGCGCGGGCGCGGGCCGCCGAGACCACCGAGGGGTACGACTACGTCGGCACCTACGTCGGCGACCTGCCGAGCGTGGTCGACATCGACGCGATCCGGGCGGCCGGGGTGCGCATCGGCGCCGACCCGCTGGGCGGTGCGAGCGTGGCGTACTGGGACGAGATCGCCAGCCGTCACGGCCTCGACCTGACCGTGGTCAACCCGCGGGTCGACCCCACGTGGCGGTTCATGACGCTCGACTGGGACGGCAAGATCCGGATGGACTGCTCGTCCCCGTACGCGATGGCCTCGCTGATCGAGCAGCGCGACGCGTACCAGGTGGCCACCGGAAATGACGCGGACGCCGACCGGCACGGCATCGTCACGCCCGACGGCGGCCTGATGAATCCCAATCACTACCTGGCCGTCGCGATCGACTACCTCTATGCCAACCGGCCGGAGTGGGGCGCGGACGCCGCGGTGGGCAAGACACTGGTCTCCTCCTCGATGATCGACCGCGTGGCGGCCGCCCTCGGGCGGCGGCTGATGGAGGTGCCGGTCGGGTTCAAGTGGTTCGTCGACGGGCTCGTCGACGGCAGCGTCGGCTTCGGCGGCGAGGAGAGCGCCGGCGCGTCGTTCCTGCGGCGGGACGGTTCGGTGTGGACCACCGACAAGGACGGGATCATCCTCTGCCTGCTCGCCTCCGAGATCATCGCGGTCACGGGACGCTCGCCCAGCGAGCGGTACACGGAGCTGACCGAGCGGTTCGGCGCGCCCGCCTACGCCCGGATCGACGCGCCGGCCAGCCGCGAGGAGAAGGCCGTGCTCGCCAAGCTCTCCGCCGAGCAGGTGACGGCGAGCGAGCTGGCCGGCGACCCGATCACCGCCGTCCTCGCCAAGGCACCCGGCAACGACGCCCCGATCGGCGGCGTCAAGATCGTGACCGAGTCGGGCTGGCTGGCCGCCCGCCCCTCCGGCACGGAAGACGTCTACAAGCTCTACGCCGAGTCGTTCAAGGGCACCGAGCATCTGGCCCAGCTCCAGGAGGAGGGCCAGGCGCTTGTTTCCGCGGCACTCCGCGCCTGACCCGTTCCCACACGCCCGCAAGCCCCCGATCACCCAGCTATCTGCGGGCGACCCGCTGGATCTTCAGACTGCCGTCGCCGGGCGAGCGAGTTTGTTAATGGATTGTTGTCGCCCTGCGTAGGCGGGGGATCGACATCGTTCGAATACTGTTGTCGCGGATCGGCGCGGTCGAGGCGGGAGGGTGGCGCTGGAGATTCGATTGCTCGGCCCGGTCGAGATAAACGCCGATGGCCGGGTCTGGGAGGCGGGTCCACCGCAGCAGCGCCACGTGCTGGCGGCGCTGGCGGTCGACGCGGGTCGGCCGGTGACGACGGACGTCCTCATCGACAGGGTCTGGGATGCGGCGCCCACCGGCGCCCGGCGCACCCTGCATGTGCACATCACCCGGCTCCGGCGGCTGCTGGCGGAGGTCGGCGCCGGCGGTGCGGGGCAGACGCAGCTGGTGCGGCGTTCGGGTGGCTACGTGCTGGACATCGACGCGGATCTGGTCGATCTCCACTCGTTCCGCCGCCTGGTCGAGCGCGCCCGCGTGCCCGCGTGCCCGGACGGCCGGAGGGTCGCGCTTCTCGACGATGCCCGAGCGCTGTGGCGCGGTGAGGCCCTGGCCGGCCTTCCCGGGGCCTGGGCCGCCCAGTGCCGTCAGGCCTGGCACCAGCTCCATCTGCAGGCGACGGAGGCTTGGGCACAGGCACAGCTGCGGGTGGGCGACCCGCAGGCGGTGATCGGTGTGCTCACCGACCTGACCACCGAGCAGCCGTTCGTGGAGTCCGCCGCGGCGCTCCTGATGCGAGCGCTGTACGCCGCCGGCCGCGGCGCGGACGCCTCACAGTTCTACCTGGCGCTGCGCCGGCGCCTGGTCGAAGAGCTCGGCACCGACCCGAGCGCGGAGCTACAGGCGCTACACCAGGCGGTCCTGCGCCAGGACGGCGTCCTCAGCCGGTCCGCGCCGCGCGAGGAGCCGCCACGACCGGTGGCGGTCGCCACCGTGACCCCACCGGCGAACGCGCCCGCGCAGCTCCCCCTCGACGTGCGCGGCTTCACCGGGCGGGCCGGCGAGCTAGCCCAACTGGACGCGCTGCTCGCCGCGACCGGGGAGCAGCCCACCGCTGTGATCATCACGGCGCTGTCCGGCACCGCCGGGGTAGGCAAGACGGCCCTGGCCGTGCACTGGGCGCACCGCGTGGCCGACCGCTTCCCCGACGGCCAGCTGTACGTGAACCTGCGCGGCTTCGCCCCGGCCGGCTCGGCGGCGACCCCGGCCGAGGCGGTCCGCGGTTTCCTGCACGCCCTGCAGGTGCCGGCACAGCGCATGCCCACCGGCCTGGACGAGCAGACCGCCCTCTACCGCAGCCTGCTCGCCGGCAAGCGAATGCTGGTGGTGCTCGACAACGCGCGCGACGCCGACCAGGTCCGCCCCTTGCTCCCCGGCACGGCCGGCTGCGTCGTGCTCGTCACCAGCCGCAACCATCTCGCCGGCCTGGTCGCCGCCGAAGGTGCCCACCCCATCACCCTCAACCTGCTCACCCGCGATGAGGCGCACGCGCTGATGGCCCGGCGGCTGGGCCCGCAGCGGGTCTCCGCCGAGCCACAGGCGGTGGAGGCCATCATCACCGCGTGCGCCCGGCTCCCGCTGGCTATCGTGATCGTCGCCGCTCGCGCCGCGACCCGGCCCATGCTCTCTCTCGCCGACCTGGCCGCGGACCTGCGCGAGGCCGGAGCCGTCCTGGATGCCTTCGCCGTCGCCGATTCCGCGACCGACGCGCGAGCGGTCTTCTCGTGGTCGTACCACGCGTTGACCCCCGACGCGGCAACGCTCTTCCGCCTGCTCGGTCTGCACCCGGGCCCGGACATCACCGCGCCCGCCGCGGCCAGCCTCACCGGCCAGCCCACCGAGCGGGCACGGGCACTGCTCGCCCAGCTCGCCCAGGCGCATCTGGTCACCGAACGCATCCCCGGCCGGTACAGCCTCCACGACCTGCTCCGCGCGTACGCCGCCGAACTCACGCAGGAACACGACCCGCACCCGGAGCGGCTCGCGGCGGCGGGCCGCCTCTTCGACCACTACCTGACCACCGCCTACCGTGGCGCGCTGCTGCTCTACCCGCGGCGGCACGCCATCACGCTCGGCCCGGCCCGGCCGCGGGTGACACCCGAGGACCTCGTTGACCACCGGCAGGCCACCGCGTGGTTCACCGCCGAGCATCCGGTGCTCATCGCGGCGATAGAGCAGGCGGCCAGCACAGGCTTCGAGTCGCACGCCTGGCGGCTGGCCTGGACGCTGTGGGACTTCCTCGACCGGCACGGGCAGTGGCAGGACCTGCTCGCGATACAGCAGACCGCGCTCAAGGCCGCGGAGCGCCTCGCCGACCGCGCCGGAGAGGCGCACAGCCACCACGGCTTCGGGATCGCCTACGACGTGCTGGGCAGCTATGAGGACGCCCGCCACCACCTGCGGCGCGCGCTCGACCTCTTCGCCGCGCTGGAAGATCACAACGGCCAGGCCAACATCCAGCTCAGCCTGTGCGTCGGGGCGTTCGGCGAGGGCGACCTGGGCGCGGCGCTCGACAACGCTCGGCGGGCGCTCAAGCTGTTTCGGGCCGCCGGCAACCGCTTCGGGCAGGCCGGCGCGCACAACAACATCGGGCTGCTGAGCGCCGATCTCGGCGACCACCAGCTCGCGCTGGAACACTGCCGGGAGGCCCTGCTCGTATATGAGGAGGAGGGCGACCGGCACGGCCAGGCCACGGGGTGGGACAGCCTCGGCTCGATCCATCACCATCTCGGCGACTACGAGCAGTCCGTCGCGTGCTACCAGCGCTCGCTCGACGCCTTCCGCGACCTCGGCGACCGGCCCGAGGAAGCCCACACCCTGTCCCGGCTCGGCGGCGTCCACCGGGCATTCGGCCATCTGGACGCCGCGAGGGACGCCTGGCGCCAAGCTCTCGCGATCTTCGACGAGCTGGACCACCCCAGCTCCGAACGCGTCCGCGACGACCTCCACCAGCTGGAACAACCCACGGACGACGCCTGACCCAACGGCCTCTTGATCTGTGGCGGCTTGCGTCGAGGCCCGCCCTCATCGACTCGGACCAAGGTGTATGTGACGAAAGCTGTCGAGCTGCTCGCACGAACGGAGCACCGTCCGACCACCCGCACACCCCGTAGCGGGCGAACGATCAAGCCGGTCCCATCCTGATGGTCCAGAGCGCTCCTGCCGCAGGCAACAAAGCGGGGTGATCGCGACCAGCAGCGGACGGGTAAGGCCGCGGGAGCAGCGGTCCGGACCACGACGGGCATCGCGGTAGCCCGAAAGCTTGGAATAGATCGTCTAGAGGTCGACGCCGGTGAGGACCATGACGCGGGGCTCGGTGTAGTCGTCCATGGCGCTGCGCAGCCCCTCGCGGCCGACGCCGCTGCCCTTCAGGCCGCCGTAGGGCATCTGGTCGGCGCGGTACGAGGGCACGTCGCCGATGATCACGCCGCCCACCTCCAGCGAGCGGTGCGCCGTGAACGCGGTTTGCAGGTCGTGCGTGAAGATGCCGGCCTGGAGCCCGAACGCGGAGTCGTTGATGGCGGCGAACCCGGCCGCGTCGCTGGCGACCCGGGCCACCGCGAGCACCGGGCCGAAGACCTCCTCGGTGAGCACCTTGGCGTCCGCCGGCACGCTGGTCAGCACGGTGGGCGGGAAGGTCGCGCCCTGCCGCTGGCCGCCGGCCGCGAGGGTGGCGCCGCCGGCCACGGCCTCGTCGACCCAGCTCTCCACGCGGCGGGCGGCGTCCTCGTTGATCATCGGGCCGACGTCTACGGTCTCGTCGGACGGGTCGCCGGTATTCAGTCCTTCCACCGCGGCGACGAGCCGGGGCAGGAACGCGTCCTCCAGGTACTCGTGCACGAAGACCCGCTGCACGGCGATGCAGCTCTGCCCGGCCTGATAGTTGGCGAAGAGCGCGATCCGCTGGGCCGCCCGGTCCAGGTCTTCGATCGACGACCAGTCACCGCAGACGAGGGCCGCCGCGTTGCCGCCCAGCTCCAGCGTCACATGCTTGTGCGGCACGCGGTCGCGGATCGCGTAGCCGACCGGGCCCGAGCCGGTGAAGGACACGACCGGCAGCCGCGGGTCCTCGACGAGCGCGCCGGCGCGGTCGTTGGGCACCGGGAGCACGGAGAACATGCCCACCGGCAGGTCGGTCTCGGCCAGGATCGAGCCGAGCAGCAGCGCTGTCAGCGGGGTGGCCGGCGCCGGCTTGAGGATGACCGGCGCGCCGACCGCGATGGCCGGTGCCACCTTGTGCGCGACCAGGTTGAGCGGGAAGTTGAACGGGCTGATGCCGAGCACCGGCCCGCGCGGAAAGCGACGGATCATGGCGATCCGGCCGGCCGCCGCCGGGTCGGTGTCGAGCCGCTGGAGTTCGCCGGCGAAGCGGCGCGCCTCCTCGGCGGCCCAGCGAAATGTGGAGACGCCGCGCGCCACCTCGGCGCGGGCCCACTTGAGCGGTTTGCCGTTTTCGGCGGTGATCAGCTGGGCCACCTCGTCGGTGCGCTCGGCGAGCCGGCGGGAGACGTGGTCCAGCGCCGCGGCGCGGGCGGCAGCGGGCAGGGCGGAGGCCTCCGCGGCCACGCCGGCGGCGGCCGCCACCGCCCGCTCGACCTGCTCCGGAGTGGCATTCGCTGTACGCCCGACCGTGCGACCGTCATACGGGTGGTGAACGTCGAGGATGTCGTCGCTGGTGCTCTTCTGGCCGGCCACGTAGAAGGGCGTGATCTCCATGGTCAAACTCTAGTCCCTTAACGAAAACAGTCGCTGAGCACCTTGTCTGCCGCGAATTCAGTGGCGAAGATGGCAGGTGAGATGCGATTACCGCCGTTCACCGGGAGACCTCGATGACTGACAAGCAAGTACTGCGCAACTTCGTCAACGGGGGGTACGTCGATCCGGTCGACGGCCGGTACAGCGACCTTGTCGACCCGTGTACGGGCGAGGTCTTCGCCCAATCGCCGCTCTCCGCCGAGCGCGATGTCGACCTCGCGATGAGCGCCGCATCGACCGCGTTCGAGTCGTGGCGCGACGCCACGCCGGCCGAGCGGCAGAGGGCGCTGCTGAAGTTCGCCGACGCGGTCGAGTCGCGGGCGGCCGAGCTCGTCGACGCCGAGGTGCGCAACACCGGCAAGCCACGCCAGCTCACCACCGAGGAGGAGCTCCCGCCGGCCGTCGACGAGCTGCGCTTCTTCGCCGGTGCGGCGCGGATGCTGGAGGGGCGCTCGGCCGGGGAGTACATGGCGGGCCACACCTCCTACGTGCGGCGCGAGCCGATCGGTGTCGTCGCCCAGGTCACCCCGTGGAACTACCCGCTGATGATGGCGATCTGGAAGATCGCGCCGGCGCTCGCGGCCGGTAACGCGGTCGTGCTCAAGCCCTCCGACACCACGCCGGTATCCACGCTGATGCTCGCCGAGATCGCGTCGGAGTTCCTGCCGGCGGGCGTCTTCAACGTGGTCTGCGGTGACCGCGACACCGGCCGCTCGCTGGTCGCCCACCCGACCCCGCAGCTGGTGTCGATCACCGGCTCCACCCGGGCCGGCAAGGAGGTCGCCGCGGCGGCCGCCCCCGACCTCAAGCGCACCCACCTGGAGCTGGGTGGCAAGGCCCCGGTCGTGATCTTCGATGACGCCGACCTGGCCGCCGCGGCCGAGGCGATCGCGGTCGGCGGCTACTTCAACGCCGGCCAGGACTGCACCGCCGCCACGCGGGTGCTCGCCGGGCCGGGCGTCTACGACGACTTCGTCGCCGCGCTGGTCGAGCAGGCGCGCGAGACAAAGACCGGCGGCCCGGACGAGGAGGACGTGCTCTACGGCCCGCTCAACAACGCCAACCAGCTGGCCCGCGTGACCGGCTTCGTGGACCGCCTCCCCGATCACGCCTCGCTGGGCATCGGCGGCTCGCGGGTCGGCGACCGCGGCTACTTCTACTCACCCACGGTGGTGTCGGGCGTGCGGCAGCAGGACGAGATCATCCAGGACGAGGTCTTCGGCCCGGTGATCACGGTGCAGCGCTTCACCGACGAGGAGGAGGCGGTGCGCTGGGCCAACGGCGTCGAGTACGGCCTCTCCGCCTCCGTGTGGACGAAGGACCACGGGCGCGCGATGCGGATGACCCGGCGGCTCGACTTCGGCTGCGTGTGGGTCAACACCCACATCCCGTTCGTCTCCGAGATGCCGCACGGCGGGTTCAAGCACTCCGGGCACGGCAAGGACCTTTCCGTGTACAGCCTGGAGGACTACACCCGGCTCAAGCACGTCATGCACAACTGGGGATAGGCGATGCCCACCTCAGAGGAGCTGCACAAGCGGCGCACGGCGGCAGTGGCGCGCGGTGTCGGCAGCGTGATCACGTCCTATGTGGACCATGCGGGCGGCGGCACGATGACCGATGTGGATGGTCGCGAGTGGATCGACTTCGCCTCCGGCATCGCGGTCACCTCCGTCGGCAACGCCGCACCCCGCGTCGTGGCCGCCGTCCGCGAGCAGGTCGCCCGCTTCACCCACACCTGCTTCATGGTCGCGCCGTACGAGTCCTATGTGGCCGTCGCCGAGACCCTCAACTCCCTGACGCCGGGCAGCTTCGAGAAGCGCTCGGTCCTCTTCAGCTCCGGTGCCGAAGCGGTGGAGAACGCCGTGAAGATCGCCCGCCACGCGACCGGGCGGCCAGCCGTCGTGGTGTTCGACCACGCCTACCACGGCCGCACCAACCTCACCATGGCGATGACCGCCAAGAACATGCCGTACAAGCACCGCTTCGGCCCGTTCGCCGGTGAGATCTACCGCGTGCCGATGTCGTACCCGTTCCGGGACGGCGGCCTGACCGGTGCGGAGGCCGCCGCCCGCGCGCTGGACCAGGTCGACAAGCAGATCGGCGCGGCCAACGTGGCGGCGGTCATCGCCGAGCCGATCCAGGGCGAGGGCGGCTTCGTCGTACCGGCCGACGGCTTCCTGCCCGCGCTCTCCGCGTGGGCCCGCGACGCCGGCGCGGTCTTCGTCGCCGACGAGATCCAGACCGGCTTCTGCCGCACCGGCGCGTGGTTCGCGTGCGAGCGGGAAGGTGTCGAGCCCGACCTCGTCACGACCGCCAAGGGCATCGCCGGCGGGCTGCCACTGGGCGGAGTGACCGGACGCGCCGACATCATGGAGGCGGTGCACCCGGGCGGTCTCGGCGGGACCTATGGCGGCAACCCGCTCGCCTGCGCCGCCGCGCTGGCCGCGATCGAGACCATGCGCGAGCTCGACCTGTGCGCCGCGGCCCGCCGGATCGAGTCGGTGACGGTGCCCCGCCTGCGGGCACTGGCCGCACGCGACCCCCGGATCGGCGACGTACGCGGCCGCGGCGCCATGCTCGCCGTGGAGATCGTCAAGCCCGGCACGACCACCCCGGACGCGGCCACCACCGGCGCGGTCTCCGCGGCCTGCCACCGGTCTGGCCTGCTGACGCTGACCTGCGGCACGTACGGCAACGTGCT
>Ga0272482_10000135_pt1 | contig 23573 bp, 16 predicted proteins | sample RVTome_8_FD_192427 | JGI IMG/M metagenome (GOLD analysis project Ga0272482, IMG submission 192427) | Soil microbial communities from uranium-contaminated site in the Upper Colorado River Basin, Wyoming, United States - RVT160D0 (version 2) ...
GCGCGCCTCCACTGCGGACTCACTGACAAGCGACTGACTCTGTGTCTAAGCCAGGGCCCACCGCAGGCCGCGGTCCGCGCCGGACCCACTGCCACCGACGCCGATGATCGTGCCCTTGATGTTGATCCCCCGTGCGCTCGCGGGCCCCGCGTCGAGATCCGTGATGGCGCCGTAGGCACTCCAGTGCAACGCCCGGTCCCCGTCCATGGTCTGCGTGAACCCGACGGCCACGCCCTTGTCGTTGATGTCCTGCGCGTAGGACGAGTACGCACCGTCCGGCGTCCCGAGATCGACGACCGACCCGTCGGGGTTCCACCGCACCGCGTGCACGAGCCCGTCCGGCCCGGTCGAGTTCCCGACGATCGCGCGGTGACGGTTGATGCCCCTTGCCTGGCTCGCCACATGGCCGGGCAGCACGTCCAGCTCCTTCACGGTGCCGTCCGGGTGCCACAACACGGCCCGGTCCTGGAACGACGGGCTGTACAGCTCGCCGACGGCATACCCGTCGGCGTTGATGTCCTCGACGTAGCTGCCGTCGGCCTCCGGGAGCAGGTCCAGCTCGAGAACCGTCCCGTCCTCGCGCCACGACACCCCTCGGTGCGCACCGGTGAACCGGTCCCACGCGTGCCCGATGACCATCCCGGAGTTGTTGACCCCGATCGCCTCGATGTTGCTGTACCCGTCGAGCCCCGGCAGCTCGGTCATCGTCCCGTCCGTGCGCCACACCACGGCCCGGTCATCCGCCCGCCCGACGATCACCCCGGAGTCGTTGATCCCGGCCGCGTAGCTGCTTTCGGCCCCCGGTAACGTCCCCAGGTTGGTAGCCGACCCGTCGGTGTCCCACCGAACCGCGAACTGCGCCCCGTTGTTGTTCCCCGACCCACCAACGGCGATCCCACCGGCGTTGATGTCCGACGGCCACGCGTACGCCATGTCCCGTAAGAGAGCCAGCTCTGTCACGGTCCGCGCCGCGGCCGCCGGCCCAGCCGTGCTGACGAGCAGCACGGCCCCCAGTAACGCCGCCCCACCAACCCGCACAAGTCTTCGTCCAGTCATGTTCTTCCCTCCAGTAGCTCGAACGAGCGCGAGGAGTATGGCAACAGGGCACCCGATCGTGGAGACCTTTTGCGGATCAGCGGTCATACCGACACGCGGTGTGATCAAGCGGTGGTGGCGACAGCGGAACGCCCGTCGATCGAGTGCTGTTGTGAGGCCAAGAAGGAACGGAGAGCAGCGGCCCATCCCGATGGCCCAAGTGGAGCAGGATTCGCAGGACTATTTGCGCGCGGAGTGGGTACTCCCTGCGAAACGCTTGGTAAAGCAAAAGGTGCCGGCAGGAGAGACCGTGAGAATCTCCCCTGCCGGCACCTGGCTGCGCCCCCGACAGGACTCGAACCTGTGACCCAGAGCTTAGAAGGCTCCTGCTCTGTCCGCTGAGCTACGAGGGCATGAGACAACCAGCCGCGCGAGGCAGATGGCTGTCCCAGTGGGTCTGATCGTTCCTGAGAGCTCTGGCGTTTCTAGTTCTCGCCAACTCGTCGTCAGGTCACACCGCGGTGGCGGTCGAGCCGCGCACCTGAAGATCAACCCCGATGGTGACCGGTCTCCCGGGTCTTACGCCGTCCAGGACCTGTAATGCCAGCTCACCGGCTTGTCTGCCCTTGGCGACGAGGTCCTGGCGCACGGTCGTCAGCGGCGGATCGCTCCACGAGGCGGCCGGTGTGTCATCGAATCCCACGATGGACACCTCCGCCGGCACGGCGAGCCCGAGCTCGTTCGCGGCCCGGATCGCGCCAAGTGCCAGTTCGTCGGACATGCACAGGACGGCCGTCGGGCGCGGTTCTAGGCCGAACAGCCACCTCGCACCCTCCCTGCCCAGTTCCCGTGCACTGCCCTGCGCCTCCCAGATCGGCACCTCATCAGCGACGATACCGTGTTCGGCCAGGCCGTTCAGGTAGCCCGCGATCCTGTCGAGGGTCACCCGGAAGTGCGCCTCGGGAATCCTTTGTGGACTGATCGGGCCGTGGCCGCCGTCGGCGGACAGACCGAGCGCGATGATGCCGACCCGCCGGTGGCCGAGTGCGGCGACGTGCGCGGCGGCCGCGTGGGCGCCGCCCTGGTCGTCGACCCGCACCCACGCGCAGCCGGGCACCTCGGGTTGGTCGACGACCACCAGTGGCAGATCGCGTTCGCGGACCGCGACGAGTGCTGGCGCGTTGTCCGGAAGTGAGTAGGCGACAACCACGTCCGTGTGGGCGCGGATCACGCTGCGTGCCCTCGGACCGTCGCCGTTGACGCCGGGTAGGAGCAGCAGTGACCGCTCGCCGGAGTCGACGGTCGCGGCGAGTGCGTCGAGCATGATCGAGAGCGCCGGGTCGGAGAACGCCGAGGACAGCCCGTCGCACAGCATGAACGCGACGGACCCCGTCCGCTGTGTCGCGAGGCTGCGCGCGACCGGGTCCGGACCCGCGTACCCGAGCTGCTTGGCGGTGGCGATGATCCGCTCCCGCAGCGCGGTCGACAGCTGGTCCGGCCGGTTGTAGGCGTTGGACACCGTCGCCCTCGAGACGCCGACCTGCTGGGCGATGGTGTCCAGCGTGGGGCGGCGGCCCCGGTCCTGGCTCACCCGTCAAGCCTAGAACCGTTCCCGAACATAAAGTCGTGGCGATCGCTGAAGCGCTTCAGTAGGATCGAGCCGAGGGGTACAGGGAGGAGAAACGGGTGCGCTCGGGGCGGCTTACTGTCTTCGTCTTCTTCGCGCTCAACGGCTTCGTCGTCGGCACCTGGGCGCCGCGGATGCCGACCGTCGCGGACCAGATCGGCGCGGACCCCGGCGTGCTCGGCCTGGCTCTGCTCGGCGCCAGCCTCGGCATGATCGCCGCCGCCTCGCTGACCGGCCGCTGGTGCGCGCGGTTCGGCGCGCGCGTGATGATGGGCGTCGCCGCCGTCTCGACCACGGTCGTGCTCCCGATCCTCGCGACCGTCGGCACACCGCTGCAGCTCGGGCTCGTCCTGATCGCGCTCGGCGCGACCGTCGGCATGCTCGACGTCGCCATGAACGTGGCCGCCGTGACCGTCATCCGCCGCACGGAACGGCCGCTCATGCCGGTCTTCCACGCCGGCTTCAGCTTCGGCGCGCTCGCCGGCTCGGTCGGCGCCGCGTTCGCCGCCGGGCACGAGGTCAGCCTCGTCCCGCACTTCCTCACCGTCGCCGTCCTCACGCTGGTGGTCACCGGCGCGCTGGTCAGGCACGTGCCGAGGGAGGCGCCCGTCGCTGACACCGGCGCGGAGCCCGCCCCGGACCGCAGGATGATGCGCAGGCCGGTGCTGTGGCTGCTCGGCCTGATCGCGTTGTTCTCGGCGATCGTCGAGGGCGCCAACGGCGACTGGTCCGCGTTGTTCTCCGTGCGGGAGCGCGGCATGACCGAGGCGGCCGGCGCCATCACGTTCTCGGTCTTCTGTATTGCCATGGGTGTCGTCCGGCTGGTCGGCGAGCAGATGGAGCGCCGCTTCGGCGCGGTGAAGCTGCTGGTCGGCGGCTCGCTGCTGGCCGGGTTCGGCATGCTGCTGACCGCCATCGTGCCGGTCGTCTGGCTCGCCTTCCTCGGCTTCGGGCTCGCCGGCGCCGGGCTCGCGTTCGCCTTCCCGGTCGCGCTCGACCTCGCCGGCGCGACCGGCAGGCGCGGCGACGGCACCGGCGGCGAGCGGGAGATCGGCTTCGTCACGACCATCGCCTACTCGGGCTTCCTCATCGGCCCGCCGATGATCGGCGGGGTGGCCCACCTCACGAACCTCGAGTTCGCCATCGGCTTCGCCGGGGTGATCGCCATGCTCATCGCGCCTGCCGCGCTGGCCGCCTCGGCGGCACGCAGGCGGGAGGACGAGCAGGAAGAAGCGGAAAAGCAGGCGGTCGCGCCGGTCAACCTGTAGGGGTCGTTGACTACGCTCAAGTCGTGTCCGTCGACAGCCCGCCCCAGCCCGTGACCACGGCGCGGGGTTCGAGTGTCCTGCCGCTCGTCTTCATCTCGGTGCCGTTCGCGGCGCTGGTCGCCGTCGTGCTGCTGAGCTTCACCGCGAACGACGCCGACCTGGACGTGAAGATCGGGGCGGTCATCCGCGTCGCGGCCGACGGCGGCGCCGTGCTGACCGTCGGCGCGCTGCTGTTCGCCGCGTTCCTGGTGGCGCCGCAGAAGTCCGGGCAGGTCACCGCGGGCGGCTTCGCCGCGCTGCGCACCGCCGCGTGGTCCGCGCTGCTGTGGTTCTTCGCCGCGCTGGCGTCGGTGCCGTTCATGGTCGGCGACGCGGTCGGCCGGTCGGCGTGGTCGATGGTCCTCAATCCCAGCCTGATGTTCGACCTGGTCAGCCTGCTCGAACAGGCCAAGGCGTGGCTGCTCACGGCCGTCATCGCGCTGGTCGTCTCGGTTGCCTCGTTCATCGTGATGTCGTGGGGCTGGACGACCGTCCTGTTCGGGCTCGCGGTGTTCGCGGTCCTCCCGGTGCCGATGACCGGCCACTCCTCCTCCGGCGGGCAGCACGACCTCGCGTCGAACAGCCTGCTCTTCCACCTGGTCGGAGCGTCGCTGTGGGTCGGCGGGCTGGTCGCGTTGATGATCTTCGCGCGCCGCGTCCCCCGTGGTGAGGCGTTGCGCGTGGCTGCCACCCGGTTCTCCGCGATCGCGCTGGTCTGCTGGCTGACGATGGCGGCCTCCGGCGTGATCAACGCCTGGGTCCGGGTGCCGGTGGCCGAGCTGTTCAGCACTCCCTACGGGCTGCTCGTGGTCGCGAAGATCGTCGCGCTCGGCATCCTCGGTCTCTTCGGCTTCGTGCACCGGCAGCGCAGCGTGCGCGCCATCCAGGCCGGTGGCAGCGGCAACCTGCTGGTCCGGCTGGCCGCGGTCGAGGTGCTGGTCATGTTCCTCACGATCGGTGTCGCGGTGGCGCTCGCCAGGACACCGCCGCCGCCGCTGTCATACCTGCCCGGCCAGGTTGAGCTGGAGCTCGGCTACCCGATCGACGAGGCGCCCTCGCTGGTCAACCTGCTGACCGAGTGGCGGTTCGACCTCATCTTCGGGACCCTGGCGATCGTCATGGCCGTCCTGTACCTGCTCGGCGTGCGCAAACTGATGGCCAGGGGCGACGAGTGGCCGCTCGGCCGGATCATCGCCTGGCTCGCCGGCTGCGCGGTGATCCTGTTCGCGACCTCGTCCGGCATCGGCCGGTACGCGCCGGCCATGTTCAGCGTGCACATGGAAGTCCACATGATGCTGTCCATGCTGGCGCCGGTGCTGCTGGTGCTGGGTGGGCCGGTCACCCTCGCGCTGCGGGCCCTGCCGGTGGCCGGCAAGGACGGCACCCCGGGCCCTCGTGAATGGCTGCTGGCCCTGGTCCGGTCACCACTGTCCCGGTTCCTGACCAACCCGGTCGTCGCGCTCGTGCTGTTCGTCGGGTCGTTCTACGTCCTGTACTTCTCCGGCCTGTTCGACTGGGCGTTGGACAAGCACTGGGCGCACCTGCTGATGAACGCCCACTTCCTGCTGGTCGGCTACCTCTTCTACTGGCCGGTGATCGGCATCGACCCGTCCCCGCGCCGCCTGCCGCACGTCGCGCGGCTCGGCATGGTGTTCGCGTCGCTGCCGTTCCACGCGTTCTTCGGCGTGATCCTGATGGGCATGTCCACGGTCATCGGCGAGGAGTTCTACCAGCGCCTCGCCCTGCCGTGGTCCGCGGACCTGCTGTCCGAGCAGCGGCTCGGCGGCGGCATCGCGTGGGCGGCGGGGGAGCTGCCGCTGCTGATCGTGCTGGTCGCGTTGCTGGTCCAGTGGGCGAGGGCCGACGACCGGGAGGCGCGGCGCAGCGACCGCAAGGCCGACGCCGAAGGCGACACCGACCTCGCGGCCTACAACGCGATGCTGAAGAAGATGTCCGACAAGGCCTAGACGGGCAGCGGCCGGCGGAAGCCACGCACCGCGAGCACGGCGCCGACGACCAGGAGTCCGACGCTCGCCGCGAGTGCGGACCAGACCCCGCTGCCGACCGGCAGGCCAAGGGCGAGGTTGCGGGACGCGTCGACCGCGTAGGTCAGCGGGTTGATCGTCGCGACCACCCGCAACCACGTGGGCAGCCCGTCGATCGGCACGAACGCGCTGGACGCGAACATCAGCGGGAACATCGCCAGGAAGCCGACGGTCTGCATCGACTCCGCGTTGCGCACCCAGGCGCCGACAGCCAGGAAGATCCACGACAGCGCCCAGCTCACGGCCAGTGCCAGCAGGAACGCCGGCACCACGCCCAGCAGGCCGCCCTGCGGGGAGAAGTCGAACAGGACCACGGCCGCGGCGAGCAGGATCAGCAGCTGTAGTGCCGTGCGGATCAGGTCGGACAGGCTGCGGGCGACCAGCACCGAACTGTGGTTGATCGGCAACGACCGCAACCGCGCGAGCACGCCGTTCTTCATGTCCGACACCAGTCCGATGCCGGACTGCAGCGCGGCGCCGACGCCCGTCGTGACGAGGATGGCCGGCATGAGGTAGTTGATGTAGCTGACGCCGGCCGGGAAGTTCTCCGTCCCGGCCATGCTGCCGAAGACCTGGCTGAACAGCAGCAACATGATCAGCGGCTGCAGCAGGCTGAAGATCATCAGCTTCGGGTCGCCGACGAGTGCGCGCAGGGATCTGCCGGTGAGGATGCCGATCTGCGCGGTGGTGCCGGTGCCCCGCCAGCGGGGGAGGGCGATGGTGGACATGGGTGGGCTCCTCAGGCTGCGTTGTTCTTGGCGAGTGTGAGGTAGACGTCGTCGAGGCTCGGCTCGGTCAGTGCCAGCTCGGCCACCTCGACGTGCACCTCGTCGAGTGCGCGGACCACGACGGCGAGGTCCGAGGAGGTCTCGACGGGCGTGCGCAGCTCGGCGTGCGCCTCGTCGAGCACGGGGGCGAGGCCGTGCCTGGTCAGTGCCGATACAGCTGTATGGGCATCCTGCGGCGCGGCCAGCGTCACGTGCACGGCACGCTTGCCGACCTGCGCCTTCAGCTCGGACGCCGTGCCGGCGGCGACGACCTTGCCGGCCGAGAGGACCGTGATCGCGTCGGCGAGCCGGTCGGCCTCCTCCAGGTACTGGGTGGTGAGCAATACAGTCGTACCGCCACCCACCAGCTCCTCGACGATCTCCCACATGCCGATCCGGCTCGCCGGGTCCAAGCCGGTGGTCGGCTCGTCGAGGAAGATCACGTCCGGCCTGCCGACCAGGCTCGCGGCCAGGTCGAGCCGCCTGCGCATGCCACCCGAGTAGGTCTTGGCAGGGCGCTTCGCGGCGTCGGCCAGGTCGAACAGGTTCAGCAGCTCGTCGGTGCGGGCCCGCGCCTCCCGGCGGCTCGCGCCGAGCAGGCGGGCGATCAGCACCAGGTTGTCGGTGCCGGAGAGCTGCTCGTCCACGGATGCGAACTGGCCGGTCAGTCCGATCCGGCCGCGGACCTCGTTGCCGGCGGTGACCACGTCGAACCCGGCGACCGACGCGGTGCCGCCGCTGGGCGGCAGCATGGTCGTGAGGATGTTGACGAGCGTGGTCTTGCCGGCGCCGTTGTGGCCGAGCAGGCCGAGCACGGAGCCGCGCGGCACCTGGATGCTCACGCCGTCCAGCGCGGTGACCGTCCCGAAGGTCTTCGTGACCCCGTTGGCCTCGATCATGATGTCGTTCACTGGTTCCCCTCTCTGCGGATGACCCCGTGCAGGAACAGGTCGACGATCTCGGCCGGGTCGTCGAGCGACTGGCCGAAGCTGTTGCCCTGCATGCGGTTGGTGACGACGAGGCCGAGCAGCATCCGGACTGCCCGTTCCGCGTCGACCCGAAGGTTGTCGGTGGCCTGGTCGAAGAGGCCGCTCATGGCGTGCGAGACGCGGAGCAGCTCCGGCGGCGGGCCGGGTTCCACGGGTTTGTCACTGTCGCCGTGCATCTGGCGCTGCATGGCCTCGTGCGAGATGCCGCTGCTGCGCAGCGCCTGGCTTACGGCCCAGATGCGGTCGAGGTAGCCGCTGATGGCGCGGACGCCCTCGGTCAGCCGGTCGGGCAGTGGCGCCGTGCGCCCGATGCCCTCGATGACCGCGACCTCCTCGTCGGAGTTCATGCCGGCGCGCATGCACGCGACCAGCAGGTCCTGCTTGTCCTTGAACGCGCGGAAGACGGTGCCCTCCGCGATCCCGGCCGCCGAGGCGATCTGGCTCGTCGACACGGCGGCGCCGTGCTCGATCAGCAGCGGCAACGTGCTGCGCACGATCGCGGCCCTGCGTTCGTCCTGGCTCATCGCCGGCGCCCGGCGGCGCCTCTCGTCCTCGACCATGTGACCACTGTATGAGTGAGTGCTCACTCACGTCAATGAGTGAGCACTCACTCATTGACGTGTCGCCTACCACACCCCACCGACACTCCGACCCTTCCCGGGCCCGGTTGTCCACAGCTCCGCCGGTTGTCCACAGAACCGGGTCACCCCACCCCGCTCCCGCCGGAACTCCGGCACGGTTGACCCATCACCGGCGCACCCGCGCCACCGCGAGAGGAGCAGAAGATGTTGAACGCCACCAGTGTCACGATGGTCGGCCGCCTGGTCAGCGACGTCGAGACCAGGGTCGTCCCGACCGGTGACAAGGTCGCCAACTTCCGCATGGCCTGCCAGGAACGCCGCTATGACAAGGAACTGGACCTGTGGCAGGACGGCGACCGCATGTACGTGGACGTCGCCTGTTGGCGCAGGCTCGCCGACGGGGTCGGCGCCTCCCTGTCGAAGGGGAACCAGGTGGTGGTCATCGGCCGGCTGAAGATCGACGAGTACGTCACCAAGGAGGGCGCCCACAGGCAGCGCCCGCAGATCGACGCGCGGGCGGTCGGGCCGGACCTCGCTCTACACACGGTGCACGTCAGCCCGCCGAACTGGGAAACATCACCCGATCAGTTGGAGCTGGTGTCGTCACCACCGGAACAACCACCACAACGAGCAGAGGAACCCCAGGCAGCATGACCGAACTCGCCGACCGAAAGGAGTTGATCGCGCAACCACAACTGGCCTGACTCCCCCAGCAGGAGGAGGCCACTCGACTTGACAGCCGCGGCCGGGCGCGAACTGCCACACCGCGCTCATGTCCGAGTCCGGGCTTCTCTACGATCGCGGCCATGGCCGAGTTCATCTACACCATGAAGAAGGTGCGCAAGGCGCACGGGGACAAGGTCATCCTTGATGACGTCTACATCCAGTTCTATCCCGGAGCGAAGATCGGGGTGGTGGGCCCCAACGGCGCCGGCAAGTCCAGCGTGCTCAAGATCATGGCGGGGCTGGACCAGCCGAACAACGGCGAGGCGTTCCTGTCTCCCGGGTACTCCGTCGGCATCCTCCAGCAGGAGCCGCCGCTGAACGAGGACAAGACGGTCCTCGGCAACGTCCAGGAGGGCGTTGGCGAGATCCACCAGAAGCTGGTCCGCTACAACGAGATCGCCGAGCTGATGGCGACCGAGTACTCGGACGAGCTGATGGAGGAGATGAGCAAGCTCCAGGAGGACATCGACCACGCGGACGCGTGGGACCTGGACTCCCAGCTCGAGCAGGCCATGGACGCGCTGCGGTGCCCGCCGCCGGACGCGGACGTCAAGGTGCTCTCCGGTGGTGAGCGCCGCCGGGTGGCCCTGTGCAAGCTGCTGCTGCAGAAGCCGGACCTTCTGCTGCTGGACGAGCCGACCAACCACCTGGACGCGGAGAGCGTGCTGTGGCTGGAACAGCACCTTCAGCAGTACCAGGGCGCCGTTCTCGCCGTCACACACGACCGGTACTTCCTGGACAACCTGTCGCAGTGGATCCTCGAGCTCGACCGGGGGCGCGCGCACCCGTACGAGGGCAACTACTCCACCTACCTGGAGAAGAAGGCCGAGCGGCTCGCGGTCCAGGGCAAGAAGGACCAGAAGCTGCAGAAGCGGCTGAAGGACGAGCTGGCGTGGGTGCGGTCGAACGCGAAGGCGCGGCAGACCAAGTCCAGGGCCCGACTCGACCGCTATGAGGAGATGGCCACGGAGGCGGAGCGCACCCGCAAGCTCGACTTCGAGGAGATCCAGATCCCGCCGGGGCCCCGGCTGGGCAGCATCGTCGTCGAGGTGAACCACCTGAAGAAGGGGTTCGGCGACCGGGTGCTGATCGACGACCTGTCGTTCGACCTGCCACGCAACGGCATCATCGGCGTGATCGGCCCGAACGGCGTCGGCAAGTCGACGCTGTTCAAGACGATCGTCGGCATGGAGAAGGCCGACGCGGGCGAGGTCAAGGTCGGCGAGACGGTGAAGCTGTCGTACGTGGACCAGGAGCGAGGCGGGCTCGACCCGAAGAAGAACGTGTGGGAGGTGGTGTCGGAAGGGCTGGACTACATCCACGTCGGCCAGGTCGAGATGCCGTCTCGCGCGTACGTCAGCGCGTTCGGCTTCAAGGGCGCCGACCAGCAGAAGCCGGCTGGCGTGCTGTCCGGCGGTGAGCGCAACCGGCTCAACCTGGCACTGACGCTCAAGCAGGGCGGCAACCTGATCCTGCTGGACGAGCCGACGAACGACCTGGACGTGGAAACCCTTGGCTCGCTGGAGAACGCGCTGGAGCAGTTCCCCGGCTGTGCGGTGGTCATCTCCCACGACAGGTGGTTCCTCGACCGCGTCGCGACGCATATCCTCGCGTGGGAGGGCAACGACGAGAACCCGGCCAAGTGGTTCTGGTTCGAGGGCAACTTCGAGGGCTACGAGAAGAACAAGGTCGAGCGCCTCGGCGAGGAAGCCGCACGCCCCCACCGGGTCACCTATCGCAAGCTGACCCGCGACTAGGTTGGGGGTTCGGTGGCGGCGGCCTGGAACGAACTACCGGTGACCGGTGGGCTGAACGAGTGCGCGGCACTCGTTCGCTCAGCGGAGGCGCTTCGCGTGAGCGCACCGGAGCTCGCCGTCCAGCTCGCCCGCCGCGCGTTGCTCCTCGGCGCCACCGACAGCTCGGCCAACTCGGCGAACGCCGGCGAAGCCCGCATGTTGGGCATGCGGGCGCAGGCGGTGCTCGCCGGCGGGCTCGTGCGGGTGAGCCAGCACCACAACGCCGTCGAACCCGGGTTCGCGGCGCTGGCGCTGGCCGAGTCGGGTGGCGCGCCGAACGTGGCCGCGGAGGTCCGGCTGGACCTCGCGGCCTGCGCGCAGGAGCTGGGTGAGCCGCTGCTCGGCGGCGCCCTGCTCCGGCCGGTGCTTGAGGACGGGCAGGCCCCGCCGTCGGTGCGGGCCGCCGCGCTGGGCCGGCTCGTCGGGTGCGTCGCGCACGTGGCGCGCCGCGACGACGTCGAGGACGCACTGGCGGAGGCCGACCGGCTGCTCGCCGCCGACGACGGGTTGAGCCCGGATGCCCGGCGGATGGAGCGGGCCCGGCTCGCCGTGCGGTCGGCCGCCTACCACCGCTGGTACGGCGACACCGAGGACGCGGCGACCGCGGCGCGCGACGGTCTGGCGCTGCTGAACAGGTTGCGCCGCGAACTGCGCTCGGAGAGCGACCGGTTGCGGGCACGGCTGGTGTTCGAGCTGGTGTGCGCACTGCTGGACGACGGCGAGCTGAGGGAGGCGGAGAAGGCCGCGACCCCGATGGTCGACGAGCCGGTGCGTGCCACGTCGGCGGAGTCGGTCGGGCAGCTGATGCTCGCGGTCGCGACGCGCGTGCATCTGCCGTCCGGTCAGGTCGAGCGCGGGCGCAGCCTGCTGGACCAGGCCGCGTGGATGGCGGAACGACACGGCCTCGACTCGGTGCTGGCGGACGCGCTGACGGAGGTGTCGCGCCTCGACGAGCTGGCCGGCCGCACGGCCGACGCGCTCGACGCCCTGCGTGGCGCCCGCGCGGCGGAGCAACGCAGGCTGCGCTCGACCGCCCGCGCGGCAAGGTACGTGCTCACGGAAGTGGGCGCGGGGATGGGCGCGAAGGACGTCACGAAGCAGGCGGTGGCCGCACTGTTGCGCCAGCTCTCGCACCCAGCAGGCGTGCCGGTGGCGATGGCCCCACAACCGCCGGCGGACACACCTGCGGCGACCCAGGCGGAGACGCCGACGCGGACGTCGAGGTCACCGCTGCCACCACCGAGGACATCGCCGGAACCACACACACTGCCGCCCGCCGGTGAGCTGACGGGCACGGTCGTCGACACGGACAGGGGCACCGGCCTGCTGAACCAGGAAGGTCTGGTCCGCAGGCTGCGCTCGGTCCGCAGGGGTGAGCGCCCGGTGGCGCTCACGCTCGTCCGCTTCGAACCGAACAACGAAGGTGACGAAAAGGACCGCGGCCCGGACACCGGCCTGATGGCCGGCCTGGCCGACAAGGTGCGTGACATAGCACCCGACAACGCGGAACTGGCCCGCCCCGACGGTGGCGAACTGGCCGTGCTGCTGCCGGACACCACCCGCGACCAGGCGGAGGAGTTCGCAGCCACGATCCGCGAAACCGCACTGGAGTCAGCGAGACTGGCCAACTCCAGCGGCAAGGACATGAGCATCCGCACGGGCCTGGCCCAGGACGAGGACCCCCAAGGCACGGCAGAAGGAATGCTGACCGCGGCTCGCGACGCCCTGACCTCGGCAGCTCACCCCCTGGCGCCCCAGTCGACGGCTCCCCAGGCCCCGGCAGCTCCGCAGGCGCCGACGGTTTCGCCGACCCCGGAAGTCCCGGAAGCCCCGGCGCCGGAGTCACCAGAAACATCCCTGGCGGAAACAGCGGCAGCACTGAAGTCCGCACTGTCAGAGGAAACCCCGACAACGCCGCGCCCAGCCCCGAGGTCGGCACTCTCGGAGGAGAACCCGACAAGACCGATCAGCGCGGCAGGAACAGCGGACCTCGCGGTAGGCCGCTCGATCCTGAGCTCACTGAGCATCCCCAGCGGCAGCGGCGGCCGCCGCCGGGCCGAGGGCGAGCCGGCCCCAGGCTCCAAAACGAGGTGGCCGGCCGAGCAGACAGAGGCCCCACGCTGGACAAGGGCGGAACGCCGAGCGCAGGAGTCGGCGAGCTGGCCGACCGACCCCACCCCGACGCCGCCGTCAGGCTGGCCCGCGGAACCGGACATCTCCCAACCGCTACGCCCCACGGCAGCCACCCCGACTCCCGGCGACCTCCCGACCTTCGGCACGGACCAGACACCGCCACTGCCACAACGCGCCGGCAAACGCCGTGCCCCAGAACCAGAGCTCCAGACCCCAGAAGACGCCAAGCCCACTGCGGCAGCCCCATCAAGCACGGGCTACTCCCTAGAACAAACTCTGGGTGACTTCAACGCAGCAAGGACAACAAGCGAGGACCCGGCAACACCCCCCACCACCGAGGCCGCGGCAACATCCGACACCGCCGGCCAGCATGCAAGCCATGACTTCGCCCCCACAGGAACCACCCCGCCGGCGACCACGGACCCGACGTCAGCAACGAACACCCCAGCAACGAACGAAGGCGACTGGCCCTACCCGCCCGCCGCGAGCAGCAACGCAGCCGAGGGCACGGCGCCATCGGGCCCGGCCAGCGGCTGGTCAACCGGCGACAGCACAACCCACTCAATCTCGGCCGCCAGCAACGCCCCGACGGCCACCGGCGGTTGGCCCTACTCGGCATCTGCCACGGACAGCGGTACGGCAGAGGGCGCATCCCCCTCGGCGTCGACGGGGACAGGCAGCGGTTGGGCAACCGGAGCCCACTCGTCCTTCACCGCCAGCGGCGACGAGTCAGCCAGCGGCAGCTCGCCATCTGAGCCCTCCGCGACGACCAGCGACCCGGCGTCGGCTGACCACTCGGCCGATCCCGCGCCGGCCGACGGTGGGACCTGGACTTACTCGGCATCAACCCCGAACAGGCGTACCTTCCTGATGCCACCGGCCAGCAGTGCCGTGGACAGCTCCAACCAGGAAAACAACACGGCAGGTGTCTCCAGTTACGAGGACACCCGCACCGAGCTGGCCCGGATGATGTCCGCGCTCAACTCCGGGCAGGTGCCGCCAGCGAAGCAGACCATGCCGCAGCCGCCCGAGCCCGACGAGATGCCTGAGCCGCCCAAGCGTCCCGACATCCCCGAGCCGCCAGAGCCCGAGCCCATTCCGCCGGTCCCCACAGAGCCGGGACCCGCCACCCCCGACGTGCCTGACGTGCCCCGCGGCTCCGGGCTCATGGCCGCCTTCGAGGCCTTGACCGCACCCGTGAACAGCGACGACGACAAAGCCCCCTTTCTGGCCGCCTTCGACTCCGCGCCGGAACTGCCCTCGCGCAAGCCGCGTAGCTCCTGGGCCGAGCTGCAGTCCGCAGGCGTCGTGGAGTCGCCCGCTGACGATCTCTTCGGGAAGCCCCTTCCCAAGCGGTCGCCCGGCAAGCCGTTCAAGTCCTCCCTCGGCGCCGCGTTCGAGGAGTTCCCGGCGACGGAACCCGAGCCGGAGCCAGAACCCGAGCCGGAGCCGGCGCCCGCGCCGGAACCGGTCGAGCAGGCCAAAGCCGACGAACCCACCTACGCGGAACCGCTCGGCCCGCCAACGCGCCCGACCGACCTGCCACGCCGCCGCGACCGGTCCGACTCGACCACCATCGCGGGCCTGCTGGCGGAGGCCCTCGCCGCCTACCAGTCGACGGCCGACGAGACCGCCGACGAGACGGCTGACGAGGACCGGATCCCGCCCCGGGAGCCGGATCGGTTCGACACCTTTCTCAAGAACGCGGACGACCAGCAGTCCGGCGTCCCCGGGCGCCATCGGTCGCCGGAATGATCTTGGACGTGGCGTCGGTCACCCCGACTGATCGCTTAATGTGTGTGCTGAATGTGGCACACCGTCGTGCCACCAATCGTGGAGTCGCCTGAAGATGACCTCGACCGGAACCCGGACCCGCACGGGCAGAACCGCTGGGATGGACCGGCCAGACACCGCAGACCAGAGTCCCGAGCAGTTTCGCGACGAGCTGATCGAGCAGGCCGCCGCGGCCGCGCCCGACATGGCGGACCTCATCCGCCTCTACTACCGGTACATCCCACCGGAAGAGGTCAATGACACCGATCCGGTGGACCTCGTCGGCATCGTCCGCACGCACCGTGAGCTTGCCGCCCAGCGGGTCCCTGGCCGCCCCGCCGTCCGCGTCTACAACCCGGACGCCGACACCGACGGCTGGCGCACCGCCGGCACCGTCGTGCAGCTCGTCACCGACGACATGCCCTACCTGGTGGAGTCGGTGACCGCCGAGCTGGTGCGCAGTGGCCTGCAGGTGCACCGCGTGGTTCACCCCATCGTGGTGGTGAGCCGGGACGCGGTGGGTGGCCTGCGGGACATCCTGACCGACGCGGACGCCGACGACCCGCCGGCGGAGGCACTGGCCGAGTCGTGGATGTCGATCGAGGTCGACCTCATCACCGACGCGGACCGCGGCCGCGAGATCGAGAACCGCCTGCACTCGGTGCTGAACGACGTCCGCGAGGTCGTCGAGGACACCGACAAGATGGCCGGCACCGCCCGCGCGCTCGCCGACCAGCTGGAGGCCAACCCGCCGGTCGACGAGGCCCAGTCACTGGAGGGCGCGGCACTGCTGCGCTGGCTCGCCGACGGCCACTTCACCTTCCTCGGCTACCGCGGCTACGACCTGGTCCGCGACGGCGACCAGCGCGCACTGAAGGCCGTGCTCGCGAGCGGCCTCGGCGTGCTCCGCCAGGACAGCCTCGCCTCCCGCAACCTCACGGCCGGCCCGGACGCGGACGTCGACGCCGCATCGCCGGAGCTGCTGATCCTCACCGAGGCATCGGCGCCGTCCTCGGTGCACCGCTCGACCTACCCGTACTACGTCGGCGTCAAGACCTTCGACGAGCAGGGCACGGCCACCGGCGAGCACCGCTTCCTCGGCGTCTTCACGATCAACGCGCTGCACGAGGACGTGCTGGACATCCCGGTCGTCGGCCGCCGCGTGCTGGAGGTCATCCACCGGGCCGGCTTCCCGCTGGAGTCCTACACCGGCCAGCGCATGCTCGAGGTCATCCAGAACTGGCCGCGCAGCGAGCTGTTCTCCACCAACACCGACTCGCTGTACCAGACGACCACCGGCGTCATCGCGCTCGCGGACCGCCGCAGGCTGCGGCTGTTCCTGCGCCGCGACCCGTACGGCCGGTTCTTCTCCTGCCTGGTGTTCCTCCCGCGCGACCGCTACACCACGACCTCGCGCCTCGCGATGACCGAGGTCCTCATCGACGAGCTGGCCGGCACGCACCTCGAGTTCGCCACCCGCATCGGCGAGACGCCGCTCGCCCAGGTCCACTTCACGGTGCACACCGACCCGGCGGTGTCGGCGGACGTCGACGTCACGCGCATCCAGGAGCGGCTGACCGAAGCCGTGCGCACCTGGGACGACCGCATGGTCGAGGCGGTGTTCGCCGAGCAGCGCGACAAGCTGGAGAGCGGCGCCCGCCGCATCCGCGACGGCGACATGGTCGCGATCGGCGCCGAGTCGGCCACCGAACAGGGCCAGCGGTTCGCGAGGGTGTTCCCCGAGGCGTACAAGGAGGACTTCACCGCCACCGAGGCCCTCACCGACCTGCGCAGGCTGGAGGCGCTGAAGTCCGAGGGCGACCTCGACGTCTCGTTCTACCGCGCCGCCGACGAGGTGCCCGGCGAGCGCCGGTTCAAGCTGTACCTGGCCGGCGAGGGCGTCACGCTGTCGCAGATGCTGCCCGTGCTGCAGCAGATGGGTGTGGAGGTCGTCGACGAGCGGCCCTACGAGCTGCACCGCGAGGACGGCACCCGCTGGTGGATCTACGACTTCGGCCTGCGGGTCGACAGGTCGGTCGTCGAGGAGAAGACCCCAGAGCAGCAGCTGCACCAGCGCACCCTGTTCCAGGAGGCGTTCCGCGCGATCTGGCGCGGCGACGCCGAGTCCGACCGGTTCAACTCGCTGGTCCTGCTCGCCGGGCTGAGCTGGCGCCAGGCCGCGGTGCTGCGGGCATACACCCGCTACCTGCGCCAGGCCGGCACCCCGTTCGACCAGGAGGACATCGAGGCGGCGGTCCTCAGCCACACCGACGTGGCGACCGCGCTGGTCCGGCTGTTCGAGACCCGCTTCGACCTGGCCAAGCCGGACGAGGTCCGGGACCGGGTGCTGGAGTCGCAGAGCACCGACCTCACCGCGATGATCGACGAGGTCACGAGTCTCGACGCGGACCGCATCCTGCGCAGCCTCCTCGCGCTGGTCAGGGCCACCTTGCGGACCAACTACAACGTGCGTGACGAGCACGGCGACCCGAGGCCGTACCTGGCGTTCAAGCTGGACCCGGCCGGTGTCGTCGACCTGCCCGACCCGCGTCCGAAGTTCGAGATCTTCGTGTACTCGCCGCGGGTCGAGGGCGTGCACCTGCGGTTCGGGCCGGTCGCGCGTGGCGGCCTGCGCTGGTCGGACCGCCGGTCCGACTTCCGCACCGAGATCCTCGGCCTGGTCAAGGCGCAGGCGGTGAAGAACGCGGTGATCGTGCCGGTCGGCGCGAAGGGCGGCTTCGTCGTCAAGCGCCCACCTGCCGGCGACGACCGCGAGGCCTTCATGGCCGAGGGCATCGCCTGCTACCGGATGTTCATCTCGGGCCTGCTCGACCTGACCGACAACCTGCACGCCGGTGCGGTCGTGCCGGCCAAGGACGTGGTCCGCTACGACGGCGACGACACCTACCTGGTGGTCGCCGCCGACAAGGGCACCGCCACCTTCTCCGACATCGCCAACGAGGTCGCCGGGAGCTACGGTTTCTGGCTCGGCGACGCGTTCGCCTCTGGCGGCTCGGTCGGCTACGACCACAAGGCCATGGGCATCACCGCCCGCGGCGCGTGGGAGAGCGTGAAGCGGCACTTCCGCGAGCTCGGCAAGGACACCCAGACCGAGGACTTCACGGTCGTCGGCATCGGGGACATGGCAGGCGACGTGTTCGGCAACGGGATGCTGCTCTCCGAGCACATCCGGCTCGTCGCCGCGTTCAACCACATGCACGTGTTCCTCGACCCGAACCCGGACGCCGCCACCTCCTACGCGGAGCGCCGCAGGCTGTTCGAACTGCCGAGGTCCAGCTGGGACGACTACGACCGGTCGCTGATCAGCGAGGGTGGCGGCGTGTGGCCGCGCAGCCTCAAGTCGATCCCGGTCAGCGAGCAGGTGCGGGTCGCGCTCGGCCTCGACGATGGCGTGACGAAGCTGTCGCCGCCGGAGCTGATGCGGGCGATCCTGCTGGCGCCGGTCGACCTGCTGTGGAACGGCGGCATCGGCACCTACGTGAAGGCGACCGGCGAGACGCACGCGGACGTCGGTGACAAGGCCAACGACGCGATCCGGGTCGACGGTGCCGAGCTGAAGGTGAAGGTCGTCGGCGAGGGCGGTAACCTCGGCCTGACCCAGCGTGGCCGGATCGAGTTCGCGCAGGCCGGCGGCAAGGTCAACACCGACGCGCTGGACAACTCGGCCGGCGTGGACTGCTCCGACCACGAGGTAAACATCAAGATCCTGCTCGACCAGCTGGTCACGCACGGCACGCTCGCGAAGGACCAGCGCAACGAGCTGCTCGTCGAGATGACCGACGAGGTCGCCGACCTCGTGCTGGCCGACAACTACTCGCAGAACGCGGTGCTCGGCGCGAGCCGCGCGCACGCGAAGTCGATGCTGACGGTGCTTGCGCGGCTGGTGGCGGACCTCGAGGAGCACTCCGGCCTTGACCGCAGGCTGGAGGCGCTGCCGAGCAAGCAGCAGTTCCGCGACATGGACAAGAAGGGCGAGGGCCTCACCTCACCGGAGCTGGCCACGCTGCTCGCGCACGTGAAGCTGCGGCTCAAGCACGAGGTGCTGGCCTCCGAGCTGCCCGACGCGGACGTGTTCTCGCGGCGGCTGCCGGAGTACTTCCCGACCCAGCTGCGGGAGCGGTTCGGCGAGGCCATCCACGGGCACCCGCTGAACCGGCAGATCACGACGACCCTCGTGGTCAACGAGGTGGTCGACGGCGGCGGCGTCTCCTACGCGTTCCGCCTCGCCGAGGAGATGAACGCGTCCGCGACCGACGCGGTGCGCGCGTTCACCGCGGCGACCAGGATCTTCGACCTGCAGGACCTGTGGCGCCAGATCCAGGTGCTCGACAACGTGGTGCCGACCAAGATCGCCGACGACATGGTCCTCGAGACCCGGCGCCTCCTTGACCGCGGTTCCCGCTGGCTGCTGTCGAACCGGCCGCAGCCACTCGCGGTCGGCGCCGAGATCAACCGGTTCCACAAGGTCGTCGCCGAGCTGGCCCCGCAGGTCGCCACGCTGCTGCGTGGCACGGAGCGGGAGTCGGTCGAGCGCGAGGCGGAGGAGCTGGTGTCCGTCGGCGTGCCGGTCGGGCTCGCGCGGCGGGTGGCGTCGCTGCTGGACTGCTACTCGCTGCTGGACGTCACCGAGGTGTCCGAGCTGGCCGACCGGGACGCACTGGACACCGAGCGCAGCCCGAGGGAGACCGCGGAGCTGTACTACGCGCTTTCCGACCACCTCAACATCGACTCGATGCTGACGTCGATCAGCGCGCTGGAGCGGGGCAACCGCTGGCACGCGCTGGCGCGGCTCGCGCTGCGCGACGACCTGTACTCGTCGCTGCGGGCGATCACCCTCGACGTGCTGCGGCAGAGCGACCCCGGGACCACCGCCGACGACAAGATCGCGAACTGGGAGCAGATGAACGCCCGGCGCCTCGGCCGGTCAAGGGAGTCCCTCGAGGAGATCCGGCGGGTCGGCAAGCTCGACCTCGCGACGCTGTCGGTCGCCACCCGACAGGTGCGCAGTATGGTTCGGTAGTGGGTGTTTTCGTCGCCGAGGTGCTGCCGCGCTGGTCCGACATGGACGCGTACGGTCATGTCAACCACGCCAACACAGTGACACTGCTGGAGGAGGCTCGGGTCGCGCTGCTGTTCAACGAGGCGGCGCGGCAGGGCGCCGACGGGATGGCACGCGGCATGGTGGTGGCGCGGCTGGTCGTGGACTATCACGCCCCACTGGTGGCCAACGGGAAGACGGTGCGGGTGGCGATGTCGGTACGAGAGATGCGGCACGCGTCGTTCACGCTCGACTACGAGGTCCACAGTGGACCATTGGACACCGACCCGGTCGCCGCGACCGCGGAGACACTGTTGGTGCCATACGACACCGGCAGCGGGCGGCCGAGACGGCTGACCGAGCACGAACGGGACTTCCTCGCCGCGTACCGCAGCGATGTCCGCACCGCGACGCGGGGGAGCAACGATGGCTGAGCTGACCTTCAACGACCCGTCCGAGCGCGACGACCTCGGCGCGTTCGTCGCCCGCGCGGTCCGCCTCGACGGGCAGACCGTGGTGCGGCTGCGCAACCGGGACGGCGGCCGCGTCGACGCGTGGGTCGCGACCCCGTTCGACGTGCTGGCCACCAGGACCGCCATGGGCGAGGTCGACCCCAACGACGTGACCGTGAACGGCAACGACCTCCTCGCCGCGCTCGCGGTGTCGCGGGCCGACCGGATCGACCCCGGCCGTGCGATGGACATGCAGTGGCGCTCCGCGCTGCCGCCGCAGGCGCACTGGCAGGTCGTGGAGTCGCTGCCGGCGAAGGTCGTCGCCGACCTGACCGACCGCGGCCTGGAGCTGGCGCGGGAGAACGTCGGCCCGCAGGGCACCCCGCCCGCGTCGCTGCTGGACCAGACGGTGCTGACGGTCACCGGCGACGGCCTCGAGGTGAAGATCCCGATGCGGTGCCTGTTCGCCATGTCCGGCATGGGTTTCCTCGGCTCGGGCGCCGACGAGCAGGTCCGGATCACGGCCACCGACGCCTGGTTGCGCATCGATGCCCGGTTCGGCGCCGTGGTCCGTCGCCGCCATGCCTTGCTGCCGCTGCTGGTCTGAGGTTCGATGACGGTGCCGGAAGGAGAGGACCATGGGTGAGCAGGACGACGACCCGACACGCGGCTTCCTCGACCGCACGGTGCCAAGGCACGACGAGTGGGAGGGCCGCGAGCCCGACGACGGTCCCGCGCGGCCCCGGCACATCCAGCACCCCACCGAGCAGGCCGAGCCGCTGACCGCGAAAGAACGCCGCGCGAACGCCATCCGCAACGTGGCGTGGGGCGTCGGCCCCACCGCCGCGTTCGTAGCGGGCGCCGCCCTGTCCGACGACGGCGACGACGGTTCACTGGGCCGCGCGGACGACGACCCCGGCTTCGACTCTGGCTTCGGCGAGGCCGGCAGCAACTGGTAGCTACACCAGCCAGGCGGCGGTGTTGGGCGGCAGGCTGCGGTCGGTGACCGGGTCGCTCGTCAGCAGCAGTTCACCCTCGGGCAGCGGCACCGGCACATTCGACGCGTTGAGCACGCACACCAGCCCGCCGCCCTTGCGCCGGTACGCGAAGCAGCCAGCGGGCGCGCCGTACCACTCCAGCTCGTCGCCGGTGAACGCGTCGTGTGTCTTGCGCAGCTCGATCGCGTGCCGGTACAGCGACAGCGTCGACCCGGCGTCCTCCAGCTGCCGCTCCACCGTCAGGTCCGCCCATTCCGGCGGCATCGGCAGCCAGGTGTTCGCGCCGCCGGAGAACCCGAACGGCGGCTCGTCGCCCTCCCACGGCAGCGGCACCCGGCAGCCGTCTCGGCCACGCTTCTGGCCGCCGGAGCGGAAGTATGTGGGGTCCTGGATCGCCCAGTCCGGCAGCTCGACGTTCGGCAGGCCCAGCTCCTCGCCGTTGTACAGGTAGACGACGCCGGGCAGCCCCAGCTCCACCAGCGCCATCGCCCTGGCCCGCTGCCTGCCGACCGCCCCGTCGCCGTACCTGGTCACCTCGCGGACCACGTCGTGGTTGGACAGCGTCCACGTCGGCGGCACGCCGGCCATCGCCGCCGTCTCCAGCGCCGCCTCGATGGCAGTGCGCAGCTCCGCCGCGTCGAACTGGGCCAGCACCAGCCGGAAGTTGAAGCCGAGGTGCAGCTCGTCGGGGCGCAGGTAGCGGGCCAGCCGGTCGTTGTCCGTCACCCAGATCTCGCCGACCGCCATCGTGCCCGGGTAGCCGTCGAGGACCTTGCGCACGAGCCGGTGGATGTCGTGCACGCCGTCGTCGTCGAACCTCGGGTCGAACAGGTCGTGCTGGCCGATCAGGGTGCTGGCCCGCAGGTCCATGTCCGGCAGGTCGGCCGGCTTGGCCATGCCGTGCGCGACGTCGATGCGGAACCCGTCGACGCCGCGGTCCAGCCAGAACCGCAGCGTCCGCTCGAGGTCGACCCTGACCTCCTGGTTCGCCCAGTTCAGGTCCGGCTGCCGCACGTCGAACAGGTGCAGGTACCACTGGCCGGCTGTGCCGTCGGGCCCCTCGACCTGCGTCCATGCCGGCCCGCCGAACACGCTGACCCAGTTGTTGGGCGGCCCGCCGTCGCGCCCGTCACGGAACAGGTACCGGTCCCGCGAGGAGCCGTACGGGTCGCTCAGCGCCTCCTGGAACCACACGTGCTCGTCGCTGGTGTGGTTGGGCACCAGGTCGATGGTGACCTTGATGCCGTGCCGGTGCGCGTCGGCGACCAGCCGGTCGAAAGCGTCGAGGTCGCCGAACAGCGGGTCGACGGCACGCGGGTCGGCCACGTCGTAGCCGTGGTCGGCCATGGGGGAGCGGAAGAAGGGAGTCAGCCACAACGCGTCGACGCCGAGCAGCTCGAGGTAGCCGAGCCGTTCGCGGATGCCCTCCAGGTCGCCGACCCCGTCACCGTCGGAGTCCGCGAAGGAGCGGACATAGACCTGGTAACAGGTCGCGTTGTGCCACCAGTCGGCGGCGCCACCGTCTCGCGGGGTGTCCCCGGCTCTACGCACAGTTGATCATCCTGCCAGTTGTTCGCCGAGGCGCAGACAGGAATCCGGCGGCTCGGGCTAGGTCCAGCTGTTCATCAGACTGTTGGCGGCCATCTCGAGATACCCCCACAGCTGACGGCGATGCTGGTCGGACAAACCGGCCTCGTCTACCGCTATTCGCATGCATCGCAGCCAGGCGTCCCGTTCCACCGGTCCGATCGAGAACGGCGCGTGCCGCATCCGTAGCCGAGGGTGGCCACGTTGCTCAGAGTAAGTGTGCGGACCGCCCCAGTACTGCATGAGGAACATCCGCAGCCGCTCCTCGGCCGGCCCGAGATCGGGCTGCTCCGGATACAGGGGCAGCAGCACCTCGTCGTCCGCGACCTCTTGGTAGAAGCGGGCGACGATGCGGTGGAAGACCTCCTCGCCGCCGACGGCGTCGTAGAAGTTCGCTACTTCCTCAGGTGTCGGTGTCGCCACGTTTCCATCCTGCCATCAGCACTCACACCTCCGACGGCGGGAAGGGACGCGCGATCGGGCCCTGGACACCGGCGTCCTCGAAGGCGCCCATGATCCGGGCGCGCAGCGTCCGCTGCACCGCCCACTGCCGGCCGGGACGCACCTTCACGGTGACCCGCAGCATGATGCCCTCGGCAGCCGACACGCGTTCGACGCCGAGCACCTCCGGCGGCTCCAGCACGTCCTCCAGCACCGGCTCGTTCTCGGCCGCCTCGGTGACCACCTGGCCGAGGATG
>Ga0272482_10000136_pt1 | contig 23377 bp, 17 predicted proteins | sample RVTome_8_FD_192427 | JGI IMG/M metagenome (GOLD analysis project Ga0272482, IMG submission 192427) | Soil microbial communities from uranium-contaminated site in the Upper Colorado River Basin, Wyoming, United States - RVT160D0 (version 2) ...
CTACACGGCGGAGAACGTCGGCAACGTCAAGGCGTCCGTCACGGCGGGCGCCGGGGCGGGCAGGCTCTAACCTCCCCGAACGGTGGAGCCGGCGACCGGGCGTCGCCGGCTCCACCATTTATGGTGGCCGGATGACGCTGACCCTCACGGACCTGCCGGCTGAGATCCGCATGACCGCGGCGCCGCGCACCGACCTCTTCGTCGACCCGGGCGGCAGCGCGCCGACACTCAACGCGACCCGCGAGCTGGGCCCGCCGCCGGACGGCCCGTTCCAGCTCGCCGCCCGGGTGCGGGTCGAATTCGCCGGGACATACGACGCCGGGGCGCTGCTGGTGTGGGTCGACGAAGCCACCTGGGGCAAGCTCTGCTTCGAGCGCTCCCCACAGGGCGAGACGATGGCGGTCTCCGTGGTGACCCGCGGCCTCTCCGACGACGGCAACTCCTTCACCGTGCCGGCCGGCGACCCGCTGTGGCTGCGGATCTCCCGCCTCGGCCCCAGCTGGGCCTTCCACGCCAGCCTCGACGGCGCGTACTGGCACTTCGTGCGCCACTTCGCCCTGGGCGAGGGCGCCGCGCCAGTGGAGGTCGGCTTCGTCGCCCAGTCCCCGGTCGGCGAGGGCTGCGCGGTCACCTTCGACCAGATCACCTTCCGCCCGGAGCGCCTCGAAGACCTTCGCAGCGGCGTCTAGCGCCACCGCGAAGGATCGTGAAGAATCCGGGTCGCTCCAGCGACCCAGATCCTTCACGCTGACCAGGCCACCCCGACCGAAGGTCTTGACCCGCGGACCCGGCGGCCCGCGGGAGCGTGCGGTCCGCAGGTGACGCGGACGCGGGCAAATTTGATCAGGGATTTGGTGTCGGGGCGCGCCGGGGGGCACGCCCACCACGTCCCTGATCAACGGGACCAGGAGCGCGGGTCGTGCGGTGGGTGATTAGCGAGAGGGTCAGGGCGGCGGCGGCCGTCGCGGCGGCGCACCACATGATGGCGGTGAAGGTGTGGGGCACCAGCCACTGGGTGGTGGCCACGAGGGCGGCGCAGGCGATCCACAGTGGAGCGGAGGGCCAGCGGGCGCCGGCGGCGACGGCCGCGTTGACCACCACGAAGACGAGCGCGTAGAGGGCGCCGGTCAGGGCGAAGACCGGGGCGTACCGGCCCAGGTGGGCGTAGTCGGGGCCGCCGGCGAGGCGGAAGGCGAGCGCGCCGAAGAGCGAGGACGCGGTCACCAGCGCGGCGCCGGATGCCGCCACGAGCGCGACCGCTATGACCAGGCTGCGGCGGCTGCCGCGGGCCAGCTTGGGTAGCGCGATCACCGTGACCACCTGGGGGGCCCAGATGGCGCCCTTGGTCAGCACGGTGCCGACCGCGTAGGCGCCCGACGACGCGGCCGGAAGCAGGTGCCTGGCCAGCAGCAGGTCCGCGTAGGAGACGACCAGCATGGCCAGCGTCGCCGAGCAGGCGGTGACGACCTGCCGGGCGGTGATCCCGGCGCCGTCCGCCTGGCCTCGCGGGTGGCGGGTGAGCAGGGCGAGGGCGGGCGGGATCAGGAGTGCGGTGGCGGTGCCGGCGAGGATGGAGCCGGTGAGGCCGGCGCCCAGCAGCAGGCCGGCGACGAGCCCGCCGTAGCGGCCGGCGGCCAGGATCGCCATGCCGAGGGCGAGGCGGCGGAAGCGCTCGTCGCCCTGGAGTTCGCCCAGCCAGCGGCCGGCGACCACGATGGCGGCCGTGTAGAGCGCCAGCGGTGGGATGGTGGCGACCGGGAGGTCCAGCAGGCCGCCGGCGACCGGGGTGAGCGCGACGACCGCGGCGGCGCACGTGGCCGCGGTCAGCCAGCCGACCCGGCCGGTCGGCGCGCCGGGATTGCGGGCGCGGTGTACGGCCACCGCGATCTGCAGCCCCAGGCCGGGCACGCCGCCGATCGCCGCGACCGCCGAGATGGTGACGAGCGCGCCGAGGTCGCCGGCGCTGAGCTGGCGGGCGCCGAGCACCGGCACCAGGTAGGCGACCGCGTTCGACGCGAGGCCGGCGAGCCAGACCCAGGCGGCGGCGGTGCCGACGCGTGCCTTGAGGGACTGCGCCGGCGTCATCGGAGCAGGTTACTGGTGGGAAACTTTGCGGTCCACCCGGTACCTGAAAGGCGAGCGGGGCGGCTAAGGTTCCCCACCATGGCCGGCAGCTTGTCCTCCACCCTGAGTGCCCGGTTCGCGGCGGGCATGCCGGCCGGCCTGGTCGGGTCCGCCATCCGGGCGGTGTACCCCCGGGTCGAGCCCGAGCTGGCCCGGCTCGCGTCCTACGCGCCCCGCGGCGGCACCGCGGTCGACGTCGGCGCGTGGTACGGGCCGTGGACCCGTGGCCTGCGGCGGCTCGCCGACCGGGTGGTGGCGCTGGAGCCGGCCGCCGACCTGGCCGGGCTCGTCGCCGCCGCGTACCCGGACGTGCGGGTGGTCCAGGCGGCCGCCTCCGACCACGTCGGCACAGCCACGCTTTACCTGCCCGACGGCGGCGCCGGGGTCGGCACCTCCTCGGTCGAGGGCGGCGACGGCCGGCCGGTGACGGTGCCCCGGGTGAGCCTCGACAGCCTGGAGCTCACCGGCGTCAGCTTCGTCAAGCTCGACGTCGAGGGGCACGAGCTGCCCGCGCTGCGCGGCGCCGAGCGGACCATCCGGCGGGACGCGCCGCTGCTCCTCGTCGAGGTGGAGGAGCGGATGCAGCCGATCGAGCCGATCCTCGCGCTGCTGGGCGGGTGGGGCTACCGGCCGTTCGTGATGCCCGGCAAGCGCTGGCTCCCGCTGGACGACTTCGACCTGGTGGCACACCAGAAGGCGGCGCTGGGACGGGTGCGGCACAGCTTCGCGCGGCGGGTCGTCGCCCCCTGGCCGCGGTACGTCAACCTCGTCCTATTCCGCCCGGAGGGGTCTCGATGAGCGTCGAGACGGCGCCGGCGCCGGCGCGCGGGACCGTGAGCGTCGCGGTGCCCGCCTGGATCCAGCGCGATCCGCTGCGCGTCGTCGCGCTGGTCCTGATTGCCGCCAGCGTGGTCTGGCGGGCCAGCATCACCACCCGGGGCTACCTCGCCATCGACGATTTTCCGCTCATCTCGCAGGCCGACGCCGCCGGCCTGAGCGTCGGCCACCTCTTCGAGATGTACAACAACCACCTCAATCCGGCCGCTCGCCTGGTCACGTGGGCGACCAACCGGCTGACCGGCTTCGACTACTGGCCGTACGCCACGCTGATGGTCACCGGTCAGGCGGTGGTGAGCGTCGCGTTCTACCGCCTGCTCCGCCTCATGCTGCCGGCGACCTGGGCGCTGCTCGCGCCGCTGTGCCTGTTCCTGTTCTGCCCGCTCACCCTCGAGGACAGCGCGTGGTGGGCGGTGGGCATGAACCTGCTGCCGATGCAGCTGGCCATGATCATGGCGATCACCGCGCAGATCCGGTACCTGCGCACCCGGGAGCGGCGGCACCTCGTCGCGCTGGCCGCGTGGGTCGTCTTCGGCCTGGCGTTCTTCGAGAAGTCGCTGCTCGCCGTCGCGGTCGTCTTCCTGCTCACGCTCTGCCTCTACGGGCCCGGCGGACCGGTCCGCGCGGTGGTGACCACCATCCGCCGCTGGTGGCGGTCCTGGCTCGTGCTCACCGGCGTCTCGCTGGTGTTCCTCGCCGCGTATCTCGGGATGTCCAGCTCGACGCTGCGCCAGCCGGCGTCCGGCCGCGAGGTGGGCACGTTCCTGCAGCAGTACTTCGGGCAGAGCCTCAGCGTCGGGCTGCTCGGCGGCCCGTGGAGCTGGCTCGACGCCGGTGACGGCCCGCCGGTCGCCGCTCCCACGCTCACCGCCCAGCGGATCTCGTGGGTGCTGGTGCTGGCGCTCATCGCGCTCACCCTGTGGCTACGCCGGAGCGTGGCGGTGCGCGCGTGGACGCTGCTGCTGCTCTACTCCGGGCTCTCCGCCGGGATCATCGGTGCCACCCGCCTCGGCTCGGGATACAGCGGCGTCGCCGGCCTGGTCCCGCGCTACCTCGGCGACGTGCTGGTGGTCGCGGCGATCTGCGTCGGGGTGGCGCTGTGCGGCCTGCGCCGGATCGACGACGAGACCGAGCCGGACCCGGCCGCCGCCCTGCCGGCACCCGTGCGGGCCCACAAGCGGCCGTTCGCCGCGGCGCTGGCGGCCGGCACCGCGCTGCTGGTGGCGAGCAGCCTCTACAGCGGCGTCGACTTCGGCACCGACTGGGCGTCCAAGGCGGGCCGCGACTACCTGAACACCGCGCGCGCGGGCCTCGCCGACGCACCGCCCGGCACCGTCTTCATGGACCAGCCGGTGCCCCCCACCGTGGTCGACCGGCTCTCCAATCCCTGGAACAGGCAGTCGCGGTTCTTCGCGCCGCTCGACGACCACGAACCGGTCTTCGTGACCCAGGCGCGGCAGCTGTGGGTCTTCGACGACAGCGGGAAGATCCGTCCGGCCTGGGTCAAGGGCATCAGGGCGCGGCCGGGGCCGGCGCCGGGCTGCGGCTACCAGATCGCCGGCGGGCGGAGCGTCACCGTGCCCCTCGACGGCAGCGTGGTCGAGTACTGGCAGGTGGTGCGGGTGGCGTACATCGTCAACAAGGACACGTCCGCCACGTTCCGGCTCGGCGACGGTGAGGCCCGGTCGTTCGCCGCGCACCGCGGGCTGAACGCGATCTTCCTGCTCGTCTTCGGCGGCGGTGACCAGGTCGAGCTGACCGTGGGCGACCCGCTGGCCACCTTCTGCACCGACGAGATAGAGATCGGCGAGATCGTGCCGCAACCGGTCGGATAGCCGGTGCGCGCACGGCTCGTCCCGCACGCCGCCGCGGCGGTGATCACGGCGGTGGTGCTCGCCCCGCTCGCCGCGCCCGGCTACGTCCTGCGGTACGACATGGTCTTCGTCCCCAAGCAGCGGCTGAGCTGGGAGATGGTCGCGCCGGCGGATGAGCTGCCCCGGGCGGTGCCGCTGGACGCGCTGGTGTCGCTCGCCAACCTCGCTGTGCCGGGGTGGCTGCTGCAGCGGATCGCTCTCGCCGCGATCGTCTACTTCGCCGCCCTCGGCATGGCGCGGCTGGTGCCGACCGCGCGCACGCTGTCCACAGTGGTCGGTGCGTTCGCGTACGCCTGGACGCCGTACCTCGCCGAACGGCTGCTGCTGGGGCAGTGGGGGCTGCTGCTCGCGTACGCCGCGCTGCCCTGGCTGGTGGCCGCGGCGCGCGACCTGCGGGCCGGCCGCCCCGGCGCGCTGGCCCGGCTGGTGCTGGCCGCGGCGCCGGCGGCGGTGACCCCGACCGGCGGCCTGATCGCCCTGGCCACGGTGGTGGTGCTCACCTGGCCACGGCTCTGGAAGGCGGCCGCCGCGGTCGCGGCCCTCTGCGCCCCCTGGGTCGTGGCCGCCATGACCACCGTCGCGGGTGGACGGTCCGACCCGGACGGCGTCGCCGCGTTCGCCGCGCGGGGCGAGAACTGGAGCGGCGTCTGGGGCGCGCTGGCCGGCACCGGCGGGATCTGGAACGCGCAGACCGTCCCGGAGAGCCGCTCGTCGGTGCTGGTGCCGATCGCCACCGCGGCGGTGCTCGCCGTCTGCGCCGTCGGCTTCGTCGAGCTTCGCCGCCGGTGGCCGGGCGGTGCCGCGCGCCTCGCCGTGCTGGCCGGCGGCTCGTTCCTGCTGGCCCTGTCCGGCACCGGGCCCGCCGCGCCGGTCTTGGAGTGGCTGGTGGTGCACGTCCCCGGCGCGGGGCTGCTGCGCGACGGCCAGAAGTTCCTTGTCCCGTACGCCCTGCTGCTGGCCGTCACGCTGACCGTCGGCGCCGAGGTGCTGGCCGAGCGGCTCGCCCGCCGCCTCGACGCCAACGCCGCCCGGGTGGTGCTCGTCGCGGCCCTGCTGGCGCCGGTGGCGATCCTGCCCGACCTGGCTTTCGGTGCCGCCGGGCAGCTGCGGCCGGTGCGCTACCCGGCCGACTGGGCGGCGGTCTCGGCGCGGGTCTCCGCCGCGCCCGGCGAGGTGCTGTCGCTGCCGTTCCACGGATACCAGGGCTACCGCTGGAATCGCGGCCAGGTGGTGCGCGACCCGGCGCCGCGCTACCTGGGCGTACCGGTGCTGATCAACGACGCGCTCCGGGTGGGCGACGTGACCGTCGACGGGGAGAACCCCCGCGCGGCGCGGGCCCAGGACCTGCTCGACGCCGGCGAACCCGTCGAGCGGCTCGGCGTCCGCTGGGTCCTCGTGCGCAAGGAGCCGGGCGTCGATGTCCCGGCCGGCGCGCTGGCCGGGTTGCGCCCGGCGTTCGACGGCCCGTACCTGGCGCTGTGGGAGAACCCGGCGGCCGCCGCGGCGCGCCCGGCGCCGGTCCGCAGGTGGCCCGCGGCCGCCGCCCACCTGCTCGCCGGCCTGGTGGTGCTCGTCGCCGGATTCTCGCTGCTGCGCACACGGGCTACCGCGTGGTAATGTCCGCACACTCGTGGATCCGAGGAGGGGTACAAATGGCCAAGCTGGCCACGTTCGTCGTTGCGGCCGTCCTCGGTGCGGCGCTGGGCTTCATCGGCATTTACGCGACGGTCGGCGCGGTGAGCCCGTCGGCGGACACCGTGGCCGACGAGGTCAACGAGGATCCGGTCCAGACGGTCTACGGCACCCGCTGATCGCGCGGATCCCGCTGCCGGGGCACCCGCGGTAGCCGGCCGCCGATCAGGTCGGCGAAGGCGGCACCGGACGCCGTCCAGGTAAAGCCTTGGGCGTACAGGCGGCCCGCCCTGCCCATCTCCGTGCGGCGCTCGGTGTCGCGCAGGAGCCGGCGCACCGCCCGCAGAAAGTCGAGCTCGTCGTCGACCAGCGTGCCCGTGCGGCCGTCGAGGATCGCCTCGGAGACGCCGCCCGCCGAGCGAAACGCCACCGACGGCGTGCCGTGCGCGGCGGCCTCCACGATGGTCAGCCCCCATCCCTCCTTTATGGACGGGGTCAGCGCCACCCACGAGCGGCCCAGCAGCTCGTGCTTGTCCTTTTCACTGACAAAGCCGGCGAACCGGACGCGGTCCTCGATGCCGAGGTCGGCCGTCAGCTCCCGCAGCGGCGCCTCCCACCACCCCTGACCCGCGATCACGAGCTCGAGGGTGGGCAGTTCGCGGGCGAGCAGCGCGGTCGCGCGCAGGGCGAGCTCCACCCGCTTGTGCGGCACGAGCCGGCCGAGCACCAGCAGGCTCGGATGGTCGCTACGGGGGACCGGCGACGAGGGCGAGGCGGGGGTGCCGTTGCGGATGATGGTGATCCGCTCGGGATCGACCCCGAGGCCGATGAGCTCGGACCGGCTCGACTCGGACACCGTGACGTACGGGCACGTGCGGTAGACCCGGACCGCGAGCCGTGACTCGATCCACCAGCCGATCCGGGCCGGCAGCGGACCGAAGATCACCCGCCACTGCTCCCGGTGTACGTGGTGGACCAGGGCGATCACCGGCCGCCGGGCGTACACGCGGCTCAGGAACGGCAGCCCGTTGCACACGTCGACGATCACGTCGGGGCGGCCGAGCCGGCGGCTGGACAGCGGGCCGAAGCCGAGCGCGCCGGCCAGGTAGACCAGCGCGGCGAACAGGTAGACCGTGTGCCGGCGGCCGCGGCGTACGACCCGCACTCCGTCCGGCTTGGTCTCCTCGGCGGGGGCGTTGGCGTGGGCCTGGCACAGGATTGTGGCACGGTGGCCGCGCGCGGCCATCTCGGCGGCCACCCGCTCGATGTAGACCTCCGAACCACCGCCCTCGGGGTGGCGCGTATCCCGCCAGTTCAGAAACAGTATGTGGCGACTCAGGGCCTCCGTCATGGTCCCCCGTCACCCCTACCCACGAGTACGATATGCGGTCGCGTCACACTAGGGCGCTCACCGGACGATCCGCAACGGGGTGTTGGATCGAAGCACTTCACGACGCGAGGGAGGCACAGTGGCGGACGGCGGCGGCCGGCGCCGGCCCGAGTTCTGGCCGGTGGTCCTGCTGAGCGCCGCCCTGGTCGCCGTCCTGGGCGGCTGGACGGCCGTCACCTACCTCGACCGCACCCGCAACGACCCCGCCTGCACCGAGCGCACCACGCTGCGGGTGGCGGCGGCACCGAGCGTGGCGGCTGCGGCCCAGGAGGTCGCGCAGGGCCTCGCCGCGCGGGACCGCTGCCTGGATCTCGTGGTCGAGGCGCGCGAGTCGGCTCAGGTGCTCCGCGACCTGGTCGGGGCGGTGCCCGGCGGCTCCTCGCCCAGCGCCGCGCCCCCACCCACGGCGGCGGCCGGGCCGGCACCCGACGTCTGGCTGCCCGAGTCGACGCTGTGGCTGCGCCGCGCCCGCGACGGCGGCGCCTTCCAGGTGCCCGAGGCGGGCGTGCCGGTCGCGACCACACCCGTCGTGCTGGCCCTCGACGAGCGGTCCGCCGCCCGGCTCGGCTGGCCCGCGCGTACCCCGGACTGGGCCGCCCTGGTCGCGGCCGAGCGCCCGCCGGTGCCGGTCGTCGTGCCTGACCCGGCGGTCAGCCCGCTCGGCTTCGGCGCCCTGGTCGGCGTCCGGGCCCTCGCCGGCGACCGGGCCGGTCCGGCGGCGGCGATCATGCGCCGGCTCGCGCCGCGTACCGCCGCGATGTCCGGCGAGGCGCCACCCCCGCCGGGCCGGCCCGGCCCCGACGAGTCCGCGGTGGTCAGCACCGAGCAGGCGGTCCTGCGCGCCGGCACGCCCCAGGTGGCGATCTACCCACCGGAGCCGGTGCCCGGCCCGGACTACCCGTACGCCGTGCTCTCCTCGACCGGGTCCCGGGAGGAGGCCGCCGACCTCCTGCGCGCGCTGCGGGCCGACGAGGGCGGTGCGGCGCTGGCCCGGCACGGCCTGCGTACGGCCGCCGGCGCCTCACCCGCCGGCGCGTCGACACTCGGCCGGATCCGGGCGACCGCCTACCCGCCCGCGCCGATGCCCGCGGCGGCGCAGGCGGCGGCCCTGCTCAACGCCTGGGGCGGCGTGCACCTCACCGCCCGGCTCCTCGCGGTGCTCGACGTCTCCGGCTCGATGGCGGCGCGGATCGGGCCGGGGGAGACCCGCCTGTCGGCGACCGTGAAGGCCGCGCAGGGCGGTGTCCAGCTGCTGCTGGGCGCGACCGAGATCGGGCTCTGGACGTTCTCCACGGACCTCGACGGGCAGCGCGACTACCGGGAGATCGTGCCGGTCGGCCCGGTCGGCCCGCGGCGTGCCGAGATCGTCGAGCAGCTCGGCCAGGTCCGGGTCAAGCCGAACGGAGGCACCGGCCTGTACGACACCACCCTCGCGGCGTACCGCGACGGCGCGCGCAACTGGACCGCCGGCCGGATCAACCTCGTGCTCGTGCTGACCGACGGCACCGACGACAACGGCAGCGGGATCAGCCGCGCGCGGCTGTTGAGCGAGCTCGGCGCCCTGCAGGACAAGCGGCGGCCGCTGCCGATCCTGTTCATCGGCGTGGGCCCGGACATCGACCGGGCCGAGCTCGACCAGATCGCCAAGGCCACCGGCGGCCGGGTCGCGCTGACCGAGAACCCGGCTGGCATCCGGCAGATCTTCTTCACCGCGCTGGCCGAGTTCAGCTGCCTCCCGCCGAAGTGCCGCCGATGACGGCCGCGACGAAGGAACGCGTGGCGGCCCCGGTCGCGACCCGGGCGGCCGTCCCTCGGGCTTCTCGAAGCGGCCGCCTCGGCGCGGTCGCCGGTGCCCTCCTGCTCATCGCCGTCGCGGCCCTGCAGCGGCCGGGCCAGGTCACCTTCGACACCAAGCTCGACCTCGCCGTCGACCCGCTCGGCTTCATGGGCCGCGCGCTGCACCTGTGGAACCCGGAAGCCACCTCCGGCGAGCTGCAGAACCAGGCGTACGGCTACCTGTTTCCGATCGGGCCGTTCTTCGCCGGCGGCGAGCTGCTCGGGATTCCACCGTGGATCACCCAGCGGGCATGGTGCGCGCTGCTGCTCTGCACCGCCTACTTCGGCGTGCTGCTGCTCGCCCGGGCGCTGCGGATCGGCTCGCCGTCCGGGCGGCTGCTCGGCGCGCTCGCGTACGCCCTCGCGCCCCGGATGCTGACCGAGGTCGGGCCGCTCTCCTCCGAGATGCTCCCGGTCGTCATGCTGCCGTGGGTGCTGCTGCCCCTGGTGCTCGTCCGCAAAATCGGCTCGCCCCGGCGCGCGGCGGCCCTGTCCGGCATGGCCGTGCTCTGCATGGGCGGCATCAACGCGGCCGCCGTGGTGATGTCCCTCGTGCTGCCCGCGCTCTACCTGGCCACCCGCCGGTGGGACCGGCACCTGGCCACGCTCGCCGCGTGGTGGGCGGCGTGCGTCGCCGGCGCGACGCTGTGGTGGATCGCGCCGCTGCTGCTGTTCGGCCAGTACAGCCTGCCGTTCCTGGACTACATCGAGACCTCCGCGACGACCACGGCGGTGACCTCGCAGTTTCAGGCGCTGCGCGGCACCAACCAGTGGGTCGGCTACATCGTGCAGGGCGAGCCGTGGTGGCCGGCCGGCTGGGTCCTGGTCGACAACCCGGTGCTGATGGCGGCGACCGCGCTCGTCGCCGTGACCGGCCTCGTGGGGCTCGCGTCCCGCGGCCTGCCCGAGCGGCGCTTCCTCGTGCTCGGCGCGATGACCGGGCTGACGCTGCTCACGGTCGGCTACCTCGGCACGCTCGACAGCCCGCTCGCCGCCACCGCGCGCGACCTGCTCGACGGGCCGCTCGCGCCGCTGCGCAACGTGCACAAGTTCGAGCCGGTACTGCGGCTGCCGATCGCGCTCGGCCTCGCGTACGCGGCCAGCCAGCGGTTCGGCCCGCGCCGCGTGCGGATACCCGCGGCACCGGTCGTGGCCTGCCTGCTGCTCGCCGCCGCCGCGCCGGCCTGGATGCTCCTGCTGCGGCCGGGGCCGGGCTGGTCGGATGTGCCGGCCCACTGGCGGCAGGCGGCCGGCTGGCTCGTCGACCGGGACCCGACCGCGCGCACCCTCGTGGTGCCGGGGCAGGGCTTCGCGCGCAACACCTGGGGTCGGACGGTCGACGAGGCGATCCAGCCGCTGGCCGGGGCGCCGTGGTCGACGCGCCACCAGATCCCGCTCGGCTCCGAGGGCAACATCCGCGTGATGGACACCGTCGAGGCGGTCCTGGCCCAGGGGCGCGGCTCACCCGGGCTCGCCGACTTCCTGGCCCGCGCCGGCTACCGCTACCTGCTCGTGCGGCACGACATCGACCGCGGGGCCACCGGCGCGCCACCGATCGCCGTGGTACGCGCGGCCGTCGCCGGCTCGCCCGGCCTGGCCCCGGTGGCCTCCTTCGGCCCGGAGGTCGGCACCGGCGACCCCGGACGGAGCCCGGTCGACGCCATCGTGGCCGTCCCGTCGATCGAGATCTTCGAGGTGCGGGCGGGGGCGCCGGCCGTCACGGCGACCGCGCTCTCCGGCGTGCCGGTCGTCAGCGGCGGGCCGGAGTCGCTGCTGGGCCTGCTGGAGCAGGGGCTCGTCGACGGGCGCCAGCCGGTGGTGCTGGCCGGCGACGCGGCCGGGCTCGACCCGGCCGACCGGTCGTGGATCGTCACCGACGGGCTGCGCCGGCGCGAGCTCAACGTCGGGCGGATGCGCGACAACCTGAGCCAGACGCTGACCGCCGACGAGCTGACCCGCCAGCACCGGCTGCGCGGCGACCTGAGCCCCTTCGCCACCCCCGGGCACGAGACGGTCGCGGCCTACCAGGGCATCCGGTCGGTCGACGCGTCGAGCAGCTCGGCCTTCGCCGACACGGTCGGCCCCAGCGAGCCGTCGTACCTTCCGTTCGCGGCGCTGGATGGCGACCCCCGCACGTCCTGGCGCTCCGACCCCTTGTCCGCGCCCACCGGGCAGTGGCTGGAGGTCACGTTCGACACGCCGCGGCGGGTGGACGAGCTGACCGTCGACTTCGTCGACGACCTGCGGGTCGCGTCGCCGGTCGGGTACGTGCGGGTCACCACCGACCAGGGCGCCGTGGATCGCGAGGTGCCCGACACCGCGGGGCCGCACAAGCTCTCCACCCTGCCCGGCCTCACCACCACGGTGCGGGTGACCGTGCTCGCGCTGCGGGCCGGCCACGCCGGCGGCGCCGTGGCCCTGCGCGAGCTGGGCGTCCCCGGTCTGGCGGCACAGCGGGCCCTGCGCGCGCCGGAGGACTTCACGGGCGGGCCGGCACCCGTCTACGCGTTCGGCCGCGCCCCGCAGGACCGGGGCGCCTGCTTCGCCGCCGCCGGCCGGACCCTGTGCGACCAGTTCCTGGCCCGCGAGGGGGAGGAGCCGCTGGGCGTCGACCGGTTCTTCAGCACGCCGGTGCCGGCCGCCTACACCCTGCGCCTGACCGCGCGCCCGCGACCGGGGGGCCCGGTGCCGGTCGACCTGCCGGTGACCGCGTCGGCGTCGTCGGTGCTGGCCGGCGACGCCACGGTGGGCGCGCACGCGGCGGTCGACGGCGACCCCGCCACGGCCTGGCTCGCCGAACCGGTCGACCGCGCACCGACCCTCCGCCTCGCCTGGGACGGACCGCGGCGGATCGACCGGCTGCGACTCGTCGTCCCCGAAACTCCATTGGCGGTGACACCCCGCGCCGTACTCCTGCGCACGCCGTCCGGCGAGACCGCCGCGGACGTGGGCGCGGACGGCTGGGTGAGCTTCCCCCGGCTCACCACCGACCGGCTCGAGATCGAGGTGACGGGGTACGAGCCGAAGTTCGCCGACACCCGCGGGAACGGCTGGCCGGCGCCGGTGGGCGTGGCGGAGGTCGAGGTGCCGGCGCTCGGCGGGCTGCTGCGGCCGGCGACCCCGCAGACCGCCGTCGAGGCGCCCTGCGGCAGCGGGCCGAGGGTGGAGCTGGACGGCGTCGCGTACCCGACCTCCGTCTCCGGCACCCTGGCGGACGTCCGCGCCGGCCGGCCGCTGCCGGTGACCGTGTGCGACGACTTCGCGGGCGACACGGTGGACCTGGCGGCCGGCGAGCATCGGCTGCGCGCCGCCCCGTCCGGCGCCTTCGTCGTGGACTCGGCCGCGCTCCTGCCGCCCGGCGCGGGGGCGGCGGCGCCCGCCGTCCAGCGCGGCGTCGAGGTCGTCGAGTGGCACCCGACGGCGCGCACCGTGACCGTGGCGGCCGGCGACGCGGCGCTGCTCGTCGTGCCGGAAAACTTCAACGCCGGGTGGAAGGCCACATTGGACGGCCAGCGGCTGCGCGCGATCCGGGTCGACGGGTGGCAGCAGGCGTTCGAGGTGCCGGCCGGCGCCGGCGGCCCGGTGACGCTCACGTTCACCCCGGATCGCCCCTACCGCGCGGGTCTCGCGGCGGGCGCCGGCGCGGTGGTGCTCGTGGGGCTCCTGGCACTGGCACCTGCGGGCCGGCGCCGCCGCTCGCTCGTCGCACCCGCGCGGGGGACGGGCTGGTTGATCGCCATACCCGTGATGGCCCTCGCCGTGGCGCTCGGTGGCGTGGCGGCGGCCGTGCTGCTCATCGCCGCGATGCTGGTCCGCCAGCTGCGTCCGGGCGCGCTGCCCGCGGTCGCCCTGCTGGCCGGGGCGGGCGGTGCGGCGATCGCGGTGGTCGGTCGGATCCAGGGGCACGGCCAGGATTGGGCCTACGGCGGCCTCGTGCAGGCGGCGACGCTCGCCGCGGTCTGTGCCGTCGCCGCGACCGTGACACCGTCCGCCCGCGCCGGCCCCGACCCGGTGCTGGAGCCGGACCCACCCGCGCCGCACCGGGCCACGCTCGGCCGCTCGGTGCGGCTGTTCCGCGGCTTCCTGCACGAGCAGAGCGACCCGGACCGGTTCTACTCCATGCTCGCCGACGACTCCGTCGGCCAGCTGGGCTCCTATGTGGACCTGGACGGCGCGGTCGTGCTCGACGTCGGCGGCGGGCCCGGCTACTTCGCCGCCGCCTTCCGCGGCGCCGGCGCGACCTACGTCGGCCTCGACCCGGCCGTCGGCGACTTCGCCGCCGCCGGTGCCCCGGTGACCGGCATGGTTCGCGGTGCCGGCACGGCGCTGCCCGTGCGGACCGGCAGCCTGGACGTCTGCTACTCGTCCAACGTGCTGGAGCACGTGCCGGAGCCGGAGGCGATGCTCGACGAGATGGTGCGGGTGACTCGACCGGGCGGCACCGTGTTCGTCTCGTTCACGCCGTGGCTCTCCCCGTGGGGCGGCCACGAGACGGCGCCGTGGCACTACCTCGGCGGCGAGCGCGCCCGCCGGCGGTACCTACGCCGCCAAGGCAAGGAGCCCAAGAACCGCTACCGGCACACGCTCTTCCCGATCAGCGCCGCGCGGGCGATGCGGTGGGCCCGCGCCGCCCGCCGCCAGGGCCGCGTCGAGGTGGTGGCTGTTCTGCCCCGTTACCACCCTCGATGGGCGCATTGGACCGCCCGGCTACCGGTGCTCCGAGAGCTCCTGACGTGGAACTTCACGATGATTCTGCGGCACGCGGAGACCCAGGGGTCGCAACAGAAGTGACTCAGTAGTAACCTGCTCGCCTACCGGCGGACTTTCACCCCCACCAGTCCGTCCCTACACAGTGGAGGGCACTATGAGCTCCCGCGTGACCAGCGCCGTGCTCTTCGGCCTTGGTGTCCTAGCGTTGGTCTTCGCCGCGGGGCTGGCCTTCATCGTCGGGCCCCGAGTCAGCCAGCTCCCTTACGATCTGGAGCGCACCCAGTCGGTCGCGGAGGCCCCCAACGCGACCTTCTTGCAGATAAAGGACGGCGGGGTCGCGGTCAACCAGGGCACCCTGCGCTCGACCATCACGGTGCAGCCGGAGGCCGAGGAGACCGCCAAGCTCGAGGGCGACCTCGACGGCAAGGCCGCGGTCTGGCTCGTCGGCCAGCAGGTCGTCCGCACCGACACCAACGAGCTGATCAGCGCGTACAGCACGCTGCTCGCCCTCGACCGCAAGAGCGCCAACACCCTCCCGTGGGACAAGGCGTGGCTCGACACCGGCAACGACCGGCAGAAGGTCTCCTACACGGGGCAGATCTACAAGTTCCCGTTCGGCACGGAGAAGAAGACCTACCAGATCTTCGACCGTGACATCAACGCCGCCCAGCCGGCCGTCTTCGTGAAGACCGAGAAGATCGAGGGCCTGGAGACCTACCAGTTCACCCAGGAGATCCGCGGCGGCCGCCAGGAGGTGCCGGCCGACCGGCTCCAGCTGCTGCTGGGCGCGCTGATCCCGGGCGCCACGTCCGGCCAGGTGGTCTACAACAACACCCGCACCGTGTGGGTCGAGCCGACCACCGGCCAGTACCTCAAGGTGCGGGAAGTCCAGGAGAAGAACCTGGTCGCCGACAGCGGGCAGTCCGTCAAGCTCCTCGACGCCACCTTCACGTACACCGACGCCACCATCGCCGACGCCGCCGACAACGCGTCGTCCAACCGCCAGCTGCTGCGGATCGTCAACCTGTGGGCCCCGATCGGCCTGCTGGTGATCGGCCTGATCCTCATCGTCGTGGCCCTGCTGCTGACCGTGCGCCGCCGCAACGCCGGCCGCCACGCCGGCCCGCCGGCACCGGCCCCGGCCGGCGACGGCTCGGTGAAAGCCTCGACCTGAGCACTCGGGGGAGTTGGGGCCGATGTCGGGCTCCAGCTCCCCGGAAGCTCCTAGAGGCAGATTTGCCCCGGTCCGCGCCAGTCGCTGACCGTATGCTCCCGCGGGCACCGCGGCGGTCGGCGGCTCGCCAGGGCTCGCCGAGACCCCCGACCCCCGCTGCCAGGCCCGCGGATCAAGCCCGAAACCCGCCGCCCGCCCCGGGGTCCCGGCTCCGTCCATAGTGGATAGCGGGTTCAGGCGGTGCGGAGGTCGAGGGTGTGCCACGTGGTGTTGCCGCCGCTGGTCGACCACCACAGCACACCGCCGCGGTATGACACGCGGCTCGCGGCCTCGGACACGCTGACGAGGGCCCTGGTCTTCAGGTCGTAGATCAGCAGGCGGGCGCCGCCGACCGCGGTCGCGAGGGTGCTGGAGTCGCCGGCGAGCACCTCGAAGCGGTCGAGCACCGCCACGTCGGCGATCGCGGCGGTCTCGCCGTCGTCGGCGACCGTCTGGCGGTCGGCGCCGTCCGGGCGGATGAGGTCGCTCCGCACCGGGTCGTCACCGTGCAGGACGAAGACGCGGCACCACTTCGGTCCACATTGGTCAGGGGTGTCGTCGCCGGCGTCCACAGTGGTCGTCTCGCCGGTGCCGAGGTTGTGCAGCCGCATGGGGCCGCGCTGGCTGCTGCCCGTGCTGACCAGCCACGGCCAGGTCGTCAGCGCCCAGGCGCCCGGCCGCGTGTCCACCCGCGGCTGGCTACCGTCCAGCGCCACGGAGCGCACCTCGGTGGCGCCCCGCTGGCCGGGTGCCGTGGCGGTCCAGTAGAGCCGGCCGGCCTCGGCGACGATGTCGTGCTCGGAGCTGGCGAACGTCACCCAGCCGGTGTCCCCGGTGATCCTCCGGGGTGCCCCGCCCGCCAGGGCGGCGCGCCACAGCTCGGTGCGGGTGGTGCCGTCCTTGGCGGTGGACGACTCGGCCCACACCAGGTCGTCGCCGGCCCGCGTGAAGCCGCCGTACCACCGGCCCGCCGTCCCGCCGGGCGGCCGGCGCAGCTCGCCCACCGTGCCGTCGGCGGCGCGCCGCACCAGGCGCACACCGCCGCCGCGCGGGTCGAGCGCGGTGCCGATCGACGCCCGCTCGTCGAGGAAGTAGACCGGCGTGTAGACGGCGCCGTCCGGCAGCGTGCCGGGCACGGTCGCGCGCTTGACCTGGGGCCAGGCCACGGCCACGGCCGGCGGCACCGGCTTGGGTGACTGCGCGCCGACCGGTGCCTGTGCCAGCATGGCGCCGGCCGCGACGAGCGCCGCCACCAGCCCGAAGAGGCCGGGCCGAGCCCGCGCCGACCGCACCGCCACGCCCGCAACCGTAGCCGGAGCCCCACCGGGCCGGGATCGCAGCGGCCGTCCGTAGGGTGGCGGTGTGCGATTCGGGGTGCTGGGGCCGCTCGCGGTCTGGACGGACGCCGGTGAGCCGGTGGCCGTGCCGGGGCGCAAGGTCCGGGCACTGCTGGCCGACCTGCTGGTGCACGAGGGCCGCCCGGTGTCGGTCGACCGGCTGGTCGGTGACCTGTGGGGCGAGGCGGCGCCGGCCGACCCCGGCGCGGCGGTGCACGTGCGCGTCGCCCAGCTGCGCCGCGCGCTCGCCGGTGCCGAGGCCGGCGGGCGGGACCTGGTGGTCTCCCAGGCCCCCGGGTACGCGCTGGGGGCCGAGCCCGGCGCCGTCGACGCGGGACGCTTCGCGTCGCTGGCCGGCCAGGCCCGGTCGGCCGCCGACCCCCGCACCCGCGCCGGGCTGCTGGCCGAGGCGCTGGAGCTGTGGCGGGGGCCGGCGCTGGCCGACTTCGCCGACGAGGAGTTCGCCGAGGCGGCGGTGGCCCGCTGGGAGGAGCAGCGGCTCGCCGCCCTGGAGGCGTACGCGGAGGCGCGGCTGGAGCTCGGCGAGCACCGCGACCTCGCCGTCGACCTGGCCGAGGCGGTGCTGCGGCACCCCTACCGGGAGCGGCTGCGGGCGGCGCACATGCGCGCACTCCACCGCGCCGGCCGGGTGGCCGAGGCGCTGGACAGCTTTCACGACCTGCGGCGGCGGCTCGCCGATGAGCTGGGGCTGGACCCCTCCGCCGAGCTCGCCGCGCTGCACCAGGCGATCCTGGCCGGCGACCCGGCGGAGGACGCGCCGGCGGCGCCCGCACGGCGGGTGCGCCCGATCACCAACGTGCCGGCGCCGCTGACCGACCTGATCGGGCGGGAGCACGCCGTGCGGCGGGTACGCGAGCTGCTGGCGGCCGGCCGCCTGGTGACGCTCACCGGCGCGGGCGGGGTGGGCAAGACCAGCGTGGCGCTCGCGGTCGCCCGGAGCGTGGCGGACACCCACCCGGACGGCACCTGGCTGGTCGACCTCACCACCTGGGACGGGCGGGGCGAAGCGGCCGAGCCGCTGCTGTCCGTGCTGTCCGTACCCGATCCGCCGGGCGTCCCCAAGCCGGCGGCCGTGCGGCTCGCGGCCGCGCTGCGCGAGCGCCGGACGCTGCTCGTGCTGGACAACTGCGAGCACGTCGTCGAGCAGGTCGCCGGCTCGGTCGCGGCGCTGCTCGCGGCGGCGCCCGACCTGCGGGTACTGGCCACGAGCCGGGAGCCGCTGCGCCTGCGCGGCGAGGTCCGGTGGGAGCTGCCGCCGCTGGAGATCCCGGACACCGACGACCCGGCGCGGCTGCTGCGGTCGCCGGCGGTGCGGCTGTTTCTGGCCCGGGCCGGGCTCGACCCGGCGCCCGAGGCGGTCGCGGACGTGGCCGAGGTGTGCCGCCGGCTGGACGGCATCCCGCTGGCCCTGGAGCTGGCCGCCACCCGGGTGCCCGCGCTGGGCGTGGCCGAGCTGGCGACCCGGCTGCGGGTGCCGCGCGACAGGTTCGGCCTGCTGGGCACCGCGCCGCGCGACGCGCCGGCCCGGCAGCGCACGCTCGCCGCGGTGATCGACTGGAGCTGGCGGCTGCTCTCCGAGCCCGAGCGGGCGGTGCTGCGCCGGCTCGCCGTCCACTCCGGAGGGTGCACGCTCGCCGCCGCCGAGGCGGTGTGCGCGGACGCCGGCGACGTGCTCGACCTGATGGCCCGCCTCGTCGACCGCTCGCTGGTCGTACGGGTCGGCGAGTCCCGCTTCCGGCTGCTGGAGTCCGTCGCCGCGTACTGCCTCGACCGGCTGCGCGAGGCGGGGGAGGAGGCGGACTCCCGGCGCCGCCACGCGGCCTACTACCTGGCCCTGGCCGAGGAGGCGGACGGGCGGCTGCGCGGGCCCGAGCAGCGGGAGTGGCTGCGCGCGCTGGACGCCGAGGCGGCGAACACGCGGGCCGCGCTGGAGACGTTCCGGCGGGAGGGGGCGGCCGAGGAGGCGCTCCGGCTGGCGGTGGCGCTCGTCTGGTACCGCGTGATGCGCGGGCGCCAGACCGAGGCGCGCCGGGCGCTGGCCGCGGCGCTGGAGATGCCTGGCGCGGCATCGGCGGAGCTCCGCGCCGGCGCCGAGTGCTGGGCGGCCGGCCTGGCGATCCGGCAGGGGGAGGCCGGCCCCGAGGTGGCGGCCGAGGTCCTGCGCCGGTACGCGGAGGTGGCGAAACCCATCGAGCGGGCCCGGGCGGAGTGGTATCTGGCCGGGTCGATCGTCGACTTCGGCGACGAGGCGGCCACCGGGGCGCTGCTGGCGAGTGCCCTCGACGCTTTCCGGGCGGCGGGAGACCGCTGGGGCGAGGCGGCCGTGTTGAGTACCCGGGCGATGCTCAGGCACATGCGCGCTGACGCCGCGGGGCTGGAGGAGGACGCGCGGCGCGGCGCCGAGATCTTCGGCGCGCTGGGCGACGAGTGGGGCGTGCTGCAGGCCACCGACTGGCTGATCGGCCTGGCCGACATGACCGGCGACCGGGCCGAGGGGGCGCGGCTCGCCCGGTCGGGGCTGCGGATGGCCGAGGAGCTGGAGCTGTGGCCCGACGTGGCGTCCCGGCTCGCCTGGCTGGGGTGGATCGCCGCACAGGAGGGCGACTACCGGCGCGCGCTGGAGCAGGCGGAGCAGGCCCGCCGGCTCTCGGCCGAGCAAGGGCAGCGGCCGGGGGAGGTATTCGCCACGATCAGCCTCGCCTTCGCCGCCCGCCGGGCCGGCGACCTCGACGCGGCCGGGGAGCACCTGCGGTGGCTGCTCGCCTCGGCCCGCGCGCAGCAGAGCGGCGACGCCAGCCCACCGTACCTGTCGATGGTCCTGACCGAGCTGGGCCTGCTCGCCGCCGACAAGGGCGACCCGGCCGCGGCGCTGGGCTGGCATCGCGAGGGCTTCGACGCCAACCGCGAGACGGGCTCGCGGCAGGGCATGGCGTGGGCGGTGGCCGGGATGGCGGCCGCGTTGGTGCTCGACGGCCGGGCCGCCGCGGCGGCGCAGCTGCTCGGCGCGGCCGACGCCGCCCGGGCGACGACCGGGCAGTCAGTGTCCGATATGGATCAGGCCGAGCTGGCCCGGACGGCCGATGCCGTCCGGGCCGCCGAGCCCGACTTCGACGCCCTCTTCGCGCGTGGCGCCACGCTCACGCTCGAAGAGGCGGCGGAGATGGCCTACTTGGGCACGTAGATGTGCACCGCGATGCCCGACCCGAAGCGGTTGATGTCGGCCAGCTTCAGGTGGGTGGTGTCGAAGCCCGCGCCCTCGAAGAGGTGCTTGCCGGCGCCGACGACGACCGGGAAGTACCAGAAGTGGAACTCGTCGACCAGGCCGTGCTCCACCAGCGTGCGGTCGAGCTCGCCAGTGCCCCACTTGAGGATGTTCTTGCCCGGCTGCTCCTTGAGGCGCGCCACCTCCTCGGCCACGTCGCCCTTGAGGAGCGTGGAGTTCGTCCAGGTCACCTCGGTGAGGGTGCGCGAGGCCACGTACTTGGCGATGCTGTTCATCGCGTCGGCGTCCGGCCCGGTCCGGGCCGACCACGCCTCCGCGAACCCCTCGTACGTCATCCGGCCGAGCAGCATCGCGTCGGACTCGGACAGCAGCTTGCCGGCGTAGCCGTTGTGGTCGTCGTCCCAGTACGGCTGGCCCCAGTGTTGTGGCTCGGCCCGCGAGGCGGTGGAGGGGCGGGTGTCGTCGATGATGCCGTCAAGGGACACGAACGTGGATTCGATCAACTTGCGCATTTTGTCTGGTACCTCCGCTGATGGCCGGTGACCCGGTGTCACCCTGCTTCCTGCCCACCAGCCTGCCGACCCACCCTTACGATTTCCTTCAGGTCGGCTGTCCGCGCCGAGGTCAGGAGCGGGTGGCGGGCTTGCAGCGGACGGCCTCGACCTTGCCGCGCAGCGCGCACCGGCCGGCGCCGTACGGCACGAGCACCGTCTCGCCGGCGCGGACCGCCAGCGTCCCCTCACGCTCGGACGACAGCTCGCCCGCGCCCCGGGTCACGACCACGACCGAGAACGCCGGCTCCAGTACGCTCGCCGGGTCGGGGCGCAGCCGCTCCACCGCGAAGAAGGGATCGGCGAGCTCGGGAAGGAGTCGGGTGCCGCGCGGGCCGGACAGCTCGCCCAGGGCCTTCGGCGACCACGCCTGCCGGTCCACACAGGACAGTGCGGCGTCGTAGCCCAGGCCGAGGTGGCCGCCCTCGGGGCCGTCGGCGAAGCCCTTCCACTCCAGCAGCACCGAGAAGTCGGTCGGCTCCTGCACCTCCACCATGAAGACGCCCGCGCCGATCGCGTGCGGCAGGCCGGCGGGGCAGAGGACCGCGTCGCCGGCGCGCACCGGCACCTGGTGGGTGGCCGCGAGCATCTCCTCGATCCGCTGGTCGGCGACCCAGCCGGCGAGCTCCTCCGCCGTGACGTCGCGGGCGAAGCCCAGGTGCACGACCGCGTCCGGCTCGGCCTCGAGGATCACCCAGGCCTCGGTCTTGCCGTACGGCGAGGCGAGGTGGCCCCCCGCGAACCGGCGGTCCGGATGGACGTGCAGCGGCAGCCGCTCGCCCGCGTCGAGCAGCTTGACCAGGATGGTCGGGTCGGCGCCGTGCGCGGCGACGTGCTCCACCCCCAGCCACCACTCCGGCCGGGCCGCGATCGCGTCGGCGAGGGCCTCGCCGTCCGGCAGCACGGAGAGGCCCAGCGGCGCCTGGCCGAAGCGGCTGGTGGTCGAGCCGATCCAGTCCTCCGGGTAGTACGGATCGTCCGGCACCGCGATGCCGCGAAACCGGTGGATGCGGCCGGCGCCGCGGTAGAACGACCGGGGCGTGTTGGCCGGTAGCGACGTCAGTGCCATGTGCGATACCACTCCGCGGGCAACTCCTTGACCACCTCGTCCAGCGGCCGGCTCGGTGTATACGGCCTACCGTACTGGCGGGTGAGCGCGTTCAGCTGGTCAAGCCGGGAGCGCGCCTCGGCGATCGCCCGCCCGCGCGCGGCCGGGTCGTGGGTGGAGACCGCGTCCCGCCAGCTCGAGCGCCCGGCGAGGTACGAGGCCGCACTTACCCGCAAGGTCGCGCCGAGCGCCATCCGCTCGCGTCGAGGCCGATCCAAGCCGGAACCAATCGATGTCCAGCTATATTTGTCGCACGGGACACCCCACCTCGAGGAGGCTCCATGCGCAGGATCCGCACGGCGATCGCCCTCGCCGGCATCGGCGCGGCGCTCGCGGTCGGCCTGGCCACCCCGGCCCAGGCCGCGATCACGACGGCCCGCCCCGCGGCCGCCACCGCAGACCCGATGCTCTTCGGCGTCTACTACACGCTTGAGTACTGCCAGTACTTCGGCAACAGCCTCGTCTCCGGCGGCCAGTTCAGCTCCTACAACTGCGTGTACGACTACTACCCCTCCGACGGCCAGTACCACTGGTACCTGTATGTCTGGTTCCGCTGAGCGGACGCGGCATTGATGACAGCCTGAACCGCTCCTGCCATGCTGGCGTACTACCATCGTCGATAGTCGAGCTCGCGGCGACTTCACGCGCGAGTGGGGTGGTGAGGACAGTGACCGCGGACCTGCATGCGTTGTCCGGGGCCTATGCCCTCGACGCCGTCGACGACATCGAGCGCGCGGCGTTCATCCGTCACCTGGCCGAGTGCGAGCCATGCCAGCTCGAGGTGGCCGAGTTTCAGGAGGTCACGGCCAGGCTCGCGCTGGACGAGGGCCCACCGGCACGCATGCGCGACAGCGTGCTGGCGGCCGCCTCCCAGACCCGCCAGGTCGGCCCCACCGAGCATGCCCCCCGCGACACCACACCGGCCGTGCGCGCCGAGCGGTGGCGGCGAGCCACCCTGGGCGTCGCCGCCGCGGCGGTGCTCGCCGTCGCCGCCACCTGGGTCGTCATGGACCAGCGCCTCTCCGACGAGCAGGCCCAGGTGCAGTCGCTGCGGACCGAGCGGGAGCGCATCTACGCCGTCATGAACGCCAAGGACGTCCAGATGCGCGGCGCCGACCTCCCGAGCGGCGGCCGGATCGCGGCCGCCGTCTCCGACACCGAGCGCGGCGGCGTGGCCATGCTCGCCGGCTTGAGCAGCCCACCGGCGGGGCAGACCTACCAGATGTGGGTCGTCAAGGGCGACACCGCGACGTCGGCGGGGGTGCTGCCGGCCGGGATGTACGGCGGCACGCTCGCCTTCGACTGGACCCCGGGGGCGAGCGCCTTCAGCATCACCCGCGAGCCCGAGGCCGGGTCGTCCAGACCCACCCTGCCCGCGCTGGCCACCATCAACCTGTCCTAGCCGCGCGAAGACCCAATTTTGGGCTACCGCGACGATGCTCCTATGGATGTCAAGGGGTGGGTTGGAGGTTGTTTGTGGTGATGTGCTGGTAGAGCTCGCGGGCGACGTACCGTGTGAGG